>Ga0116229_10015611_pt1 | contig 10312 bp, 13 predicted proteins | sample S1TSphgellanicum_3_FD_87313 | JGI IMG/M metagenome (GOLD analysis project Ga0116229, IMG submission 87313) | Host-associated microbial communities from peat moss isolated from Minnesota, USA - S1T2_Fc - Sphagnum magellanicum MG | ecosystem: Host-associated > Plants > Peat moss > Unclassified...
CAAACCACAAATAACCAAACTAAAATAAGTAACGAAAGTAATTCAACCTTGTGAAAGTAACCTAGTTACTTTCCTACTCTAGTAACTAATGAAACCTAACTAGTTGAGCTTGAATTCTCAACAGACTAATCATTCTTCTCCCCCCAAGGAAGGTTGTAGGAACAAGTATTCTCAAAACTCAAATCGAAAAGTATGTCTGGAAAAAAAACCCCCCCAATGATTCAAATTTGCCTTTTTAAAGAGAAGGAGAAAGAAGGAAATGAAGAAAGATCCCAATTCGATGGCCAATGGAAGGTTTTAATGTTGGTGGCCCTTGGAATGTACCAATGCTTGGTGGCCAATGGAAGGAGAAAAAAAAGGAAAAGCACATTTTTCCACTTTCCCCCAATAAATTTTACTTAAACCTTCATTTTTTTTCCATTGATCTTAAGGTTTTACTTACCATGGTTCTAGGCTATTACTTATGCATTTCCTTCCTTTTCCTTGACCTATAAATTACAACCATGCATTTTAATGTAACAAGTCCTCCACATATTCATTGTCGATTTCATTTGCATTAAAGATCTCTTTTCCTTTCCTTGAAATTATGGCGTCACATATGGTCATGTCTTACGGGCCTCAAACTACACAAATGAATGAAGAATCAGTTCAAGAGTCATATCTGAATTTGACATTGATGCAACATCCTCGTGATAAAGATCCCAAATCGTGAGAGATGTGCGTTTGTTTTGAAAATTGATCCCCTTCGAACTTGGTATTATCGCATTTCTTCGAACTTTCGCACCTTGATGATTTTGTTGCAAATTGACCCCGCTTCTGGTGATGAACTTGAAATCGTCTATGAATGTTGTTGCGAAATTAAAGACACTTTTATCTTCACATGGTCTTCAATTCTCAACGTTGGACACTATCATTGGTTACGCGGTTTGATTTATTGACTGCTTCTTAATAACAAGGTGGACTACTTAGTTTGCACTTAGATTTCTTGTAGTTATGAACTATCACTATAGCATAGCCGAGGACTTAACATGTAATTGTATCTCCTTGTTGAGCTTATCCATTATCTAAATAAATGTTTCATTCATTATAAAACTCATGTTGCCATTGCCATCCTATCACATTATTTATTTAATCGTTAAGTTGTTTCAAATTACTCTTATGTTCATAAGGCTTGAAGATGGTTCTATCTATATTGGACCTTTCATTGACACCCTTTAATTGCTTCATGAATCTCAAACATCCTTCCTACTTACTAAATACTAGAACAAGACTAATGTTTTGCTAAACACCACCAATTTTGGTGTCTAGTTCTACCCCCAACCTTTTAGAGATTTTTCACCCCTAATTGCACAACTGAGGTTCTAAAACTATGGTTACCGACTTTTTGTGGAAGAAAAAAACTAACCCAACACCTTATTCACCAATATCGTATTTTGAAAAAGAAAACAACCCTCACACACAACCATGTGCATTCATCATTCCTTAATTTAACATGAAATTACTAAAAACCCCTAATAACTTTACCACACTCGAATATCCCTTATGCAACTCTTAAAATTGATACATGGTTGTTTTGATATGGTTCACAAGGTTTTAAAACTATGATTATTAATTTTTTGTTGAAGAAAAAAATTAGCCCTACACCTTATTCATCCAATATCAAATTTTGAAAAAAAAGAAAACAACCCCTCATGTAACCATGCACACTCATCATTCATTATTCTAACATGAAATTCTTAAAAACCCCTAATAGCCTTACCACATCTAAATATCCTAATGCAATTCTTAAAAATTGATACTACCGCACATGGATGTGTCGATATGGTTCACAATTAGACATCAAATCAATGAATTTTCATTTATTGAAAATAATGTGAGGCAAAGATTTGTTAAGCATTTCCAAAATTTGAATCTAGAATTAGCAAGAATAAGGAATCATGGACATATTGAACAAGAGGATTTGTACCATGAAGGGGTTAAAATTCTAAATAAACTCAAATAATAGCTCTAGAAATAAAGTAGAATGGAAATGAGAGCTCAGACTATGGCAAATGTAGTACCTGTTTTTGTATCTCCTATACCAAGTTTGTTGCATCAAAATCATGTTTGAATTACCTATGCAGGAACTTAAAATTTAAGATTGGAACCAATAATATTTGTGCCATTATACTATGTGGCAATGCTTGAGTCCATAATTATAGTTATTGAACCTCCATTTGTTTCAACACCAAGTCATATTGTTGATGGTGTTAAATCTAGAACACAAACTCCAATAGCAACATAATTTGTGAGTTTCCATGAAGATATACCTAGAAAGGTGAATATAATTTTTGTTAATCAGCCATTAATCCAGGAGGAAGAGACTTAAATCTACTAGGACCACCAAGACCTCTAAAATATTTTGGATTTCCGATGGTGAATCTAAGCAAACCACCATTATCGCCAAATAGACCTTATCATCAACCATTTAACTATCCGGAGTATGTTAAAAATTTTGACCCAAATGCTCATGTTAGAATATTTAAAGCTACTATTAGAGCAAATAGTGAAACAAATGATGCAAAAATAGTTAATATGTTAAATTTTGCCCTCAGAGATATTGTGTTTGACTAGTGTAACAATTATATGGGAGATTACCAAATTATATTTTCTACATAATTATAGTTGGCTTTTTGTAAAGGTATAAAAAATTTCAAAATGGTGAACAAGTTTACCTTCAATGGAAAAATACGAAGTAGGAAAAGAATGAAAAAATGGAAGTTTATTATGAGAGATTATTGAAGTTGGCCAATAGTTTTCAATGGAAGACAACATATAGTTTTTTAACTATTGTTTTCAGATATGGATTATAACCACATCTTTGTGTAGCCACAACAAGTATGAAGAGAAAAACTCCGCAACAACATAGAGAAGCAGCTTTGGTTTGTGAAAAAAAAAAATTTGACGTAAAGACCATAAGTAATCTATCAGTACCACAAAGTAGTAATATAGTATTAGCTCAAAAACCCCACATAGTCCCAAAGGAAATAAGAATGTACTATACAAATTGTCATAATATAAATCATAATGTTGAAACCTATAGAGTCAAAAGAAAGGAAGACCTTATTCTTATAATCTCTGAGGTTACTACTCAGCAAATTAAAGTACAAAGGCCTATGAGGTATTCCTATCATATTTGTGGTGACACTGGATATAAGATCATAGATTGTCCTAAATATAGTGATATGCAGAATATGTTTAAAAACAAAGGAGTGAAGCCAACAAAGAAACAAGTTGTGGTAGAACCCAAGGTTTCAAATCCTTGAGTCTATATGGTGGACATGAATATGGCCATTTAGTGACCATTTGCGGGCTATTGAATTGAATAGAATCTTTGGTTATCCATGGAACCTCCCACTTATATCATTGCCAAAACCAAAAATCTGCATGTCTGCCCCAATTGGAGTTGGTTTGGACCTATAGCCACCCGATTCCAAATCCATCCTTCCTCCCTTGATGGAACAAGTTTGGAGAAATAAGAAGATAGCTTCAAAAGGTTGGAAATTCCCCCTCCTCCTTCGATGGAACGATTTTGGACCTAGAAATAAAAAATATTTGAAACCCACCTTCCTCTTCCATCAGAGCAGATTTGGACTACTAGAGAATGATAAAAGGATGTATGAAGGACAATGGTAAATTGAAAACAATGAGAAATTAAATGATCTTTGCCCAAGGTAAAAAGTAATTTCCCTAATTCCCCAAGAATTATGTTTAATGGCCTTTCAACTTAATACTACTATTACTACGCCCATCATTAAATAACTATCACAACATTAGAGACGAACACTTATATATTGAAATAACTTGAAGAACGTAGTTCGTCGCCTTTGCCTTGAACCTAAATCCTCACTGTGTTCACTCAGCATAGGAGAAAAAACCTTGAAGATTTTGATTCACAAACAATGCATGGATCCCAAGAAATGACTACCATGAATTCCCCTCAATTCTATCACACTTTGTATTCTTTACATCGACCACCATTGGTACGAGTCGGGAACTTTAAACCATCAAGGTTTTTCAATTGAACTGAATTATTTGGGAACACCTCCTTGATGATATAAGGACCAGTCCACAAAGCATCAAACTTGCCCAGAAATTCCAACCTCCTGGCATCTTGCACCATGACCCACATGCTTGCATTCAAGGTTCTCTTTTTAACCTTCTTATCAAAATACACCTTCCTTTGCCTTTGAGTTGTTTCCACATGTTGGGCCGCCAACCTCCAAGCCTCGCTCAACCCTTCAAGCCTCTCCAACCTATCCTTCAATGATTGTGAATCATCTAATTGTTCATCTATGGCAATCCTCAGGGATGGAACTTCAAACTCCATCAATAAGATGGCTTCTACTCCAAACACCAACGAAAATGGGGTGGTGTGGGTGGAAACCTTTTAAGTGGTTCTATATTGCCACAAGGTGGCGATCAATTTGTGATCCCAATATCGTTTTGAGTCCATCACGATCTTGTGCAAAATGCACACCAAAGTTTGATTCACTCTTTCAGTTAAACCATTGGTTTGGGGGTGGTATGGAGTGGTCTTCCAATGGTTAATGATGAAAAGCTTCGTCAAGTCAACAATGGCATCATTTAGGAAATGAGAACCTCGATCACTTATCAAGATCTTCAGACAACCAAATCATGAAATGATGTTTTCATAAAGGAAAATTATCGTTTGTTTGGCATCAGCAGATTTGATTGCTTTGGCTTCCGCCCATTTGGTCAAGTATTCGGTCGCCACAATGATGTATTGCATTCCCCTTGAAGAGGTTGGATAAATGGGCCTAATGTAATCTATGCCCCACTTCTCAAAAGGCACCAAAGGAAAAGACGGATTTAGCAAAAAATCCAAATGAAAATCATTTCGAACATAACGTTGGCAAGCATCACATTGCTTTGTATGGGACTCTACATCAACAAACATGGTAGGCCAAAAATATCTAGCTCTAAGGGCCTTTTGAACAGTTAGTCGACTTGAAAAATGACCACCACACGCATTATCGTGGCAAGCCTCTAAAATAGTTGGAACCTCCCCATATGTGAGGCACCTCCGTAAAAGGCCATCAACTCCCTTGCGATAAAGTTTGTTCGAGATGAGAGTAAAATGGGTATTGTTAACTCGAACTTTACGCCTCTCATTCTTGGATAATCCCTCAGGCAATTGTTGAGTACTCAAAAACTCGGCTATGTGTTCATACCATGTGGGCACCATGGAAAACAAGTTGGCATATGGGAAATTGTCATCTAATTCACATGTGCCAAGTTCTATGGACAATCGAAATAGGTGATCCGCTTACTTGTGCAAGCTTCTTGGCTTATATTTGACTATGTAGTCAAACTCAGTGAGCAACAACACCCAAGGAGCAAGTCAACCACTAAGGTCTGGCTTATTGACAGTATACCTCAAGGCCATGTGATCCATAAAAAACATTACAGGATTCATGAGCAAATAGTGCTTAAACTTCTTGACACTAAAGACCTCGTTCCGTGGTGGTGTAGTTACGTTCAGCATTGGTGAGTTGTTTGTTAGCAAAGGCTATGGGGTGGTCTTTACAATTTTCATCAGGTTGGCATAAAGCACTACCAATTGCCACCTCTGAAGCATCAAAATAGACATGGAATGGTTTATTCCATTCTGGTGGTAATAAACAAGGGAAAGAGGTGAGTTTTTCTTTCAAGGCATTCAGCCCATCTTGACATTCTTGGGTCCACTCAAATTTGACTGCCTTTTTGGTGAGGTTGGTCAAAGGTGCAACATGGGTAGAATAATCTCCAATTAGGTCTCAATGCCATCCATGTGGCCTAGGACCTTCTGAATTTGTTTGACTATGGTTGGAGGTTGGAGGTTTACAATGACTTCCACCTTATCAGGATCTGGTTTTTGCCCTTCTTAGAGACCACATAACCCAAAAGAATGCCTTGAACCACTACCAAGTACACATTTTCTGGATTTAATGAGATGCTAACCTCCCTACACCTTTGGAAACATGCCCTAAGCATCTCTAGATGTTCTTATCGGGATGTTTGTGTGCTAAAATCATCAATGAACACAACCATTGACTTACGAAGAAACTCAAAAAAAGCATAGGTCATGACTCTTTGGAAAGCGGCAAATGCATTGCACAACCCAAATGGCATCACAACATAAATGAATGTGCCCCATGGGGAAGTGAAGGCCATCTTGTGCTAATCCTTGAGTGTTATGGACACTTGATTATACCTTGAATAACCGTCCATGAAACTATATAATTTTTTCCCTGCTACTTCATCGACAATTGTGGAAATGAACAGCAAGGGAAAGTGATCTTTGAGGGTGTGAGCATTTAACTCCCTATAATCAACACATACCCTCAATTTATTTCCACCCTTCTTTTTCACTAGCACAATGTGCAACAACCAATTTGTGAATTCTATTAACTGGATGAAACATGCTTGCAACAATCATTCTAGTTATGTTTTAATCACGAGCTGCATTCTTGGATTCAACCTTCTATTTTTCTGTCGAACTGGTTTGGTTCCAGGGATCAGTGGAATTGTGTGTTGGGCTATTTCTAGTGGAATGCCTTTAAGGTCTTTGTAAGACCAAGCAAATATGTCTTAATACTCCATGACCAAGGCTTTATACTTCCCAAGTTCTTCCTCATTTAATTGAGAACCAAATTTGACATATTTAGGTTCCTCATCTTCATGATGGACTGGGACCTTGACCCAATCATTCTCTATCACATGTATAGGATCAGTAGGGCCATGGTACCAATCATTCAGGGTGGATGGGTAGATGGAAATGTTTGGACCTATTTGGAGACTATCTAATGTTTGTTGAAAATGTAGTGGTGATGGTAATATAGTTTCCTCCCTCATGATGGCATCTAAATCTTCTATTTGGGTACCATCTATCTCAAGGCCATACACATTTTTCACATAGATGTCATCAACCAAGGTGGCCAAGTCCGGGCAATGATCATCCAAATCAAACAATTCAATTGCTTCAATAAAGTGGATGGTGACCTCACCTTCTTCGTAAGGGTTTTCCACCAACCATTGGGTAAAGGATCCATCATCTTCAAATCCATATAGGCCCGGACCTATGCATTTGATAAGGTAAACATTTGTGCATGACTTAGTTTGTATGAAACTTACATCAACGCCCAAGGTTGGATCCACCTTGTTTTTCATGTTGATGGTCCTTGGCTTAAATGGTCCATGGGGTAACATAAGGACAATAGTTCAATTATTCTGCAAACCAAAATAAATGTACGACGTTTTGGCCTACCAATTCACTATTCCCCCTACTAACCATAAGCATTTCCTATCAAGAAGTAGTGGGTAACCACCAACTTCATCATGCATACGCAAAACGTAAAAGGTGACTGTATACTCTTCATCCCTAGGACATATGCGAAGGTCTTTAATTTGACCTAGTGGTTTTGATGGTCTCTGGTTTGCTCATTTCACCTTCCATGGTGATGGTCCAATGACAGATAATCCTAAACGTAACATGGTTGATTCCGACATGATGTTCACATTACTGCCATCATCCATTATGACATGAGGGATTATCTTGTCCGTAACCTCAACCTCAATATCAATTGGTCCATAACCAAAAACATCATCTTCTTCTCGCTCACCAAGCTTAGGGTCATTATTTTTTGGGGCAACCCTAACCACTATTGACATATTCTTTGGTTTCCTCCTATTCATAGCACCTTCCTTCATCTCCTTCTTAAGAGATGGTGCAATTTGAATGAGTTGGCCAAACGAGATGTTAGCCTTGGCCTTGCATAGGTCTTGCCACAAATCATAAGATTTTGCTGGATTATGGACTTTAATAGGGTTAATCTCACCCTAATGACGATAACTAGATCCCCACAATTCTTCCACATGCATGAATTGGTAATCACGTTCATCAGGTTCAACTATGGTTGATGGTATATCATTCTTTCTCATGTCTCCTGCCAATTGCTTAGTTGTCTCATTAAATTTAGAAAAATGTGGCGAGTCTTCAAAAGAATCTATGGAGATGGCTTCCTCTTCGCATTCAATCAGTGGACTTTTGACAGCCTTACCTTGCATAAGCACCAAAGCAAGTAGCTCTAAGGTGTTTAAGCATTTGGCAAATTCCCCCACTTGCACAAGGTTAGAATGAGGGAGTATTATTTCATGCACAGGTGCGAGATTTGGCTGCACTTTTGCAAACCTAACATCTTGGAAACCTTGCATGGGGGGGTTTGGACCTTGACCTTGAGGCTGGGGTAAGTGAATTACCCCTTGGTTCGTTTGTAACATGGCTGGTGGGTTGTGGGTTTGCTTATGGTTTTGAAGGTCATAAAAGAGATTTGTTGGACCATTGATTGCCATAGGTTTAGGGAACCTCAAACCTCTCATGTTATCCTTAGTTTGTTTCTGATAATCCCTAGGGGGAGGATTCAATGGTGTGACCTTATCAGGTTTCTTGCATCGATCCGTAGGATGATATCCTCATCCACAGTTTGAACACACCACCTAATTTTCTATCCAACATTTTCCTGGGGGATGTTTGTTCCCACAAGTACCATAATTGTGTGGTTGGAATCGATGACGGGGTGGGACGTTTGAAGTGGCTTGGCCTATTTGATGAAGGGGCCTATATGGTTGAGTGTTTACCAACATGGATTGAAATGGTTGCTGTTGTAATAAGATTGGGCAAAATTGAGCAGTGTGATTTGGTTACTTGCAATGGGTGCACCATAAGCCCGACAAATGAACACCAGATTCATGGTACATTAGAACAACATTTTGGTTCTAATTTTTGACCAAACATGACAACTATTCACTAATTTCTCGCATGGTCCTCACCATCTCATCCTTGAAATTATCATTTGATCGTTTTACCTCAACTTTAAACTCCTCCCACTGACAATCCACAGATGGAATCGCCATTCGGATAGGCTCTATAGGTGGCAACATAGCCAAGGGTGTGGGTTACATTAATGGGACTTGCTGAACGGTTGCATGATGGTAATCCATTGTAGGATAATGAGGGAATTCATTAGGGCGATGGTAAAGAGGTATGAATGCAAGAATGGGTTCCTCTGCCCTCCAAAGCATCCTATCATTTTCTTTGTCAATTACTTTGACCTCTAAAGCTGTAAAAATCACTGCTTCTAAGTTCCTGGGCCTCATGTTTAGGATGGCTCAAATGGTGGAAGGCATAATGTACCCTTGAATGAAATAATGATGAATGGTGTCATCATTCAACAAGTTTCCCACGTATTGAGTACACACAACTTTAAATCGACGCACATATGAAGTGATGTATTCCAAAAGACCTTGTCTAATGTTTGTCAAAGCAACTAAAGTTTATTATTGGCCAATCATTAGCCTATAATGGCATAAGAATGCAGCTTGGAATTGTTCCCAAGTGTTGAAGGATCCTTTAACATGGGATCTATACCAGGCATAAGTGGAATCAACCAGGGTGGAAGGGAACCAAATGAGATAATAGTCATGGTCGATTACCAAACTAGTTATCAAAACCTCTACAAATCTTTCCACATGAGTTGCTAGATCTTCATTTGGAGAGCTGGTGAACTTAGGAAGATTTGTAGGGATAGTGACTCCTCTCAGACCATTAGGAATTGTAATGGGAAGACCTCTAGGGAACATCATTGGGTCAATATGGTGGATATTAGGGTCGGGCGGATTGGCATGAACTTCAGGCCCTTCTACTACCACATGGACACCATTTGCCACCCTTACAGGCCCACTATCACTACTAGAAATTTTGTCTTTTGCAACTTGTCTTATGCAACTAAAAAATGTCACATGCAACTGCACATGTTGCATGCAACTCCAAAATAGTTGCATGTGAGATTTTTTAGTTGCATAAGATAAGTTGCAAAAGACAAAATTTCTAGTAGTGTATATGGTGGTTGACGATCTTTTCCTAATCCTAAGGCTATTCAGCCTTTCGACATACTATCTTCAAACCTTCCTTTTCCTTCAACCTCTAATACAACTTCTATGACCGGTTAGAGATGTTCTTTCCTTACTCTAGGGCAAAGTACCCTATCACTATTTGACACTACTGGTTTTGTTTTGGGTTTAATTGGTATACAACATAACTAGGGAATTTGGTTTTATCAGATGACAAAGGCAACCTGCAAGACATCACATGACGCACTCCTAACCACTCGAAGGACTCAAATGTGAGTCCAAGTGAGAGACAGCGGAAGTGGGAGTGGTCGGGAGGCGCTCCCTAGCTCACAACACTTGGAGGGGTAGAGGGGCGTGTTGG
>Ga0116229_10015612_pt1 | contig 10311 bp, 8 predicted proteins | sample S1TSphgellanicum_3_FD_87313 | JGI IMG/M metagenome (GOLD analysis project Ga0116229, IMG submission 87313) | Host-associated microbial communities from peat moss isolated from Minnesota, USA - S1T2_Fc - Sphagnum magellanicum MG | ecosystem: Host-associated > Plants > Peat moss > Unclassified...
CAAGCATAGCAGTCATTTTGTTTAAAGATCAGATGGGAACTTTGTTGAGAATAAGCAGAGAAATCCTGAATTTAGAAAATTTTAGAATTCTTTATAAAATGTCTGTATACACACACAAGGTTATAATGTTAATTGATTATAGAGGGTGTTGAATATGTTTATGTGTAGATGTGAAGAAAAAATTATTGTTCTCAATGAAATTGCTGAATTAGCTGATTTTCTTCAAAGCCCCATTGGGGTTAAAAAGAAAGAAAGAATACAAAGCTACCCAAGGCCAGAGGGGCCTGAAGCCCGCCACAAGAATGCTGACAAAACCAGCCAGAACTAGCTAACAAAAAGGGAAGTCAAAAATACCTCTATCGGTAAGAGGGGGGAGGGAGAACTGGTGAAAGAATTGATGAATCAATCAAGTACTTGTATCCTGTTTGGACATAGGTCTCCTAAGAGGAATATTATATGCCCCCCCCCCTTATATGAATCTCCAGAGAACTTTAGATGTGGCTATTGTTAGTCTTATTTTCTATCAATGTTCAGGGGGAGACTGACTCGTTCCACGCAATGATATCTTAAAAGAGAACAATTTTGCAATAAACCCAAATGGTGTGAGCAGCAGTGGCAAATGAAGCCTCATGTGCATCCTGTTTTGGGAAAATTGGGAAAGACGAAGGCCACGGATGGCCATGCTAAGTTCTTTGAGATTTTTTCAGAGCAGCTATTAACCCTTAAGGGTCAGTGCGGACCATAATCGTCCTCCTCCTCCCTAGTACTCCTACCTATAGTAGCCTGTGTAAAAAATTGACATCTGTATGTTATAGAGACACCTTCCTTGGTCTTTCTTACATGCCATTTGTCTCTCAAGCTTATTTATAAAACCATTTGAGCTTGAAAATGGAGAGAAATCTTCAAGCACCTCAAGTTTTGCAATCTCCCCATGCTATGAAATGTCCAATTTTGAAGGTGAAGTTGGCAGGGTTCAAGGAGGCACAACATGCCCTAGAACAGTGAAAATAGCTTGCTTTTTTTTATAAAAATTGCTTATGTGTAACTGATGATTATGTGCAACTTTGACCATTCATTTTGACGTCATCTTAAGTCCAAATGTTGAATTTCTTTTTCCACCAACCTCATATGCCCACCTTCCATCTAGTATAAGGTCATTTGAACTATGGTAGCTAAATCAAATATTCCAAAAATACCAAAAATTGAAAAAATGCCCATATCTTGTAAAATTGCACTTGCAACAGTGAGGATTCTTTCATTTCTCAACCAAATTACACATCATTAGGCCCACTTTACACTAGGAGTCAGGGCCAAAAAAACTTGGGGCCAACTTTGAGCACTTTTGGATTGCAAATTGGCCCCAAGTTACTAATAAATGCTAGATTATTGACATCAGGATAATAAATGCTGGAACATTGGCCCCAAGGGTTGCAAATTGGCCTCCCAGATTTTATGGTATCCTTTTTCCAGCCTTGGGGCCAATACTAGGCGGTAAAGCACTGCCTGGATTTTTCCCCTGTATTTTCAGCTCCCTGGACGCTTACCCGCCTGAAGACACCTGTTTTCAGCAAGCGGGATATTCTGTGGTGGAAGGTACCAGCCAGGCTGTACTGGGATCTTTTGACCAGCGGAAGGTACCAGCCAGCCTGTCACTATTTCTAAAAAGCGAAAAATTTCCAGCTCTGCTTCACAAAGGAAAAGGACCTGAGTACAGGCCCTTCAGCAATTTTTGACCTGTTCACCCGGCCTACCGGCCTCAGGCACAGATTCAAATCACGGAAAGGCTTGTACTCAGGCCCTTCTCCTATAAATAAAGTTCAGCATTTATTTGTACTTGGGGCACAATGAAAAGGTTTTTTTCTATTTCAGCCTTGACTCCTAGTGTAAAGCCCTCGGGACTGATTTCAACTTTTGCACCAATAGGAATGCTGGATTTGGGTTGAACATTGGCACTGACTCCTAGTGTAAAGCGGGTCTTGGTACCAAAAGATTCAGACTGAAGTCCTCTACAACTCTGCCACGTGGGGATTTTAAAAAAATGTTGCAAAATTCCAGCTCTTGAGAGGTTATATGGTTGCAACTCCCAACCTGTCACTTGGCAGTGGTTTAGTTAAACATGAATGAAGGGTTAAAGAATGCAGCTCAGATTGCACAGGGGCTGATGTCTATTTGTCATGTGTGTTCTTTTCATCTTGGAAATAAGTTTAAAGACACTTTTTTCAAAGGAGTAGACAAAGGATGTTCCCTCCCTGGCTGCTCTCGCTCTTTATCCGGGTGCCGATGGGTTTCAAAGCAGGACCTGTGGAAGCTACGTGTCAGCGCAGGACAAAGAAACGATTTGAGTGTGTGTACTCCCAGGCTTTTTCAGGGTAACTAGGGACAGCTCATATATTTCCACGCGGCAGGATGTGACTCGATGAATCGCAAAATAATTCAACACTTGGCACCCATTCGATGAGCTAGCTGGCAGCGTGCTCCCACGAAGAGAGCAACGGTACAAATGCTTGTTGTTATCTAAAAGCGCATTTCTTGGCCCCCAAAACAGGAAAAACCCAACACATGCCTAATGCTTCTGTTACACGTTCCTATCCATTATGAGAAAATAGAAAAATGTCTCAAATAGGTACCTACACGATTATGGTCTCCGGTTGGTTACTCGTGAGAGATAGGCATAAGCAGTGGTGCATTTTGATGGGTTTACCTTTTTTTTTTTCCTCAGTATTTTTTTTGGTGCAAAAGTTGAAAATCGGCCCCAAGGGCTTTCCACTAGGAGTCAAGGCTGAAATAGAAAAAATATTTTCAATCTGCCCCAAGCTACTAACTTGAATAAATGCCGAACTTTATGGCCTTGTATTGGCCCCAAGGCTTAAAAAAAGGATACAATCGAATTTGGGAAGCCAATTGGCAACAGTGTATTTTTTAAGGATTCCCAGAAGAGGCATATGTGGCTATTTTAACCTTGAGTTGGTAGCCTAAGTGGCTACAAGCACATGCTGAGCTGTCTTAAAATTGGCTACACAGAAAAAAAAAAGAAATAGCAAGGTGGTGATTATAGTGGGGTCACCAATTTGGCTACAACAAGGTTTTTGGTGTGGGGTTATATTGGCTAATGCAATTTGAATAGAGTCTGCATTTAGGCAACAATAAAGAGATTTGAGAAGCCTTTTGATGATTGTGATGGAATTAGAGTGTCAAAATTTGGTGATTAGCTTCGAGCTACTGGAGCTTTCAATGTTCAGAGTTGAACCCTTGTCACAAAGGACACTACACCTAGTGGCAACACATGGTTTTACCTGCAACCCACACATTAGTTTCAGTGCCTAAAGAAAAACTTCAAATGGAAGGGGGAAAAGTTACCCTAAGGCTAAGCTAGTTGGCATCATGGAAACATGGGGTTATTTGTTGCAAGGTTCAACCTCAACTTGATTTCTCCACTGTCTAACCACACAAGTTTAACATACATGGTCCATGATTCATAAGAAGCTAATCCTAAACAAATATCCAAAATTTGATAGTCCATACAAGCAAGAATGCAACGTGCAAAGGCTTTACAGAAAAGATAATCTAAATAGTAGAATCCATTCATGATTCAACCTTGTTACAGTAACAAAACATGCTAGAAAATGAGCCAAGCAATAGCATATTAACATCCCAACATTTACAATGTGCATGACCAAGGTTTGTGACCATATGGGCATGGATTGTAGAATGTCTCATGGACTACAATGTAAAGCAATTGCCTACTTCAAAAACCTATAACTCCTAATTTGATGCACGACATAAATAATACAACATGTTAAGTGAATTGTTGCAGTCAAAACCCAGAAGACAATTCTAAAACCAAAATTACGATGCCATTGTGTTGTCCACAATTCAAACAAGAAGACCCCTCCTAGTTTTCTCGTCGGTCCAAGTTGTGATGGCATCATTGTAAGGAAAGGAATCAACATTGTAGAAAGGTTGTGCAAACATACAAACCATTAGATCCAAATGGTCACAAAGTTTGTTCCACAATCTTATCTTCATGAAGGTCAAGGTTGAAAAAGTTCTTTCATCTTCAACACACCGCATGATTTGGACCACAGTTAATTCTGCCACCTTCATGAACTCAAAAAGGCATGTACATAATAGCGCATTGGAGGTAAATTTCTTCCACAATTAAAGACTAGATTGAGATCCATGGGCTAGTCCATAGCCCATTGAACGTTCGACATTAGGGTGATCTTGAAAGAGGTTTGCAAGTCCAAAATATTTGCATCAAGAATTATTGGAATCCATGTCTAGAAGGATCCAAACTTCTTTGGTTGATACTAAATTTTTTTCAAAACATCCATGTGAATAGGGAAGTTAGACTCACATGTGCTTTTGAACTAATACTATAGATAAACCACACCTAAAGCATCTATCACATCTTACGTAACAAACTATTTCTCAAGTTCATCACTAAACTTTCCTACTACTTGGGAACACTTCATTTGCACATTATTTGTGGTATATGTTGGAAAAGAACATGAAACATAAACACATATAGTGTTGTTTCAAAGCAACAATAATGCATCATGACAAAAATGCCAACAATTTGAAAACTAAAATTTCCCAACCTTATGTTCAAGTTAAGTGCCCATTCATGCACCACCACATTAGAAGTCTCATTCAAATTTTTTGATAACCATGGAACACATCATTCAAATAAGCATTTTGGGGGTCATTGTACCAACAGTACAAATCTGGTTGGCATAATTTCATAGTAACAACAAATCACATACAAAACACTCCATGACGCACTCCCAACTCCTTGAAGGACTCAAATGTGAGTCCACGTAGTAAATAACGGAAGAAGGAGGAGTCGAGGCATGCTCCTTAACTCACAACACTTTGAGAGATAAAGGGGCGTATTAGAGCTCCGCGATGGGACTAAGAAGAGTTGACAAGCTTCACTCACTCACACAGGCCTGCACACAACCCACATAAAGTGGTTAGTGCATAGTTGGAACACCCTTGGTGCTAGGACGAGCCACGGGCAACACAGACACACTAGACTCACCACAGCCCGAACTTGGGGGAAGCCACCACCTTCCCCCTTATAGTATACTCTATAGCTGGCCACAAAGCCTACATCCAAATGGCTTTTCTCTCCCATGTTTCCCGAGTGGGAGTCCCGAAATCGTGCCAAATGGGACTCCCGCGACTTTGGAGCCCCATAACTTTGCAAGCAGACCTCAAATCACGATGTGGTCTAAAGCAAAGTTGTAGCTCTTGTCGAGAGCTTTCCAACGATATGTCGCACGCCCCCTGTAACCAAGTAAATCGAGTCAATTCCCAACTTTTTCTGGTCGGGAATCAAACTGGCAGTTTGACTATCGGCCCTTCTTTTGGCCATAACTTGTGTTTCAGATGTACAAATGAGCAATGCGATCCCATTTTAGACATATACGTTTGAAGAGCTTTCCAATGACATAAAAATGCCACAAGCTTCTGAAATCACTCTCTGAAGTTTCGAAAATCCACCGGGACTCCATCTCCCAAAGTGGGAATTGTCTTAGGAGTGTGAGGGTTCACTCCCTCATACTCCCTCACACTTTTTTACACTCTTGGGAGTGTGTGATGTGACTCCCGGGCTTCCTTTTGCCTTGACTCTCGGGCTTCCTCTTACCCCGCAACCTTGTAACCCCTTTGCCTTGGTCATGAGCCCAAAGCTAGGGTTGCAACATTCTTGATACTAAGAAATTTTGATCAATTCATTATGCCTTCAAGCATGGGCATGATGCAAAAGAGGCCCCACATTACTTCCAAGTTGTAAAGAAGTTCCAAATTATGGGTAGATTGTTTGATAGTGTCAACATCCTAATGCATCTTTGAAACCAAGGCATGGTATTCTAAGAAAACCTTCCAAATCATAAACTTAATGGGTCACAATTTGGTAATAATAGTCATGTGAAATTTGTTTTTCATAGGTTTGTATGGAATAAACATAGATGTCATTCATCTACTTGTGTTATTTGAACATCAATATCACGTGCATTGTTTAAACATGAATGTCATATGTTTATTTGTATCCTTTAAACACAGATGTTGTTTGTTTATTTGTGTTGTTTACAAACGAAATTGTACACTCAACTTTCATGTTTAAATAATGAACGACATTTGTGTTTAACCAATACGAACCTACGAAATAACAAATTTCACATGGATTTGGAACGAACCCATGAAGCTTGTAAATTTGTGATGCCTTAGTTAAAAGTAGCATTGAAATCCAATTTGTCTTGATGTTTATGAAAATCCATTGCCCTTTATTTCCATAATGTCGACTAATTCGACAAACTCTTGAATCCTCTTTGGATTGTGAAAGAAATAAGAATACAAACTTTATAGAACATCCTCAATTTTCCCCACAATGCCCATTTTATAAAGTGTTTACAACACCAAATTTGTGCGATGACTCATGTAATGCACACCAGTCATGAAAGGTGTAGTTTGGTCTTTAAGTTGGATTGTCACACTTGTTATAACACCTTGAAAAACACTCAACCCATTAGTTCCAAATGTGATCAACTTGGATGCAACACTTTCTTGTGTCAGATCACCATATAAAACCATAACATCCACCAAAATGTGTTTTATGTCATCTGAAGTGGCCCCATCAACCACTTGTGGCAATAGTAACAAAGGAATTATTTACCAACCTTCAACCACATATGCATGTATGGAAACCCATGATTGTTGGTCACCAGTTGTGACCTCATCACAAAAAAGGGAAATAATTGAGCACTATGCACCAAATTTCGTGTTTTGTTGACAACAACTTCATGCATATAGGTTGCCATATCCCAACCAATGTTGCTAAACCAATGCATACTAGGACAATTTTATATGTCAAGGAGCTGCAACAACTTGCTCATGTTCTCATAATCAATCATGGGTCTACCTTCAAACAATAAGTGAAAACAAATAGAAAATTGGACTAGCTTTTTCTTCCTTTCACTAATAGTAACACGGGAAACCTTATTAGCAACATTATCTTTCTTCACTACCACATACAACTATTCATTCTTAGCATGAACTGAATCTTTGTTCATGTAATATTCACTAACTTAACAAACCCCTTAGATATTAATTGAATTTTTCTTCCTACTGTCATGTTTCCAAAGATTGTCCAATTTAGCGACTAGTAATTTTTCTTTCCCCTCAATTATACTACAAACTTTGCATCTAATTTGATGCACTTTCCCATCTACATCCACCACAAATTCAACCCATGGGAACTTTGCACTCCAAATATCCTAAAGCATCATGTTTTTGTCATAATCCTTATTTGTTTTTGTTTTCTTCAATAGAAATCCAAAGATCTGCCTCAAAAGGAAACTTAATAGAAGTTGGGACAATGTCTGAGGTTTGGTTGCTAGTTCTTGCAATTGTATTAATAAACTCATCTTACAAAAAGAAGTGACAAAATTTAAAGTTTTGTGGAAGTTGTAAAAGTGCCATGCTCTAATGGAGGAAGAGAGAAAATAAAACCCAAAAAGAACACTAAACCCTACTCCTTTCCTCTCACTTTGAAAATTTCAACCTTAAACACTAGGTTGTTCAAAATTTGAATGGAAATGAAAATCTCAAAAGGGCGGATAGACAATTATGTAAGAATAACACATGTAGTTACAAGAAACTTTAAACCCTAAACTTGGTTCGAGCTTCAGATATCAAATATGATAATTTATCTTTCAATGATTTTCAACTATTGAAAGACAAGAAAATGTAAAAAGTCAAAAAATAAAACTTTGGTACTTCATATGATTTGTAGAAGGTCGACATTTGTTGCTCACAATCAAAAGTTGGAACTTAGAAGTCAAGACCCCATCCCCTCAACAAGTCAACCTTGGCATCTAGATTCCAAGGTTGAAGTTGTGCATCATCACTATTTGAACTTCATGAAGTTCAAGTTTGAACAATCCAATCTATGATTCTACAATTACAACTCACAATGCACGAAGTTCTTTAGATTCTGGAAGGACTTAAATATTACAAATCTAGACTCACAACAAGAATGGCAATTGAATGATTAACATTGAGTCACTGGACAAAAAAAATGTAATCTTCAACCCTTAATTTGCAAGTTGCAAGGGTTAGAAAATCATATCTAGATTTTGGGGGGTTGCAATGCATAAACACGAAGTGATCATTGTTCATTGCCAAACAAGTTCCAATGTTCATTGCAAGCTATGATTCTCCAACTCAATAATTCACCAAAGAACTTGTGGTGAAGATGCATATTTGGTGATATTTTGCCACTAAAAAAAAAATGTTGATTTGCAACCTTGGGGCCAATGTTCTAGAGTTTATTAATATCTTGACATTAATGTTCTACCATTTATTAATAACTTGAGGCCAAATAATAAGCCAAAAATCCTTAAAGTTGGCCCCAAGTTATTTCAACCTTAACTCCTAGTGTAAAATCGACCTTAGTTTTTATTTTGCATTTCAATGTGATGGGGTAGTTTCAATAAATGCATTTCATGTGACCGCTTGACAAAATTTTGATTTTTAACACAAAAATGCAAGCATCAAAACACATCAAATTAACAAGAATGAAAAAAATGAAAAAAATAAAAATTCTTGGAATTAATTTAAAAATAAAGTTCTTTGATTTTCCAATTTGCATCACATTTCAAACATTAGCTTTCAGTTAGTTTTTTTCTTCCTAATTTTGTGATGTATTTGAGGTGGTCATCATTTGTAAGTTCATTTAGTTAAATTTAACTATCAATAAAATATGAAAGGAAAAAGAAATTTAACATCTTTATATAGTTTTGGCTACCTACTTTAGCCATGTATAAAAATTTGGCCATTTAAAAAAAAATGGTGATTTTTCTCAAAATATAATTGCTAAATTTTTCATTAAAAATTTAAAATTTTCATAATAATGTGAAATTTCACAAAAAAAGGAAAATAATGCTTCAAATCCATATTCTCCAACTTTATGCCACATATCATATAATAAATGAGTGATTTCAACATATATTAAATTATTTCTTGTTTTGTCAAATTTTTGGAAAAAAAAATTTTTTGTGGCAAAATTGTATAATTATTAGAAAATTAAGAATCTACGAGTTTTCAATTTTCAAGTTTGAATTGTTGCTCATAAAAGTTCAAGAACTTAAGTCTAGACACACTAAATTGTCCCATAAACATAACAAGAATGTGTTTATTATTTTTATAATCACTCCTTATCAAAGATTTCAAAATTAAAAAACCAAGTGCCAAAGTTAACATTTAAAATTTAATTAATTATTCAATAGTTTGTTGCCAAATCTGATAAAAGAGTAAGGAGTACAGTAATCACATCAAAATTTAAAGTTTCGAACTTCAACAAAATTTGCAAATCGTTCTTGATAACATTTTTTTTTTGAAAATCCCCTATCACCAATTGCAACAATAATAAAAACATTTCTTTTTCTCCTTTGGTTGAATCACACCTACAATGATACCATGAAAAAAACTAAAAATCTACATTTTTCTTGGGTAACATCTAAATACCTATTACATATATGCAATCAAGTAAATCGGGGTCTCTAAGTTCAAATTTAACATTTCCCAAGTTGACATATCCTTTAAGAGGCCTCATTCAAAAAGTTGAAAGTATCAACACTAGTGCTAGTGCACTTTAGCTTTCATTAAGGAACATTGGTACTATTTCATTTTTATTCAAAAAGTCAAGGGCTATTTTTTTTTTTGCATTTCCATGTGATGGACACTTTCTATTGTTACATTTCTTTTGAGGGGCAAAAATGTTTATGGCTTTTTGCTTGTCACATTGCTTGTGATAGGTGCAAACAAGCAAAATTTGGAGATAAAGGTTGTGTTTTAAGGTTGAAAGGGTATATAGGATTTTCTTGGCCATAGTGAACTAGCACCATAAAATGGACCAATTTGGATGAACAATGACTAAATTGTTCCCATTGTGGTCGTGTCCTTGCATTAACCACTATGATTTAACATTGTGACATATTTTGATTAAAACCCTTTTGGTTTTTATTTTTAAAAAATGTTTGCTTTCAACTTGAACCCCACATACCTACTACCCCCATCTTGCCCTATAGGAACTCATAACTCACCACCCTAACACATATGTTGACCTACCCACTCACCTAGACTTGCTATAGCACCAAGTTGCCTACCTACTTACCTAAAACGACCTACTATCTCCCCCCCCCCCCCCCCCCCCCCCCCCCCCCCACCCCCCCCCCAACCCCCCCACAACCACTACCACCACCTCAACCCCAACCACCCCCCCCAACCACCCACCACACAAACCAC
>Ga0116229_10015613_pt1 | contig 10311 bp, 10 predicted proteins | sample S1TSphgellanicum_3_FD_87313 | JGI IMG/M metagenome (GOLD analysis project Ga0116229, IMG submission 87313) | Host-associated microbial communities from peat moss isolated from Minnesota, USA - S1T2_Fc - Sphagnum magellanicum MG | ecosystem: Host-associated > Plants > Peat moss > Unclassified...
AACGGATCCTTTTAAAACCTAAGAATCAACCAACACCACTAGCTACCACCTTCTTGTACGGCCCTTCCATTGGGAATGCACCCACCCTATTATGGCTCCACCTTACATGAAGCATATGTTGCACAATCACAAAAGAAATTACTCATAATTCAGATTGGTTACAGCCTGAACTGAAAAGAATAAAACTCTCACAAGATTCATCATATTTATACAAATGCATGACTTCCATGATGACCTAAGTATACATAGAAAATGAGAGGAATCCGAGAGGTCCTTTACTAAAGAGCACAAGTCTGGACCTGTCTAAGAACATCAAGCACCAGCAGACAATTTCTACTGAGTCTGGAGGGGACCTTACTTATAAGCAGAAATTTTCCTCAGCTAAAAGCCTCAAGTGTTTCATTTTTTGAAACAAGATGGGGAAAAAAAAACAATTCTGTAGGTGCTCTATATTGTCAGGTAATGGCCGCGGAGTGTGGAGTTCCCTAAATAAGGGCCCCACTTCTCGGGCATTACCATGCTCATCCAACTCTCAAATTTGCCAAAGGACTGAAATTGCAATAGAGAATGCTCTAATTAAAAGCGAATTCACACAACAAAGTTATCAGTCTTTGGGCCTCCTTTCACCCTCCGACCCCTCTTTCAGTGGTATCCACAAAAAGTAATGAATTTTTTAAAAATCTCAGTATGAAATGCTGAAACTCGGTATTTAATACACATAGGAGAGTTATCCCTAAAGTCATGCCCTGTTGGGCCTGAGTTGCACCCCTCATTTGGTGCTTGATCCCCTCCTGGCTGTTGTTCGCAAAGTAATGAAATTTTATTAAATAAGGGTATGAAATACTGAGATTAAATGCACCAGGCTCGAGAACATGAATAGTTAGAGTACACATAGCAGCAGCAGTGATTGGTTGAAAGCGTTCACGAAAAGAAAGGACAAGGCAAACTCAGTTTAGCACCAAATTTGTTGCTAAACTGAGTTTAATGCCCGTTGAAGCTCAGTGCACTTTTTTTTCCTGTTTTTTGAAATCTCGTCCCCCATGTGACCAAACAGGGGGTTCACGTGCTGTCTTTGCCTGACTTTACGGATAACTTTAGTATCCGCAAAGTAAGGCATGAAATGCTGAAACTCAGTATGTAATACAAAGGTTTGAGACTAATTATAGTAGTTGTACAGGTAGGAGCAGTGAAAATATATGTAGCAGCAGTGGAGGCGCTCAGGCAAAAGGAAAGATGAGATGAAACCAGTTTTGCACAAAATTTGATAGTTTTTTGAGTTTCAACAACCCCCCTCCCCCCTTGAATGGTAATGTACTTTTCTTTTTTCAGGTTTTTCTTTAATCTCACCCCGTTTATGATCAAACTCAGGGTTCTGGTGCTGTGTTTTCCTTACTTTAGAGATAACTCTAGTGTCATCAAATCATTACATGACCCAACAAAGCTCCGGGACTTGATGGAATAAGCTCACAAAAAAAGCTTCCAAGCTCGGGGCATATAGGAAGGTAAGCAGGGACAGTATGTGGCTACTAGGAAAGTAGATGTCTGTAGATGGTCAGTATATAGGTATGTGTTGTGAGTAGTTAGTAAATAGCTAGTAAACACAGAAACTGACTTAACCATAGTAGTTGGGGTAATCCTTTACATTCAGTGGTTGATTGTTACCCATTTGGATCATATCCATTGGGAGCCAACAATTGGGAATTTGTGTGCTTGAATTTTTTTGCAACCTTACAATAGTACAAAGTTAGTTTTGAAAGGTTTGTTTGATCCTGTTTGTTGAGGGTTTGTGAGATTTCTAGAGCTCCTTACCACTTGTGGTGAGGCCACATCATTTGTTTGTACTTGAGATCTCAAATGAAATCTTGAGACTTGTAGTTTTGGTGTTTTCTTTTTAATGCTTACAACGTCAAGTAGGAGTTCATTGTGTTTCATGTATCATTATGGATTAGGGTTAGCTTCATTCTCGTTTCATTGCTACGACATTTGTTATTCTTTTCACCCATGTCTTTTCATCATCTTTGACTTTCACTCTCAAGTTTGGATCCAATATCATTTACTTTTATTGTTTTTTGGGGTCCTCTTTCTTGTTGTGTTCTTGTGTTCTTGTGTTTATTTTGTCACAAATCAATTTTGGTCAAAATGGAGTCACAAAGCTTTTGATCTTTAGGATGTTTTTGGTTTTTGATATGTTGTTTTTGTTGTTATTGCATTATCTTGCACAATTTGATCTCCATTCCTTATTTGTTTTGTTTCTTTAATTCCATTTTTTCTTCTTTCTATTTATTAAATTTTGTTTCACATTTTTCATTCTTTAGGTTTTTTTCTTTGATTTTTTTGTGTTCTAGTCATTCTTGCTTGTAAGTTGCCAAGTTTTTGGATAGTATGGGGATTTTGGAGATGTAAAGATGGTGAGCAAGAAATAAGTAGATAGGTAACAATTTCGAGGAGCAAAAGGATTCGTTTTGTCAAACTTTTTAGTGATGGTGAAAACAACATGATTTATTCAACTTGCAATATTTCTTTTATGATATCCCTTGTGCCATCCCAATGCCTTCTACCATGACTAGAGCCAACATGGAATGCATTGCACTGAACACCCTTAGGTAGTTTTTCAGTCATTGTCAATGATGGATAACATGCAATAAAAAAGAGCTCTGATACACTTGAATTGAAAACCACAACCAATGCAAAAAACAATGTGCTCAATAGACATTAAAAAACCTTGAAATGCAAGAAACTCCCAATGGAGTTTGAAACATCATTGGACAAAAATATTATCATGATTTTTGTCATCCTTCACATAAATGTGATATTTCGTCAAGATTCTCGATGTTGTGTCAATCTTATCCTAATTTGGGTAAATTTGAAAAATTAAATCCATAAGAATTGTGACTTGCCAACTAAACCAATGTTACAATTGAATTTCATTCTACTCTTGGGTGAATGCATGGTAGGGTGGACCAATTTTGGAGTAACACAGTCCACTTTTCTACTACCTAAATGTGATTCTTATGACCACATTCTTTTGTACATATTGGAATTGTTCAATGGGACTCATTTTGAAGTTATGGACTTCAATATGTACATAATGAAATTGATTGGCTGAAAATATATAAAATTATAGGAGCTATGGACTTTTGAAGTTGAAAATTAAGGTATGTAACAATAGCAACAATGAAGTGAATGGACTTTGGTGGGGTTCTATGATGGACCTTAAAACTTATTATGGACTTGATTTTAGTTTTAAAATGTAATAATGAAATCAAGATTGAAAGGTTTTGATTCATATCTAATGAATTTTATGACCTATGGACTTTTGTTTGGTGAAAAACAAACACATTTTTTTCAAAAGTCCGTTACATCTTGAAAAAAATAAAAATAATGTTGAAACTTAGCAAGAATGTCCTAATCAATGAGCTTTAGAAGGGAAAAAAATTCAATGGAAAAAAATTGTTTAAAATTAATGCATTGTTGCTACCTAACTATAAAAACCATTTCAAGGTTTTAAAAAAATACAAAAGAAATGGACCCAAAATGGACTTTCAAATTTGCAAATTCTTGCCATTTTTTGGTCCACCTTACCATGCACTTACCCTCTTTAAAATATTATTTTTTGGCAAAATCAATCATAGTCACAATTTAGTCCTTTGTCAAGCTATCCAAACACAACTTGAATTGTGCATCTTGCCACTTTGTTTCAAGATTGTGAACAACAAATTTAACCAACTTGGGCTTCAAATATGTAACAAATTTAGATGGAAGGGTCATTTTTTATGGGAGTTTTATTGCATGTCAGTCACCTCCATCATCATGTTGGCCTACATGAACATTTTCCAAGGTATGAACATTTGATTGTTGGGGGCCACCTCCAAGGGACAAAATTGAAATTTCAAAATACCACACCTATTACACTCCTTTTAAACCCAACTTTTGAAACTCATTATTTTCATATTTAGGGAAGAGAATGAATTCACACATAGCTCTTATTCCAAGAACAATAGATGAAGTATGTGCATTGCCTTTCATTTGGTTCGCAAAATATGCAACAACAAATGCAACTTATGTGTATTGGTCTTTGACACATGGAATTAAATATGTCTTTCAATTCCGACATTTGAACATGATGTCAACAACTACATGAATTAAATTCCCAAAGTTGTTTCACATACCATGGCTTGAATGCCTCAAATTCCCTTAAATCAATTTCAATTGAAAAATATGTCTCCCTAAAACATGAATATAAAAAGAAAAAAATTTCTAGGAAATTTTGGAAAACAATATGAAGAACACCACGAAGGACAATTTTGAAGAGCATTTTGAAGAATAATTGAAAGAAAAATGAAAATTAATAATCTAAGTTCAACATTCACCCTTTACCTACAAGAAAGAAATGTGGCAAAGCATTATAAAAGCTTCACAAAATGCAATATTCTTATAATGGAAAGGAGTTAAGAGCATAGTGACTAAACACTAGTAATAACTAATTGGGCACGTCGACAAGATAAAATAAGATCATTGAACATAATAAAAACGTTAATCAACTTGCCATAGCAAATCTAATAGACACAACAAAAGGCTAGTTAGGAAAATAAACTAAATTATTAACCAACATGACTATAGTAGGTCAATTTGCAAGTGTAGAAGCAGTTAGGCAATTACAACCATCTATTGTATTTTTCCTTAAATTAAAATTTTAAAAAATAGTGGTTGTTTTCACTAGGAGGAAATTTATTTAAGAAGTTTAGTGAAGGAGAACTTTAATATAATATAACAAGAAAGAAATGAAGAATCTATGTTGTGGAAAAAAGGACAATAAAAAATGCAAAAAAAATATTAAATGGAGATGCCTTTTCCCTTTCATTTTTTCATTTCTTGTTTGTTTGTATTTTCTTGCAAGTTGGAGATGTATCATGCAAATCTTTTTGTTAGTTTAATTATGTGGTATTTATGTCAACATTTTTTTTGTAAAACCCAACAATAATAAATTTGTTCAATAGATTAAGAATTCTAATTATCATTTTTTGCTAATAATTATCATTAATGTTTGGCAACCATGTTGAGGAACTAATTTTTTCAACATGGGAAAATTTTCTAAAAATGAATAATTGAAGAATAAAGGTAGAATAAGGTATGGTGGAAATAGATGAGTAGACTTATGATTTTGTTTACTTCATGTATTTATTATTATTTTACCATGTGGATTCTCATATGTATAAGAGTATACATACTTGAAAAAAAAAGTGATCAAGTTACAAAATTGATTGGTTTGGGTGCAGAATACATGGTGGCACACCCAAATAATTATGAACAAGATGTGGCAAAGTTTGTTATATTCTTGGATTATTATCACAATGTTTATGAAGGTCTGAATGAAAGTTGGTAGATTAAATGATTACCATCAGAAGAAAGAATGAATGGTTAAAGGAAATAATATCAATTGAAGAAGGTAAAAGAAATATTGAAACCACATAACAAATATGGCTAATCTTTTGTGGATTATTTGCATACACCAAAATTTAACGCACCAAAATGTGATGAATGGAATTTTTTCGTAAAAAAATTTTTAAAATTTTTTTTAAAAATTCAAGAATTAATACTTTAAAAATTACAAGGAAACTTTTACTATAGTTTGGTGTATTCAACATACATAGGGCATTAATTATTGACAATAGATAATTAACCAAACATAGAAGATGGCTATCAATATTTGTGTGTGTAATCACATTAGTGCAAATTGATAAAGTTGCTACAATTCATCATAAGGTGATATCTCAAGATAAACAAGAGTTCCATAGACCAAACATTTAATGTTCTAATTGAAAAGTGGACCCTTGTGATATTTTGATGTCCTCTAGATTTTCTAGGGCAAATCATGTAATGAGATTAAAATGAAATGAAAAATATCACCCTAGGATAATTGAAACAACGAAATATATGTTACCAAATCCTTATGAAAATTGTAATTGAAAAATGTATGGAGGAAATGGTTATAATAAAGGATCAAAATCCTATGGGTAAAAATAAAGAACAAGAAAAAAAAAAACTAATTAAGATATTAAAGAAGACAAAACTAAGAAAAAGCTAAAAAAATAGCCATTTTATCTTAACAAGCCAAAAAATCCACCAGGTGGAATAAATTAAAAACTATTTTTAATCTAGCAACAAGTTAGTAAGTATTCAAACCTTTGATAAAGAAATTACAGTATTAACAATGCAAGTTGTTATTGAAAAAACATCAAATTCACCAAGTGAAAGAATTAAATAGTCAATTCAGTTTCATTCACCAAACACAAAAAATGAAAAGTTGTCAATTGGAATTGATACATTGGATTTAACAACATCGAATCCATTTTGACCTAGAGGTTTAAGACTTAAATGACTTGTATTTTTTGATTACTAAACTTGACTACAATGACTTATATGATTATTTATCAAATTAAAAATCCAATCAAGTTGAACAAAAAAATAACCACCTTGGTGCAAATGGTCAATGAATCTTAGTCAAGTGCGACATTTAATCAAATTTAACAAAAAAAAATGACATGTTTGATCAAAATAACAAATGATTTTTAGTTAATTCAAACATCATTACTAGAAAACATGTGGTTAAACCATTGTGCAAACCACCATTTCGCAATGGTACCAATATAGTGGGTTTCTAGTAAGGTCCCTAATGAGATTGAAAAATCATTAAATATATGATTGGGTAGTTTTATTCAAAAAAATTTCAAATTTTTTTAAAGGCTTGAACAACAAGTGTATAATTAGTGGTTATATGGGTGGTTTCATGTCACAACCCTAACATTGTGTTCACGACTAAGTGTGAAGTGCAAGGGCCTACGAGGCCAAGAGTGTGTTAATGTGTGAAACACACTTTCACAAATGGGGGAAAATGCAAGGGATGAAGCCAATGACTCCAAAATGCATTGCCACTTTGAGAGTTACACTCATGTGAGAGTTATGAATGTTCAAAGCCTTGGTTGGAAAGGCAAACAAACACCAAATTGGGCCCTAGGACACCATTAAAAAGGTTTTGAAGTGTAGATGCTTTAGGTGCCTTCGCATTGTTCATTTAGACTTGATTTGCTGCGGTTATGATAATGAAAAAAAGGGCGGGAGTCAAATTGAAAATTTGACTCCTGACCACAAATCACTTGAAAGCAGGAGTCAAATGAGGTCCGATTGGGGTATGCTATACATTGTTGGAAAGATCTTTTTTAGGGATATAAAATATTATGCTCATATTCTCAAATTAGATTTGATTTGAGAAAGATATATGCATCCAAAATTTTGGGACAAAAGTTTCAATTTTGAGACTCCCACTTGGGAGTTTTGAGGAAAAATGACATTTAGATGTAGTCCCCGTGAAGAGGCATAAAATATACTATAGGAAGGGGAATGGTGCCTCCTCCCAAAGGTTGCCGGCTATGTAAAACTTGTGCTTGAGGTTGTCCCTATTAAGTTTGCCGCACCACTTCCATTCGACTTGCACTAACCGACCTCTTTTCTTGGTTGTGCAAGTTATCCCAGTCTCATCTTGGAGCTTCAGCACCCCCCTTCCTTAAAGTGCTGCAAGTTAAGGAACATGCCCCCAACTCTCTTCTTCTTCTATTGATTCATTTTGGGTGTCGCAACCCCACTTTGGCAATGTGTGGGGATGAAGCCCAACACTCCCAAAGTTGGGGATTTGGAGTCCTCCGGGACTCCCGAATGTTTAGAATTCGACAGCAAGGCCCAAAACACCTCGCATTGGGGTGTTCTTAGTGTCATTGAAAAGGTCTTGAAGCGTAAATATCGAAAATGGCCTCGCATTGGTCATTTGGATATCTGCAGCCCAAGTTATGGGCAAATGAAGGGCCGGGAGTCAAACTGGCATTTTGACTCCCGATCACTAAAAGTCGGGAATCGACCTCTTCTCGACGTCCGAATTGAAAGTGCAACACGGCGTTGGAAAGATCTCGACGAGGGCTACAACTTTGGTTTAGACCTCATCGCGATCAGACTTGGCAGTTGGGAGTTACGAGCTCCCAAAGTCCCAGGACTCCAGTCAGGACAGTTTCGGGACAATTTCGAGACTCCAACTTGGGAGTCCCAGGAAAAAGAGCCATTTGGATGTAGCTTCGGCGGTGAGATGCAGAGAATACTATATGGGGGAAGGTGGTGGCTTCTCCTGAGTCCGGCCGTGGTGAGTCAAATAGTCCAAGTTGCCCGTGGCTTGTCCCAACACCCTAGGGTGTTCCCGAATGTGAACTAACCTTCTTGTGGTTGGTTTTGGATGCAGATTCATGCTTGATCTTCTAGTCCATGTTCCTAGTTTAATCCCGAGACTTTTAGCACGCCCCTCTACCCCTCTTTAGTGCTGGAAGTCGGGAGCGCCCCTCAAGTCCCAATTTTCCGCAATTCAACATAGTTGGACCTTCAAGTGGGTTCAACCCGGGACTTGGGAGTGCGTCATTGGGACCCACCTTTGGGTCTTTTGAAAAGTTTTTTCATGTGGTGATCATTAAGGTGATTGGTCAAACTTAATTAATTGGTCAAACATAGTTTTGATTTGTCAAATGCCATATGGTATTTAAACATTGGCCACTTATGTTAGGCCATGTGGCATTTAGACATTGGCCACCCAAGTTATGCCACGTGGCATTTAAACATTAACCACCCAAATTATGCCATATGACATTCAAACATTGGCCCCCTAGGCTAGGTGACATGGCATTTAAGCATTAGTCGATTAGGTTATGCCACATGGCTTAAAATTAAATGACCTAAGTTAAACTTAAACTAGGTTTAAAACTAAGTATTTAAGTCTAGGAATTTAAAACTTATAGCCTAGGTAATTAAGCTTAAGTTTAAGTGTCTAAACTAAGTTTAAGCAACCTAGGCTTATTATAGGAACCTACATTATGTCCTTTCCTAGGTTGCACCTAAAGTTAAGCCATTAGATTAAACTTAAATATAGGCCGTTTAAATAGGTAGACATAGGTAAGTAGGTAGGCCTAAGTATGTAATTAAATAAAATCCTATTTATTTTTTGGTGATAAGCTTTTTATATTGGTTCATCACAAATAATATTTGCACTTTGAATATATTTAGTGCATTATTGTGTGTAAACTAATATTTTTTCATCTAGTTATATAATTCAAAATTCAACTTGTTAACAAAGGATAAGGGATAAATTTACAAAATTATCTCACATCATCTTTGATCCCATACAAAAATAACCAACATTGACTGCTATCGTTTTTTTCATACTTTGTCCAAATGAAAATAAATAAATTTCATTCTTAAATATTTTTCCAAAATCTACACATTTATAAGAAAATTTAAAATCAAAATATCAAGTAATTTGTTTGCAAATGCATTTGATTTTCACTAGATTTCATACATTTCAACAACAATGATACCTTGAATTTTTTATTTTTTTTTCATAAAGCGATTTGTAATTTAACATATTTGAAATAAACATGGGTTTTTTGGTATATATATAATTTTCCTGCCTTTTAAAATATAAAAAATCAATCAAAATTGTATAAATGTTGTGTGATATTTATTTGTAATTATTAAAAAATATTTTTAAAAAAAATATTTATGAAACATATAATATTATTTACAACATTTTAGAATTTTACAAAAAGTAACAAAATTATTTCAATGTCATAATTATTAACTTATACACAATTTTTTTTTTAATTTCATAATTTTATCAACTTTTATTGTGAGTAGTAAATTTTAGTCTTATTTTTAATGTTCTTTCCATTTCATTAAATGTGATTTAATATAAATTATTAAAAAATTCCAAGTTGTATGACCAAATACTTTGATAAATTAATAAATATCAAATTTTATATTCTTTCTTACCCATCACATGGAAACATGAAAAACAATGCCATTTTGGGGCATGTGAATTTCTTTTGAAAATCTTTGGATATCATTAATAAGAATATATTTTATTATTTAATGTCAAAAACTTCAAAGAAGATATTCATTTAAATAAACCTTTGAGCAAAACTCCCAACTTGAATGTTTTAATTATATTCCAGGCATCAATTTTTTATTTAATTTTATGATTTGAAAAAATATAGGTAATAATAAATAAGTAGGTATCTAGGTAGGTAGGTAGGTAGGTAGGTAGGTGCTAGGTATTGGGAACTTACTGTACCTACTATCTACCTACTACCTATTTCCTACCTACTTACCTAGGTACATAGGTAGGTAGATAGTATAGTTGGCCTATACCCACTATAGGGAGCTGCTGAAGCCAGTGGGGAGGTTGTGATAGTGGAGAAGACACTATCATACATGTTACTGTCA
>Ga0116229_10015614_pt1 | contig 10311 bp, 6 predicted proteins | sample S1TSphgellanicum_3_FD_87313 | JGI IMG/M metagenome (GOLD analysis project Ga0116229, IMG submission 87313) | Host-associated microbial communities from peat moss isolated from Minnesota, USA - S1T2_Fc - Sphagnum magellanicum MG | ecosystem: Host-associated > Plants > Peat moss > Unclassified...
CGAGACGAGCCGCGCGACGAACGGTCCCGGCGCGAGCCGCGAGGGCGTCATCGGCAGTTTGTCGCCCACGAGTTCGCCGGCCGCGACGCAGAAGAGTGGCCCCGCCCAGATGCTCTCACCCGTGGCGTGCACGGCGGCGGGCGCGGTAAACGTGCGTAAGCCTGCAACGGCACCGATGCCGAGCGAGCGAAAATAGTTCAGGGCTTTACGTAGCGGTCGAGCCAATCGATCGTCTCCGCTTCCGTCGTTTCGACGGATTCGAGTGCCGCGTATGCGTGCGCTTCGTTGGGAAGGAGCACGAGGCGCGCCGTGCCACCGTTGCCGCGGATCGCATCGTACATGCGCTCCGATTGCAGTGCGGGCGTCGCCGGATTTTCGTCGAGCGTGCCTGCGATCAAGAGCAACGGCGCGTCGATGTGTTGTGCGAACGCGAACGGCGACGCTTTCGTATAATCGTCCGTCGCTTGCCAATACGTTCGCGGCTCGTTCTGAAAACCGAACGGCGTGAGCGTTCGATTGTACGCACCGCTGCGCGCGATGCCGGCACGAAAGAGATGCGTGTGTGCGAGGAGCGTCGCCGTCATGAACGCGCCATAGCTGTGCCCGCCGATGGCGACGCGCTTGCGATCCGTGACGCCGATCGCGACGGCCTTGTCGATCGCGGCGCGCGCGTCCATCTCGAGTTGGTCCGCGAGCGTTTCGCTGCGCGTGAGTTGGTCGCCGACGATCGGCATCGACACGTCGTCGAGAACCGCGTAGCCGGCGAGCGCCGCGAGGTGCGCGGCGGGCCCCGTCGGCTCGTCGAAAGTTTGCACGAAGTCGGCGTTCTGACTCGCCGCTTTGCGATCGTCGAACTCGTAGGGGTACGCCCACATCAACGTCGGCAGTTTTGCGTTCGGTCGCGTTCCGGCCGGAAGATACAACGTGAACGAGCAAACGATTCCATCCGCGCGCGTATAGCGCACGACACGCCGCTCGAGCGCGCGCAGTTGCGGTGCGGGGTCGGGAAAATGCGTGAGCTGCCGCAGCTCGTGCGTCGTGAGATCGCGCACGTAGAGATCGGGCGGCGCCGTTGGTGACTGCCGCTGCACGAGAAACCGCGTGCCGCGTGCGTCGAGCATCGCGAGTACCGTTTCGAGCGGCGCGACGGCGGACTGAAAGAGCCGTCGACGCGCGCCCGTCGTGAGGTCGATGCGATCGACGAACGGTCGCAGGCCCGCCGTCGTATAGCCTTCGCCTGCAAGGAAAATCGCATCGCCGACGCGTTCGATGATGCGCTCGTCGAGCGTACCGGGCCTCGCGAGCGGCTCTCCCGGATCGTCGAACGTATCGCCGAGCCGATACGCGCCCACGGCCTCGGCCTTACTGACGCGCGGTCCGTCGAGCGCGAACGCGAACGTTCGCAGCGTTCGCGAATCCGGCTCGTAATCGCGAACCACGGCGAGCGGCGCGCCCGCAAGAAACGTCATGCCGCGGATCGCTCCGCTCGCGTCGAGGATGCGGCGCGGGTTCGTCGCGACGGCGCCTTGCGCGCCGAGCGTCAACGCGTACACCGAGTCGCGCACGCCGGATGCGCGCAGCCACACGAGCGTCGACGGCGCGTTCGGCTCCCACGCGACGTCGCGCGGCCCTTGCGCCGGAACGGCGGGATCGGTTTCCGCGTCGGCGGGGACGTCGTCGAGCATCGCGATCGTGCGGCCCTTGCGATCGATCGCAATCGTTCGATGCGCCTCGTGCGTCCAGGCGATGTCGGCCGACTCCGCCTGTTCGTAGCGATCGAAGGCGATGTAACGGCCGTCGGGCGAGACCGTGGCGCCGGCGTACGCTCCGGGCGCGACGAGTCCCGTCGTGCGTCCACTCTGCGAGTCGAGCGTCACGTACGCGCCCGATGCGTAGCGCTGGAATTGCGCCGCGGCCACCGCATCCGTCGAGCGCACGAGATCTCCGTTCGGTGCGAAGCGCCGTCCGATCGCTTCGCGAACGATCGGTCCGCCGGCGTCGTTTATCGCGCGCGCCTGCGCGTCGTCGCGCGTGTGCAGCAAGAGATCCGACGTTCCCGGAAGCCACGCGATCGCATCGCCGAAAAGTGCGTTGAGATGTGGCGAACGGTAACAGCGCACGCTTCCGTTCCCAACCGAAGCGACGCATGGCTCGGTGCCGTCCGGCGTCGCGTTCGCGAATGCGAATTTGCTGCCGTCGGCGTTCCAGACGGGTGGCCCGGCATGCGCGTCGTCGGGAAGATCGACGTCGACGTGCGAGCCGTCGGCAACGCGGAGCAGCGTGAACGCGGAGAACGCCGGGGTTCCGCGAAGGCCGTCCGTCGCCGTGTCGATGCGGAGGCCGGCGAGTGCCAGCACCGGGCGGTCGAGCTCGCGGACGGGCGGAAATCGAAGCGGCGTCGCGAGCAGAACCACGTCGCGCGTTGGGGAGACGAACGCTTTCGGCACCGCCGGAGCGGAAAGGGCCGCGGCGATCGATGCCGGGGGCAGCCGGTAGCCGCCGTCGTCGGCGACGCTCGTCGCAGGGCATGCGAACGTTGCGGCCACGATGGCGACGACGGCAAGTCGGACGTGTGTCGGCGCGCTCATCGTTTAGGAGCGACAGCTTCGGCATCGTCGCGGCATCCGCTTGAGGACCAGGACGTCCGACCTACTCCTTCGTGCGTTGGCTCCCGGATGACGCGGCGTTACGCGACGAGAGTGCGCCGAAAGGAAGCAGTACGAGTCCGAGCCACGTCGGCAGCTTGACGAGGGGATCGGTCCGGTCGAACCGTCGACTCGTGGTCGATTCGATTCGTTTTTCCCACGGCACCGATGAGAGATCGGTCGGGAGTATGTGAACGGGCGCCGTCGCGATCGGCTCGGTTTCCACGCGTTGGAGTGGAATCGCGATGTTCGCAATCGTGAGTACCACGAACGCCGCCGTCGCATATGTGATCCGGCGTGGAATCGATCGCACGAAGAGCAACGCAGCGCCGATTGCGGTTGCCGCAATCGGTATGAGATTGAAGCGCCAATATTGCGTCCACGAAACCGAGAGCAGGACGACGCCGATTTGCGCGATGCGCGAGTCGCGTGCGAGTACGATCGCAGCGGGGAGCGCGGCCGCGATCTCGACATCGTGAACGAACGGTCCGCCGAACATCGACGCCGCAACGGGTAGGAGCACGATCAGCGAGGCGTATCGCGACATGACGCGGCGCGCGAGGAGGAGTCCGACGACGACGGCGATTGCATAACTGATAGAACCGGCGAGCGACGCAACCCGCGCCGAAGCGCCGAGCTCGTATGCGAGGTGCGTGATGCTATATTGGTCGGGTGCGAGAAGCTCCGCGTGCTCGTGCGCCGGTAAGAACGCGAACGCGTACTCGAGATTCCGCGCGATACCGAACGCGAAGATGCCGATCGCGGCGAGCACGGCGACGAAACCGGCGAGCGCGATACGCGCACGGGGCGCGAGGAGAAAGAGTCCGAGAGCGGCAGGCAATCCGATCGCCGGCTCGAGGAGCGCGAGCGCGGTGAACATCGCGGCGACGACCGGACGACGCTTTTCGAGTGCGAGCCCCGCGAGGGCGATCGCCGCGATCGCGAACGGCACGGTCTCGCCGAATCGCAAGTTGAGGATGCCGACGGTGGGCGCCATGAGAAGCGCGACGCCGAACGCCGGCCGGCCGATGATTTGCGCGGTGGCCGCGACCGTGACGCACGTCGCGAGAACGATGAGCGCGTACCAGAGCGCGCGTCCTTTCGCGAAGTCGATGCTGCCGAACGGCGCGAGAATCGCGGCGGAATATGGCGGCAGCGCGAACGGTGTCGCCGCCCACGACGGTTCGCCCGGCTCGGGCGACACGGCGTGCTCGCACGTGCGGAGCGGCTCCGTCAGGTATGGGTCCGCGCCGGACCACGCCGCCTTCACGCCACACGCGACCACCCGATAGTCGAGAACGTTCGCTCCAAGCGAAAGGGTGTTACCGCGAAAGACCGCTTGGCCGACGGCGACGAGCAGAAGCCCGAACAGCGCCATTGCCATGGCCTGCGTGAACGATCTGGCGGACAATGAGAACCTCGCTTGTTCGGCCGCAATCCTACTACAAGAGCGTTGGAGAGCGCAAGCGCTCCGCGACGCCGTAGCGGGTCCGGGCTATCCACCTGGCTAACGATAGATCGTGCCGCGAAGCCGAAACGCGTCGTCCATGCTGGATCTCCAGCCACAGTACGCGGTGGCTCACCATTACGACGAGTTGTATCTCCCCGACGGCAAGCCGCGTCCGCATTATGAGGCGCTTGCGAAGACCCTCGCGCGCCTCGGTCGCGAAGAGATCCTCGCCCGCGTCCAAGACGTGAATACGGCGCTCTTGCAGCGCGGCGTCACGTTCACGGTCTATGCGGATTCCGAGGGAACGGAACGCGTGTTTCCGTTCGATATCATCCCGCGGATCCTCACGGCCGACGAGTGGACGCGCATCGAACGCGGCATCCAGCAGCGCGTACGCGCGATCAACGCCTTCATCTACGACGTATATCACAGCGAGCGGATCCTCCGCGAAAAGCGCGTGCCGCGCGAACTCGTCTATTCGTCGAAGAATTACAATCGCGAGATGATCAACGTCGACGTGACGCACGACGTGTACATCCACGTCTCGGGGACCGATCTGATCCGCGACGATAACGGCACCTTCATGGTACTCGAGGACAACTGCCGGACGCCCTCGGGCATCTCGTACGTCCTCGAAAATCGCGACGTGCTCAAGCGCAGCTTTCCCGACCTCTTCGACGACTATGCCGTGTGCCCGGTCGACGATTATCCGGGGCGTCTGCTCGACGTGCTGCGCTACGTCGCGCCGCGCGGGAGCGTGCAGCCGAACATCGTGCTTCTCACGCCCGGCATCTACAACTCGGCATATTTCGAACACACGCTGCTCGCGCGGCGCATGGGGATCGAGCTCGTCGAGGGACGCGATCTCATCGTCGTCGACAACGTCGTGTTTCTGAAGACGACGCGCGGTCTCTCGCGCGTCGACGTGATCTACCGCCGCATCGACGACGACTATCTCGACCCGCTCTACTTCAAGAACGATTCCACGCTCGGCGTCACGGGGCTGATGAACGCCTATCGCGCGGGGAACGTGACGATCGCGAACGCGATCGGCACGGGCGTCGGCGACGATAAGGCCGTGTATCAATTCGTGCCGGAGATGATCCGCTTCTATCTCGACGAGGAGCCGTTGCTCGACAACGTGCCGACGTTCGATTGCACGAACGACGCGGAGCGCCAGCACGTGCTCGCGAACTTGGATAAGCTCGTGGTGAAGAACACGAACGCATCCGGCGGCTATGGAATGTTGATGGGGCCGTACGCCACGGTCGAGGAGCGCGACCGCTTCAAGGACTTGATCGCCGCGAATCCACGCGATTTCATCGCGCAACCCGTGATCCAACTGTCGTCGTCGCCGACGCTCGTGGAAGGCGGTATGGAAGGGCGTCGCGTCGACCTTCGTCCGTTCGCACTCTACGGTCGCGACGTCGACGTGCCGGCGGCGGCTCTGACGCGCGTCGCCCTTCGCGAGGGGTCGCTCGTGGTCAATTCGTCGCAGGGTGGCGGCAGCAAAGATACGTGGGTTCTCCAGTGAGGGGAACGGGCGTCGGATGCTGAGCCGCGTCGCGGACTCGCTCTTTTGGCTCGGCCGAAACGTCGAGCGTGCCGAAACGATCGCGCGCGTGCTCGACGTGAATTACACGCGGGCCATGGATCTGTACTCGCAGCGCGACGGACGCTCGGAGAAACTCTGGCGATCCGTGATGTATTGCGCGGGCTTCGTGAACGACGCCGAATTGCCGGCGAACGGGAAGGCGGCGAACGACGTCTTTGGTTTCTGCGCGTTCGATACCGAGAACCCCACGTCGATCGTGTCTGCCGTGCGGATCGCACGAACGAACGCGCTCGGTGTCCGCGCGGAGCTTACCACGGAAGTGTGGGAGCTCATCAACGTGCTCTACCTGTACGTCGAAGAGCAGAAGCTGCGCTCGGTGATGCGCGAGGGTCCCTCGAAGTTCTTACGCCGCGTGCGCGACCGCGCGCAGGCGTTCGCCGGCGTGAGCGACGCGACGATGTCGCACGGCGACGGGTGGAATTTCATCCAGGTCGGGCGCTATCTCGAGCGCGCCTACATGACGGCACGCATCCTCGATGCGATCGACGTTGCGAACGAACCGTGGCACGAATCACAGCGTATGCTCGAGATGTGTTGTGCGAGCGCGCCGTTCGCGCACGCGTCCGATCACGCGCCCGGCGCCCGCGACGCGACCGCGTTCGTCGTGCTTTCCGATACCTTTCCACGCTCGCTGCGCTTCTGTACGCGCGAGATCGACGAGGCGCTGCACCGGCTTTCGCGTAGTCCGCAAGGCACGTTCGCGATCGAGGCGGAGCGCCGCGTCGGGCGCTTACGTTCGCAATTGGATTTCGGGTCGATCGAGGAGATGCTCGTGGACGGCGTCTCGACGTTCTCGCGCGAGCTCGTGCGCGAATACGAGTTGCTCACGCGGGATATCGAAGCGAGTTACTTTCCGCGTCTGCCGGCCCTCGCGTGAGCATGGAATATACGATCGCCCACCAGACTACGTATTACTATGCGGATTCCGTGGACGAGAGTTACACGGTGATCCACCTCCAGCCGCGCAGCGATCCGCATCAATTCTGCACGAAGTATACGATCGATATCAAACCGCAAGCGCGCATCAACTCGTACGCCGATCGATTCGGCAACGACGTGCAGCACTTCGCGATCCTGCCGCCGCACGATTCGCTCTCGATCACGACGCGCTCGAACGTCGTCACGATGCTGGATCGCGAGCCGCCGGCGCCGACCGACGCCACGCGAGCGGCGCTCGCCGAGGATTCGAAAGTCGAGCGCTTCTACGATTTTCTCCACGAGAGTCCGCACGTACGGTTCCTCGATGCCGACAAATCGTTTCTCGACGAGTTCGGCGCGCCGGGCGATGCGATCGGCGAGTGGTGCTCGCACGTGATGCATCACATCAACGCCACGTTCGCGTACGATACCGATGCGACGACCGTGCGAACGACCGTCGACGAAGCGATCGCGCGGCGCGCGGGCGTCTGCCAAGATTTCGCCCACGTGATGATCTCCGTGTTGCGGGCGGCCGGCATCCCCGCGCGCTACGTGAGCGGCTACATCTTTCGCGGCGAGTCGCGCGTGCTCGGGGCGGAAGCGTCGCACGCGTGGTGCGAGGCCTACCTTCCACCCTACGACTGGGTCGGTTTCGATCCCACGAACGACCGCCTGATCAACGACTATTTCGTGAAGGTCGCGATCGGCCGCGACTACCGCGACGTGAGCCCCGTCCGCGGCGTGTATCGCGGTTCGCGCCGCAGCGAGATGAGCGTCAACGTCGCGATGGACGTCCTCGCCGGCTACCAGTCCCAAGCTTCCCAGCTACAGCAGCAACCCCAACAATAGGCGGTAGCCCTCCACACTGCCGAAGACACCAAAGCAACCCCCGCGCCTAGCAGTGTGTCCCAGAGAGTGCTAACATGAATGACGACTTCTTCGCCGAGTTCGACGCGATGTTCGCCGAGTTGGCGCGTAAAGCGCGACCCGGTGGCTTCGAGCCGAATGCCGACGTCTACCTGACCGACGACGAGTCCACGGTCCTCGTCAACGTGGAAATCGCCGGCGCCGAGCCGGACGAGCTTCGCGTGATGGTCGAAGAGCGCCGGCTCTATATCCTCGGCTGCCGCTACGACCGCGAGCGCGCCGACCGCGGCTCGGTGCTCATGAAAGAGATCGAGTATGGCGACTTCGTCAAGAAAATTCACCTGCCGGTGCCCGTCGCATACGACGCTGCAACAGCATCGTATCGCGACGGTATCCTCACCATCCGGCTCCCCGTATCCGCCGACTCGTCGCTCCCGAAGCGACGCACCGAAATCCGTATGACCGTTAGAAGGGTCCCCGCGTAATGGCCGCCACACAAGAAAAAAAGACCGATATCCTCGGAATTCTGCCGCTGCAAGATGCGGTGCTATTTCCGAATACCGTCATTCCGCTCGCGGTCGTGAAGAAGCCCGGCATCGCACTCGTCGAGGAAGCGCTCCGTGACGGCCGCCAGATCGGCCTCGTCGCGCTCAAAGACAAAGATACCGAAGATCCGGGCCCGGACGACGTGCGGCGCATCGGAACGATCGGCACGATTCAGCGCATGATCAAGGTGCCGGACGGCACGATCCGCTGCATCGTCGGCGGCACGAGCGTTTTCAAGGTCGATGCGTTTTCGCAGACGACGCCGTACCTCGCGGCCACGTATACCGAATTGCCGGACGTGACGCGCGAATCGGGCGAGCTCGTCGCGATGCATCGCAACCTCACCACGCTCTTCTCGAAGCTGATCGGCTATTTGCCGCAAGCGCCGCGCGAGATGGAGATGGAAGTCAACAACATCACCGACTCCAATCTCCTGACGTACTTCGTCGCGAGTTCGATGCGCCTCGATACGGCGGATCGCCAAGCGTTGCTCGAAGAGCGCAACACCGAGAAGCGCATGCGCAAGCTCACGATGCTGCTCACGAAAGAGCTCGAAGTCGTGGAGCTCGGGCATAAGATTCAGTCCGATATCCAGCGCGAGATGGAGAAGAATCAGCGCGACTTCTACCTGCGCCAGCAACTGCGGGCGATTCAGGAAGAGCTCGGCGAAACCGATCCGCAGCAAGCCGAAACGAACGACTTGCGCAAGAAGATCGACGAAGCGAACCTCCCCGAAGAAGCGAAAAAAGCCGCGGACCGCGAGCTCGATCGCCTCTCGAAGGTGCCGCAGGCGTCGCCCGAGTTCAGCGTGATCCGCACGTACCTCGATTGGATCGTGCAGCTTCCGTGGAGCGTGGAGACGACCGACGCGATCGATATCGCGAAGGCGCGCGAAGTGCTCGACGAGGATCACTACGACCTCGAAAAAGTCAAGGACCGTATCGTCGAGTATCTCGCCGTCGGCAAGCTCAAGAAGAAGCTTTCGGGCCCGATCCTCTGCTTCGTGGGGCCTCCCGGCGTCGGTAAGACGTCGCTCGGACAATCGATCGCGCGAGCGATGGGTCGCAAGTTCGTGCGCCTCTCCGTGGGCGGTGTTCGCGACGAGGCCGAGATCCGCGGCCATCGCCGCACGTACATCGGCGCGATGCCGGGAACCATCATCCGCGCGTTGCGCGATGCCGGCACGCGCAATCCCGTCATGATGATCGACGAGATCGACAAGGTCGGTTCCGACTATCGCGGCGACCCGCAGTCGGCGCTCCTCGAAGTGCTCGATCCGGCGCAGAACAACTCGTTCCGCGACCACTACCTCGACCTGCCCTTCGATCTCTCGCAAGTGCTCTTCGTCTGCACGGCCAACGACCTCTCGACGATCAGCGGTCCGCTGCGCGATCGCATGGAGATCATCCAGCTTTCGGGCTACACCGAATTCGAGAAGCTGCAGATCGCAAAGCGCTACCTCGTGAAAAAGCAGCGCGAAGCGAACGGCCTGCGCGATTCGCAGGTGCAGATCAACGATGCCGCGCTCCGCGCGATCATCAACGATTACACGCGCGAAGCGGGCGTCCGCAACCTCGAGCGCGAGATCGGCACGGTCTTCCGGAAGATCGCGCGCAAGATCGCGGAAGAGCCGCGCTTCAAAGCGCGCGTGAAGCCGGATAGCCTCGTGGACTACCTCTCGCGGCCGCGCTACTACAACGAAGTGAAGAAGCGCACGGCGAGCGTCGGCGTCACGACGGGTCTCGCATGGACTCCGGTCGGTGGCGACATCATGTTCATCGAAACGACCGTCATGCCGGGGAGCGGCAAGCTCGTGCTCACGGGCCAGCTTGGCGACGTCATGAAAGAATCGGCGCAGGCCGCCGTCTCGTTCTTACGCTCGCGTTCGGGCGAACTCGGTCTGCAAGACGATTACTTCTCGAAGCACGACTTGCACATTCACGTGCCGGCCGGTGCGACGCCGAAGGACGGCCCCTCGGCCGGCATCGCGCTCGCGACCTCGATCGCGTCGCTGTTAACGAACACCAAGGTCGATTCCAACCTCGCGATGACGGGCGAGATCACGCTGACGGGGCAAGTGCTCCCGATCGGTGGCCTCAAAGAGAAAGTGCTCGGCGCGAAACGGGCCGGCATCTCGAAGATCGTGCTGCCGAAACGCAACGAGCTCGACCTCGACGATGTGCCGAAGGAAGTTCGCGATACGATGACCTTCGTACCCGTCGAAGAGATCTCCGAAGTGTTCGAACAGGCCTTCGGCAAGCGGATCATCA
>Ga0116229_10015618_pt1 | contig 10310 bp, 3 predicted proteins | sample S1TSphgellanicum_3_FD_87313 | JGI IMG/M metagenome (GOLD analysis project Ga0116229, IMG submission 87313) | Host-associated microbial communities from peat moss isolated from Minnesota, USA - S1T2_Fc - Sphagnum magellanicum MG | ecosystem: Host-associated > Plants > Peat moss > Unclassified...
AAATGCTTTTGTGGATCTGCAAAAAGAGAGACTCATACTTCATATGAAAAATTTAGGATTTTTGGTGGTGCTCTAGACTCATTGCAAAAAGTTTTTGAACTCAAAAAATCAATTAATTATCTTTGGATATTATTAATTAATGGCTAAATCCAATTCTTTCTTTGGAGATAGGTTGGTAAGTAATGCAACCAATGTTTTTTTTCTTTTAGGAATTTTTTTTTTTTAGCCAAATTGGCAATGACCCCAAATGAACATGTAAAAAAAGTGACACTAATCCTTAGGAAAATTTAGCCAAATCTGGCTATAAACCCATATATGAATCACAAAACTTGTTGCTAAAATAACATCAAGGTCCTTGTTTCCCCCCCCCACAAGCTTTGTCTAGCAAATTTGTTTAGAGTCTTCTTCATAAGCCCTAGGTTTAGGGTTTGGTCTAAACCCTAAACCCTAAGCTCTTTACAAAAAAGAAAAAATCCACAAAGAAAATTAGCAAGTAATTTTTCAAGACTAAGGGATTAACATGTTATAAAACATGAAATCATTAATTCCTATTGATGATCTACATGACCCAATGGGCAACAAGGGGTGTGTGTCACAACAATGTGGCCTTGCCATTTACATTCAAAAGTATCTTAAGGCAAAATAAGAATGATGGAAACACTCAAATTATATTTCACTATGTTTTTAAAATTATAATCTTCAAAAAAATCCTCTAAAACAAACCAAAAAATCCTTCAAGATATTATTATAACTCTAAAATAACTAATCATCTCAAGTTTCAACACAAGCCAAAATATCATCTTTCAAAAATCCTCAAATTAAAAATAAATAAAATAGACCTATTATATATTACCTTCTTGAGAGAAGAAGCTTAGAATCAAAAGTGGAAATTGAAATTGGATCATCATCATCTTCTTGAACACAAAAACCTAGGTCTAGCATTACTAGCCTTTTGGAGAAGTAAGTATGTGAGCAAAGAAACCTCCTCACATGGGTTCACATGCAAAGCTTTGTTGAGAGAAATGGGTTGTTGGATTGCATGTAATGTTGATTGGCCAATTTTTGTGAAAATGCCAAAGAGTTTGTGCCACAATATTAGTTGTGCCAACAACCAACCCCCTCCTCTTAAGAGAATCTAGAGTAGCTAGAGAGTGTGTGGTGGCATGTGCTCAATGTTGAGCACATATTGTAAAATATGTGTCTCACAATGTACATAGTGTATATACCATTTTTTAACCAAAAATTAAAATTGTTCAACCTTTTTTTTTTGGCAGGGCCAATTTTTGCACTATTTTTTATTTTTTTTTATAGCAAATTCCATGATTTTTCTCTTAAAAAAGCCAAAGTTCTAAGAATCTAAAAAATATTTTAAAACTCCTCCAGATTCCTATGCATCGTTCAAGTAGGTAGCCAATATGTATATGTAGGATTTTATTTTTCTTTTTATATTTGAATAGCCAAATTTGGCTAATTCAGTTTATGGGTGATGACCACCTCAACTACATCACCAAATTGAAAGGGGGGGGGGAGAATTCAAATATATATTTTTTAAAATTTATTTTATAATGTGAAATTCAATTTCCCTAAAAAAAAAATTTTGATTTTTATTCAATTCCAAATGAAAAAAAAATCAAATTTAACTCTTACACCATAGGTATTAAAAATTCCAAAATCATCTCCAAAATGCACCTGTACTCATCCACAGCTTTCCAACAATGAGTACAAAGAGCACACCCACAATTTCCCTAAAAAAATTTAATATTTGATTTCCATTGAATTTTCAGGGATTAAAATACTCAAAATTCAATAGCTTTTATGTTACATGTGTTAGGTCTAAACTCTAAAACATTATGGTAATAATCACCTTGGTGCACACCCCTTTGCTCATCAAGGACTTTTCCAGTTGTGCCAAGAACAAAGACAAGGGACCCATGGTGTTGGGAGATCTCAAACTTGACAAAAACAAACCACCCTATCTTCCTTCAAAGGTGGATTGGGTGAGGGAGAGAGTTAAGGATGTTTTCCAATACAATTTGAGGATAGATGTTGCATTTAGTCCTTAGAACAAATAGATCTTTTCAACTAAGTACATTGCATCTTGTTTATAGCGTGATAAGGTTACTTGTTTCCATGCAATTGCCAACCATTTTGTTTATTTTCCGTAAGGAACTACAAACTTGTTGTAGCTTGAATGAAGATACTATTGACATTTTGTGCATGATGTTATTATGGAGTAAGTAACTAGTTCAAGGCCATTGGTTACTAGAAATAGTTTGGGTGATATTATACATTAGATATTTACAATAACCAACGACCTTGAACCCCATTACTAGAACTAAGTGTTGTGAGAATCAAGATGACCTTGCACACTAAGTTAGTTGGAATGCATGTCAATCATTTTTTACTACCTACTATATGTTTTTGATTTCATATGTATCTACCATCATTTTTGTCATGCAAACAATCTAAACAAAATAAAACTATAAAACTATTCTAAATTTATGTCATTAATGAAATATTCCAAAGAGAGAGAGAGAGAGAGAGAGAAGGCTTGTAGTGAGAAGCTCAACACTACAAAGTCAATGGCTATAGTATTGTATTATTCACATAGTGTTGGAATAAGCTCAAAAGATTAAAAATAGAATATCATTTTGCATGCACATTCTTGTTGAGGATGAACTCAACTCGTATTTGCCATTCAATCATGTTCTTGTCAAGGACAAACTCGACTTCTATTTACCATTCAATCATGCTTTGTCATTAACTTTTGTGTGAAAGGTAGTCATATCTTCATTACAAAGTGAAGCAATGGGACAAATTTCTTGCTAATGTATTTGGAGGTCACCTTATATTTGTGAGTATCCCTCCTACAAAAGAGGAGGGATAATAGGGTAACTACTTACTACATAAAAGGTTTTTGGGAGTTCACACCTATAAGCCATTCACACCTAGTGCAAATTGAGTTGTAACTTCGTGTTATGAAACAACAAAAAGGGCATTCACATACATAACATGCTAATTAACGTAAAATATGATGTGATAGCCTTGTGATTTAAGGTGTTATAACTCAATGTTAGGAGCATGGTTTGTTAACATCAAAATTTTGTAAATTCTTAGATTTACAATTCAACAATTTGTGTTACATAATAATGTTCAAAGCAACCTAATAATTTTTGTGCTTGTTAACCCCAACCCACTTCTCATCATTGCGCCTCCTGCAATTTATAGACAAAAATGTAGTGCAATGACACAATATTCTTTTGCAAGAAACAAATGGAAGGAAAATAAATGTCTAAATAGAGGTGCAATGTAATGTCATGTTATTCTTTACATTAAACAAACACAAAAAGAGCACAAATGTATCTATGAAAAATTGTTGCAAAGTTTTTTAATGTGCCTAGTTCTACAAAAGCAAATGATAACAAAGTGGTACATTAAAACATGTGATTCTATTCAAAAGGTCATTGTAATGCTTGCATGTCACCAACAACCTTTCAATAGTAATGTGTGAAAAGCTTAATTCTATTCTTGATTCTCCTCAAAATTCAAATTTAAACTCAATTTGTGACAACTTTTTGCTAATGACCAAGATAAATGGTGAAATCCTTTTGAATTGTTTAGATTTTTTTATCCTTAATGCCATATTGTGTTAGCTCAATGTCAACTGGGTGAATTTGAAATACCTATTGAAGATCTCCTTTGTAACTCAAAATCAACAATTAATCGTCAAATGTGAGATTTTGCGTCCAACCTCAAAAGGTTGTGCAAGATGCATGCATATCAATAATGAAAGTCACATGAAATTTAAACTTCCCCAATAACTCATTGAAAGTTGTTTTTAGAATTTAAAATGTGTTACCTACAACAAAACACCCACATATGTGCTTCTAATTGTAAAATAATTTGAATGTATTGTGTTGATATTCCTTTTTGAATGGAATCATAATCCAAGAAATAAGAAGGTAACTTTTATCATATAAGTATGGAAAAACATAAATCCCCATGGGGTGAAAGCACAATAAAGTGGACCAACAAAGTGCCTCTTTTGTTTACTTGTGAAAAAAATAGAAAACAACAAATCTTGTCACAGAATTATTATACATTAAATGTTTCTACTTAATGATTAAAAAGCAAGATATTTTTTTATTATTGTGCATCTTAATTTTCAATTTTCACATTATAAAAATGGGTTTTAAGTAGTTTTTTAAAAAATAATTAACTATGAAATTGATCTTTTGTAATTTACACTAAAAGAAAAAATATAAATTGTCATCAATTTTGGCAACTAAAAAATGTCACTTGCAACTAAAAGATGTTTGCAATTGAAAAAAAATTGCAAATGACATTTTTCAATTGTAAACAACATTTTTCAATTACAAATGACATTTTTTTTCCTAGTGTTGATATTTTATTTCAAGTATGTGTCAAGTAGGTTTTACTAGAAAGAATACAAAATAGTTTTGTTTACCGGAGATTCAAAAATATAATTAATTTTATATCCTAACATAGTACAAGTATATTTCATTGAATATATTGTGTTGGTAGCTCTTCAAAGATGAATTTACCAACCAATAAATGGGGATATCTTTTGGTGTACTTAAACAAAATTATTTGTTTCTAATTTTTTAGAAGCATATTCTTATAAGTGTAATAAAAGGGTCATAAGATTTTCTATTGTATTTCCACCCATTTTGATGTTGATTTGTTGTTTCACATGCATGATATATGATAACAATGATAATTACTTCTTTTTTTTAAAGGTTCATTTTACCATTCTTGGAACTTGTGCCCCTAATCGATATTCAACAAACCTCTCATATGTTTATACAAAGACGATTTTCTTGGCACTCAAAATCATTGACATAACCAAGTAACCCCAAATAAATGTGATTGAAAATATTATTATAGCCAATTACTATTTGAACAACAATACCTCACAAGTTCAACAATCTGATGATCATTCACGAGTGAGGAAAAAATTAAAATGAATTTGCCATTCCAAGAACAACAAAATGTAATTAATAACAACATAACAACTTGAAGCAAACAAAAGAAATAAGACATCTAAACCAAATTCGATGAAGAAAACTTGCAATGTAATACAAAAAATAAATAATCAAAATTTAAATGTAAATAAAAATAAAAATAAAGATTGGAAAGGAACATGTAATGCAATCAAATGCAAAAAGAGACAACATAAGCTATAAATTATAATAACAAATAGTTAAGATTAAAAAAAATTGAAATGAACTTGCAACGCAACAACCAAGAAATTTTTAAATGAAAACATTGGGGGAAAAAAAAACAATAATTGCAAATGAAAGTAAGAAGACAATAAAATGAAAACAAAAAATGTAACCAAAAACATATAAAAATAAAAATGTTTAAAATAAGGTATGTTTAATGTAGGTTGGTAATGTTTAAAATAAGGTGTGTTTAATAAGTTAGGTTGGTACATTTGAGAATAAAGTGCAATAACCATCTAAGATGTTTGACACATTTTATTTTTTTTAATTTGTCTTTTAGAAGGAAAAGTTCACTAAATAATCATTCACTTGTTGTCAGATCTTCAATAACCATCCACATCCAATTAACAACAATTGATACTAGAAAGAAGGAACTAATTAATCAAAGTGGGGACTTCATATCTTTGTAATTAGAATCATGTTTTTACAGTTATATGAATTTTCCAAAGAATTACAAAATTATCACACCTTGGGCTCATGGTAGACATAAAATACTCTTATTTTTATCTCTTTGTTTTTTCAAAAAAATTCTTGAAATCTTGTGACTTTCACAATAAATTTTGAGAAACTAGTAGGTTACATACTTAAAGTAACCCACCTAAATACATTATGACAAATGGGTACACACAATCATGAATGGTTAACATTGACAATGATTTTATGAAAATGGCCAATTCCTTCAAATCATATGCACTAGTGTAACCTATGCCATTGGTCAAGGGTGAATTAGTTACTTGACTAATTTTTAGTTCTAAACCCATTTTTTGGTAATTTAATTGAATTTTCAATAAACAATTTACTCAAATTTCAATATCTTTCACACATTAGGTCTTAAAAAATCTTATTCGTTAAGGGCTTTTCAATTATACCAAGGGCACACCCAAATTCCCTCATAATTTTGAATTTTGATTTAAATAAACTTTCAATGAAAAAGTTGTTCAATATTCAATAATTTCTCCACCATAGGTGGAAACATTATGAAACCAACTTGATGCACCCCTACTCATAGAGGACTTTGCAAGCATATCAAAACTACAAGAAGGGGGCATCATGGTTTGGGAGATCTCAACATGACAAACCAAACATATAACTTACCTTCCTTAATAGATAAAATAACTTACCCAATGGTCAAATTCCTCTTTGGTGGTCCAATATGCCCAAACAAAGAATGCCAAAATGGTTGTAAGCTCCTTGTATTTTTAGGTATAGTATAGGGAGTAGGGTTTTCCTTTTCCCAATTTTTTTGATGCAATTGAAATGGCTATCATCCATAAGAAAGATTTAGTCAAATTTGGCTTTAAATAAATATTGAGGAATTTTTTTAATAGCATCATTCTATATTTATGGCTCCTTATTGGGCCCATATAAAAATATAGTGTCATAAACTTAGATATACCCATGTCAAATTATAAAAAATTATTTCAAAGGTCACCCATCTCATCTCAATATTATTGTTTTGGTTGAAATGGGATTCGCTTTAGAGTTCTTATGGAAGTTGGAACCTTGTTGAAACAATTTTAATTTGATTTTTTAAAATGAAAATGATTATAAATTAGTTCATTTTTTCTTTATTGTTCAAAATTTGTGAAATGGCAAATGTGCATGTCGCTTTGTTAAGGGTTTTGATGACACCGAAACCCAAGCAAGAGCCCCATGGTTTGGTTTGGGAGGGTTACAACATGGTCACATCCAAACAACACAAACAAACATCCATCCATCTTCATATAGATTGTGTGTGTATCTATTGTTGGTTGTATTAATTAGTTGTGGGGATGTGTCCAAAATGTTTTTTTTTAATAATTTTATAAAATATATATATATATTTTTTTGTGATGTGCCTCTTTGATTGACCCATCCTCCCAAAAAAAACATTCACACTATGGACACTTCCAAACTAGAAAACAAGGTAACCTTTCCATTTGGTCTTGCTATATAGGCACATCGCTTAAGTTCAAAATTCTTCAAAATTCTTCACGATGCATTTTATTGAAGTGAATACACAAGTTTTGTATTTGAATATACTTTGACACAATGGGTGTTGGCTTCTATAATTGATGGGTTATTGTGTTGGCCCTGCCTACCAAGGCAAGGATATTGTGTTTAGATTCATTATAGAGTATAGTAGCTTAATGGATTTTGGCCCCTATGAAATAGGTCTATTTTTAGATGAGGATTTTTGAAAGATGATATTTTGGCTTGTGTTGAAACTTGAGATTAGTTTATAGAGTTATAATATCTTGAAGGATTTTGGCTTTTTTTTAAGAGGAATTTCTGAAGATCATATTTTTGCATGGTGAAATATTTGAGTTTTCATAATTCTTCTTTTGCCTTAAGATACCTTTTAGTGTACATAGCAAGGCCGCAAGTGTTGTAATGCATCCCCTTGTTCAAGCATGTTATGTGTCTCAAAAACATAAAGCCTCCAAAGTGTTTGAAAAAAGGTGAGCCTTATTATGTCTTATTTTTGGATTTAGAAGATTCATTCACTTGTCATGGCAAAATGAAAACAAAGGAATTTCTTTTTTGTATAATTTTGCCTTTGTTTTGATTTGATGGTGATTCTAAAACATTTGCCTCAACTAATCCAAATCTTAAACATCTTGCAAGTTACCATTGATGATGTTTTGTCTCATATGTTGGCAATGTATCTATCATTCAATGCACTAATTTAATTCAGCTCTTAATCTCTGATTAGTCCCAAATCCCACACCCTAAGCTACTCTTAATCTCTTTGATTGGCCTCTTGAGCATCATCTTCCTTTGACCCTAATCAACCCTTAATCTCTGATTAGTGCACCCTAATTAGGGTAGTCCCCATGAGCATCCTCCTTCTTTTGTGTGGATTTCTTTGTAGTTTTGCATCTTCTCTTATATTATTAACTTAGTGTATATAGCCTGTGCAGTTAGCCCAAGTGTGAACTGGTTAACCTAACTAGTTTTTCCATCCAAAATCATTTTTAAAAAAATTAATTGAATTTTTAATGAAAAAAATTACTCAAAATTCAATATCTCCCACCCCTCAAGTCTAAACATTTTAAAATCATCTTCATTAAATCCTACTCAAGGAGGGCTTTCGAACAATACTAAGAGCACACCCAAATTCCCTTAGAAAATTTTTAATTTTAATTTAAATAAATTTTCAATGAAAAAAAAGAGTTCAATATTCAATAAATTCTTTATTATATGTCAAAACATTATGAAACTAGATTGGTGCACCCGTACTTGTTGAGAGCTTTCCAACGATATAAAGAACATGGCAAGAGGCATTATGATTGAAGAGATCAACAAACAAACAATGTACATTCCTTCATAGATAGGTTAGGAGGCAATTAAGCTACTTAGTCCAAAATCTCAAACCCTAACCTACTCTTAATCTCTGATTAGTGCACTCTAATTAAGTTGGTCCCCTTTACTTAGGTGCCCCATTCTCCTTGATACCCTATAAGATCAACCCTTAATCTCTGATTAATGCACTCTAATTAAGTTGGTCCCTTTTACTTAGGTACCCCATTCTCCTTGTTACCCTATAAAGATCAACTCTTAACCTCTGATTAATGCACTCTAATTAAGTTGGTCCCTTTTACTTAGGTAACCCCATTCTCCTTGTAATAATACCCTAGAAGATCAAACTCTTTAATCTCTGATTAGTGAAATCTGATTAAGTTGGTTCCTTGACTAACAAACCACATTCTCCTTGTTAGGCTGCCCTAATCAAAACTCTTAATCACAAAACTCTTAAGCTCTGATGATGGTAACTACAGTTTGATTTTAGTTTAGTCCCTTTTGAGCCTAATTCATTGTCCTAATTACACCCTAATCAAACTCCTTAATCTCTGATTAGTGCTCTGTGATTAAGGTTAAGCTAGCCAGTCCCTCTTGAGCATTTCTCCTTTCTTTTTTGTTTGTTTCTTTGTTTGTTTCTTTGCAGTTTTGTTGCGTTTTTTTCTCTTTTTGTTTGTTTCTTTGCAACTGCTTTTCTTGTTTCTTTGCAGTCGGATCGCGTTTCCGGAAGGAGTTTCCCGTTTGCAACAACAAAAGAAAAGAAACCAAAGAAGCTCTGGCGATGGCGAGCTCCCAATTGTGGAGTGTGGCGCTAAACTCCCGTGTAGTAGCAGCTTCTCCTTCTCCTCTCTCTCCTCTACTCCCAAACCACCACATCGCAGCATATGGTCGCCTACAGCAGCAGCAGCAAGAGGAAGCGGAGGAGATGTACCAGGAGGAGGAGGAGGAGGAGTGTGTTATCACCCACATTGTGCATGGGAGTGATGCTCGAGAACCTGAGGCCAATTTCTTGTTGCGTCAGAATTGTGAACAAGAAGAAGAGGAGCAGCAGCAGCAGCAGCAGCAGAATTACCATGAGAGAATGGGTTTTCCGCAGACTTTTCTGGTACTGCAGGATGTGAAGGAGAAGAAGAATGTGGGTGTTGTGGCGGACTTGGAAATGGAGGAAGATGAACAAGCATGTGTGTATATGGTGGTGGATTACGGACTCCAGGAAGTAGAGGAGGATTGTGTGCGCTTCCCGGAGCTTGAGAGTCGTCTTGTTGGGTGGAAGCAGCAGCAGCAGCAGCAGCAGCTGCAACAACAACAACAAGGTTATTGTGAAGAGGAGCAAGAAGAAATGGCGAGTGTGGTTCTTGACCAAGAAAAGGGGCGATGGTTGTTGCAGCCTAAGAAGAATGCTGATGCTGATGCCCAGTTTGCGGAAGTTGCAGAGCTGAAGCCGTTTCTGCAAGCTTACATGGCAGCAAACTCTGGAGGATTGTACCCTGGAGGTGTGGAAGACGATGTCTACAACCACCCATCGCAGCAGCAGCAGCAGCAGATCATCAACAATGCTGATGCCACTGCTGCTGCTGCTCCCCAAGAACGCAGCAGCAGTGCAATGGAGCTTGAAGAAGATGTCAGCCTGTATGCGCAATTGGGTATGCGGGATGGCATTGCAATTGGGTTCGAGGATGAGGCAGGAAGACACCAAAGAGGAGACCACGCAAGAGCATCCCAAGAAGAAGCAGAACAACAAGAACAAGAGACTTGTTTGTCTGTGGTGGTGCAGCAGCAGCA
>Ga0116229_10015619_pt1 | contig 10309 bp, 6 predicted proteins | sample S1TSphgellanicum_3_FD_87313 | JGI IMG/M metagenome (GOLD analysis project Ga0116229, IMG submission 87313) | Host-associated microbial communities from peat moss isolated from Minnesota, USA - S1T2_Fc - Sphagnum magellanicum MG | ecosystem: Host-associated > Plants > Peat moss > Unclassified...
AAAATAGAAAAATAACCATGATTTTTTATTTTTTTATTGTATGTTTTACACTTAAGTTAAATTTTTTTGAAATCATCCCAAAATAACACTTGTATTTTAATGTGAAAATATGATAAAACAAGCCTTCTTTATTTAATTTATAACATGGGATTTGAAAACAAAACATATGGGTTAAATCTTTTAGTTGTTCCTTAATTGCAAATCAAGTAAGGAAGGCCAAATCCAAAGGAAGGGCTCTATTGTTTCTAGTGTCCAAACAAAACTTGAACCTCTCCTAATGGTGTTTTTGGGGCACTAAAAATTGTTAAAAACGAAATAGAATTGAGAAAATTATGTCCCCCCAAAATAAAAAGGGTCAAAAATTGAAAAAAAAACCACTGAATGCTACAAAGGTCAGTTCCCACGCTCCTATAACACTTTAAATCACTTTAAATGATTAAAAAATTAAAAAGGTATGAGGTTTGAAAATAAAAAAAGGTTGAAAGAGAAAACAAAAAGGAAAAAAATGTGTTTTGTAAGTTGGAAAGCTTATTTCTTTTCTTGTTATTTTTTCATTGCTCCTTTTTGTTTACATTTCAAAGATGATTTCTAAAGCTTAAGATAGTGTTCCTGTAACATTTTAAATCATTCAAAATGAAACACATGTGATGAAGATATAAATAATTGATGAATATATATTTTTATTAAATTATAAGTAATTGTCTTATAGTCATAACATAGTTGAATAATAGTACTTTAAGATTAGCGCACTAATGCTTGTACTAATTGTATCAATGGGAATCATAATAAAAAATTAGTTGCAAATGTATTCCATAAATGGGTGGTGGAAATGTGTACACGTGGCATGATCGCATGTGTGTACATTGTACCTAGTTGTAACATAATTGTTGCTTTAGTGGCACATTTATAAGAATTTTAAAATAATTGCCACATGCAACTATAATGTAACTCTTAAGAAAATCAAACATGATTGATTACATATGTATGTATGATGCAAATAAATTACCATATAACATATCCATTTTCAACTCACTTGCAATTATAATACAACTAGCTAATTTTCTAATTTAATAATCTATTTATTAATACATTGTATTTCTAGGGGGACAATTGCACATTAGTTGTAATACTAAAAAGATAGTTACACAATAGTTGTATATGAATTTTTTTTGAGTTTTAGTTCCAAGGTAGTGTGGTTTTGATGGACACAATTTCTCATAGTGGTGGTACCTAGTGACAACATTTCGAATAATTTTTTCTAGCTTCCCAAAGTATGTGAAATTAACTAAATTGGCCATGGTGTAGATAGTTGGCAATGTGGAGGTTGAGAGATGCTTATCTACTTTGACTTTTATGAAATCAAAGCTTCAGAATATTATCCACCTACCACTTATTGTGCACATGTTTGCACAACAATTATATATTTTGTAGAAATTCCCATATGCAAATTGTATTGAGTAGTGGTGAAAAGTTCAGCATTGACATTATTATGATGGTTAGGCAATATGTTTTTTGCATTTTCTAGGTTAATTTCTACTGAAGCATATATGTATTAATGCAAAATTGAATGATTGTCGCAACCTTAGCCTTAGGCTCACGACCAAAGCAAGGGCTTGCAAGGTTGTGGGCTAAGAGGGAAGCTCAAAAGTGAAGGAAAGTGTGAGGGAATGAACCTTCACACTCCCAAAGGAGCTTCCACTTTGGGAGTTGGAGTCCCAGTGGACTCCCGAATGTTCAGAGAGCGATTACAAGTGTCAAAACCCAATAGCTCAAAGATTTCTTTATACCATTGTAAAGTTATTGAAACATGAATGTCTAAAATGGGCTTGCATGACCCATTTGGACATCTGAAACACAAGTTATGGCCAAAAGAAGGGCCGAAAATCAAATTGATAATTTGACTCCTGACCACTAAAAGTCAAGATCGACTCGATTTCCTTGTGTGCAAGTGGCGTGCGACATACCTTTGGAAAGCTTTTGACGAGGTTTACAACTTTATTGACTTCATCTCAATCGGAGGTCTGCACACAGAGTTATGGGGACCCAAAGTCATGAGAGTTTCAACTTTAACAATTTCGGGACTCCCATTTGGGAGTCCCGGGACAAAAAGCCATTTGGATGTGAGCCTTGTGGAAAGGCACAGAGTATACTATATGGGGGAAGGTGATGGCTTCCCCCAAGTCCGGGCCGTGGTGAATCTTATGAGTGTGAGTTGCCCGTGGCTCATCTTAACACCAAAAGTGCTCCAACTATGCACTAATGACCTTGTGTTGGTTTTGTGTAGGTCCGTGTGAGTAGTTGATGATTGTCACTCTTCCTAGTCCCATTTCGGAACTCCAGCACGCCCCTCTACCCTTTCAAAGTGCTACGAACTAGGGAACGTGCCCTGATTCCTTGCTTTTCCGCTATTTTTAGTTTGGATTCACATTTGAATCCATTAAGGAGCTTGGGGGTGCATCAATGATAATTTTATGAGCCTTAGAACTTTCTTTCCATGATGTTAGCATTTTCTGCCCTCTTCTCATAGTGCAATTCCATGGGTTTATTTTACTACTTGTTGTAGTGGGGTACCAATTTGTGAGTTTATAGGTCATTTGTGCTAAAATTACCAGTTCCATGGGTTCAATTTTCCCACAAGTGTTTGTGTTTGTTAAAACTTAATATGATGTGCTTTACAAAAAAATTGTTTGCATTTTGCAATATGTGTGAAGTATGCATTTCACAATGCTTATTCACATGCCCTAAATTTTATTATGTGGGAGAAATCGTTGCTAGATTTAGACAAAAAAATTTCACTCATCACCCAAAACACTCCAAATATAATATAACAAAGTAGCCAAAAAACTTTAATTTAATTTGAAACATAGCCAATTTTTTTTATCTTTTAAATTTAAAAGAAGGGCCAAAAATTTCACCTTCATAAAAAAGAAGCCACTTCAAAATAAATGATTTGGGAGTGGGGCTAAGAAAAATTCCCAACAAATCTAAATGTTAGCCAGTTGAACACCACATGCAATGCAAATGTGGCTGCACATGTTATTTTGCAAAAAAAAAAAAAAAAAACTGGTATTCGCCCAAAACATTAAAAAAATACCAAGATATTTTTAATGTATTTGGAGGTAACATTCAATGTTGTGCAGATTTTTAAAAAAATTGATATCCATTAATTATGGTTTTAAAAATGACTTTTGAAAATCGTATCAAATCTTTTGTTTTTTATATTTAAAATAACACTTATAATATCTACCATGGATATCAAATTTTTTTTTAAAATCAGAAACTAAATTTGACACCTTCGAATATCTTAGAAAATCATATATGTTGGATATTAAGGTTGTTATCACAACCTAAATAACACAATTCAAGATTTTTATTACAAACCTATATACAAGGAAATGCAATTACAAATTACACGTTCACAAGTTCATTTCACTCAAACTTGATGTTGTATTCTTTTAATTCGTTTTATAAAAAACCATCATTTTCAATCAACTCAACAAGTTAAAAAGCAAAATGCAACCCACCTTAGGATCATTATACTAATTTTTGGTTATAATATTAACTTATCTAAATTATATGATTGTAACCTACATCTTTTCAGATTTGTAAATATTTCAACCAATGAAAAAAAATTCAATTTCAATTTGGGATCCCACAATCTCGAGGATTTTGTGAGCAAAAAAAATAATAGTGGGAAACAAGGATTCAAATTTTTCCATAGCACTCCATAGGATAATTAATGTCCTTTGCATCAACTTAGTACCTCCTAAATATTTAAAATTCTCTATTCATCAACTCCTTGGTTGGTTTAGTAGTTCTTGCTACCATCTTTAAAATGTCAAGATAGGACTTTTCATCATTGAGTTAAACTATCACAATTTTAGATTCTGTTATAAGGTGTAATCACCACACCAAAATGCATCCTAGTTCACTCTGGATTTCATTCGATTTTGAGTGAATTTGAACAATTTTACCATGGTGAAATTGGTCAACCCCCAGTGAATGGGGACTGGTTGTTACAAACTGTGAATTGATCCATTAGTACTTAATGAAACAAAGTTATTTTCCTTTGAAATACAAATTTACCAAGCCATTTCACTTGCTAGTTAATTAACTAGGCAACATGGAAATCAATTAAATCTAAATTATTTAATATTTAATGTAATATTTAATATTATTGATAATTTCATGATTTTCAGCTTATGAAATTGACATGTGTCATTACCTATGTTAGGTTAAAAACCTAATCTATGTACATAAGCCATGTAATCAACCTATGTAAGCACCTACTCCAAAGAACTACATAAAGGAATATGCGGTCAATTTACCATTGTTGACCACAAATAAACCACGGTTTGATCCCTTGACCTTTAAGATGTAGGTAATCACCCCTACCATCAAGCCACCACACTTGTTGTGATAATGTGTTACATTGCATTTTATTTATCAAATACTTCATTTTAAACATTACAAAAACATTAACTTTGAAAATTCATATATTATTGAGACCTTGTCTAATTGAAATGATTAAAATTTAATTTAAATTTCTTTTCAATAATGTACATAATTATGTTTATTTCCTTTAGAAAGTGTAAAATCATTTGAACAAATTTTTTTTGAATATCATTATTCAATAACATTTCAATGACCATTGTTTCGAAAAAGAAAATGTTTAATAAATGGATAAGATTTTTGGTAATATAATAATAATACATATGTTAGGTTATTTTCAACTACTCTAGGGCTACTTTTCATTATTATAAATTATTTCACCTTACATTATTTATAACTATTTATAGTTATTTTCAATTTTTTGACTATTTTATGTTATTTCATCTTAGGTTATTTTGGCTATGTGAGGCTATTGTTGGTTACTTTTGGCTATTAAAAGTTATTTCATCTTATGCTATTATTGATTATTTTAAATTACATTACCATAGGCTATGGATATTTTATTAATGGCTATTGTTGGTTATTCTATTGGTGATTATTATTGATTATTCTATTGGTGAGTATTATTGATTATTTTATTGGTGAATATTATTGATTATTCTATTAGTGACTATTGTTGATTATTCTATTCGTGACTATTGTTGATTATTCTATTGGTGCCTATGGTTGGTTATTTTATTGGTGGTTATTAATGGCCATTTTATAAATGGATATTGGTAATTATTTTATTGGTGGCTATTAATGTCTATTTTATTGGTGATTATTAGTGGTTATTCTATTAATTGTTATTAATATCTATTTGATTGGTGACTATTAGTGGTTATTTTAGGTTAAATTACCATAGGTTATTAATGGCTTTTAATGGATATTGGTGGTTATTTTAGGTTAAATTATCATAGTCTCTTAGTGATTATTAATGGTTATTATATTAATGGTTATTGGTGGCTATTTAATTAATTTTTATTGATGGTTATTGATGGTTATTCAATTACTAGCTATTTTATTAATAGTTTTTGGTGGTTATTTTATTGTGTTTATTATATTATAAGTTATTATTGGATATTATATTTTATCATAAGCTATTGGTAGTTATTTTATTGTAGGCTATTATTATTATTATTTATAAGCTATTATTAGTTATTATAGTCGATTTTACCTCAGGTCATTATATTTTATTTTACATTATTTTAAATTGTTATACTTAGGATAAAATAACTTATAATGACATAAAGTAAAATGACCTTGAATAATCTAAAATATAACTTGAAATAACATATATTAAAATAAAATAAAATAACCTAAAGTATAGCCTAAGGTTAGTTGAATAATTTAATTTTAAATAACTTAAAGTAAAAAACCTATAATAGATTAGCTAGGATACTTTAAGGTAAAATAACGTATAATATTTTAAGGCATAATAATTTATAATAACCTATAATAATTTATAATAATTTATGGTATAAGTTAGAATAACTAAAATATCCTAAAATAATATAGGGTATATCATAAAGTAACATAGGGTATTTAAAACAACAACATAAAAATAAACCTATTTACTACAATAAATTATAATAGTAAATTATGTCAATTAATAGTGAAACACGATGTTCACACAGTGATATTATAATGAAATAACTTTAACCAAGGTGAAATCACTAAAGTATAATGAATTTATTTCATTTTTAAGGTTCCATAATGATTTAAGCTAATGAACTACGCCCCACTTTTGTATTAGTGAATACATGGTAACACTGGAAATAAATATTGTTTATCAATGAAAACACCTTGTTCTTAACCAATAAAACAAAAATCACCAAATATCTTTAAACCTTATATTTAACATTATTAATAACTTGTTATGGGGGGTTTTTTTCATACTTCATTAAAAATGAGACAAAACCATCTAAACCTTTACATACTTCCATTCTAATGTTGGAAACAAACATAGATAATTCCAAAGCCCCATTAGAATCACCTTCCTTCAAATTATCCATTAAAGGTGCAATTCAAAAAAATTCTTTTAGTTTCAAGGTCATGGTAATTGTTGCATGTAAAATAGTAAAAATTAACCAATGCCCATAGGATTGGTTTAGCACACAATCATTCACAATCGGAGAAAGAATATTTACAATGATTTGAAATATATGCCAAGTTAAAGGTGGAGACACACGACCAATATCTTCACTAACATGTGGACTATAACAAAAAAAATAAAAATAAAAAATTATAATACTTCTTGGACCAATATGATCTTACTTGCAAACATGTAAAAACAATTCATGAATCAACCCTAAAATTTCCACAAACAAACAAAAAAACACAATGTATGAAAACAAAATTAACTTAGTTTCACTAAAATGGTTTTTTTTTTTTTTTTTTGGGTTTCAAACCAACATCAATTTCGGCATTCTTCCAATCCTATGGCCTTCATTAAATTTCTTTTGCCGAATTGTGCATGTTTATAAATCTATTTAAATGAATTTTATAGACACATATTTAAGGCCCCTACAAACTTTTTCATTGTTAGTGGCATATTGACAAGCTTTGGAAAAAACATGTTCTAAACATGTCCCTTGAAAGTTTCCTTCCAAGCCCAAAACTTCACATTTGACAACTACCTTGAAAACACTTACCATTGTGTTCAAATTTGAACCTTCATTCTTAACATATGCTAAATCTTATTTTTGAAGTCATATTCATCCAAAAGATTATTCAAATGTATGTCATGTGGTCTCAAAAGCCTCAAATAACCTTAAAGTTACATGTTTTGTCTTTCAATCAAATCCCAAGACATTTATAACAAGGGCAAAGACATCATGAACACCATCGAACATCCAAAGATCAAAACTAGTAATGGTAGAATAACATTTTTCAAGGAGAGACAAAATATAGGTTTGTATTTGGTTTTCTCCACCATGCTAAGCAAAACATTGAGTGAGAAATCTTTTTGTTCAAGGAATTGAAGACACAAATGCAAGATCAAACACTTTAATCAAACATTTTCCACAAACTAGAAGAGCAAATGGCTTTTCATTACCAAAACTGCAAGATCTTCCCAAAAACATTTTTGTTCCACATCATTTTTTTTAAAAGGTTTTTTTAAAGCTAAAAGTCAAAAATGGATGAAAAAAATATAATTGTTATTTTTCTAACAAGTTGCCTTTCCATACTTCTTCTCATTGAAGAGTTGATTCCTTTTTAATTTTTTTTGAAAATTACTAAATGGTTTGCATCAACATGTTTTTTCAAACATGTTATTACACTTGTCTTATAATAAGATATTAGACACTTCCTTAATTTTGTTCTGAAACCTCCAGGCTAGACTCAAAGTGAATTCCAAGGAAAAATAATAAGGTTGCAAGGGGGAATTTTGGGCAGACGCCATAAATGGGCACACTAGGTGAAAACAAAAGACACACTTGGTAATACCTCCTATTCTGAAAACACAAAGACACAACACAGATGGTTTCCTTTGATCAAGAAGTAGCTAACTTTACCATGGGATTGAAGAGAGAAAGGTGGCATAAGTGCCCAACGACAATCATCCCTAAATAACATCAACGAAGATGTTGATTTTCTAAAGTGGAAAAGAATGACATGCCCTTTTAGGCGGACCTTCAAGTGAGGGGGATTTGCTTAATTGGGGCCCAAGTTCAAACCACCATGGGTAGCCCCCTTGGTGGCTTGAGTTGTAAGTTTAAGTGTTGGGTTGGGTTCAACTCTTAGTTTGATGTCACTTATGAGTTGCATAGGTGTTGGTGAATGAGGGTGTAATTTTATGATTCTTACAGCATAAATATTACAAACCTCAAGGGATTAGATCATTCATGATTTCCTCTCAAAAGCTAACTGGTCATATGTGTGGTAGCCCATCATTCAACACCAAAATTCAAGTTCCCAACAAATGTTCCAATCCCATTAAACCTTCCCATTGAAAGTGTACAAAGAAAAGCAAAATATTAGATAGGACAACATGAGAACTCAATGAAACCCACACCCGTCCCAATAGTCCATTCCATGGAGCTCTTGTAGAGGTACTTTCTCTTTCAACACAAGTAGTTTAATAGCTTCCCACAATTGCCTTGACAATTCACAACAAGATAAACTTGTCACAATGACCACTCGTGAAATCCTAGACACCATGATCACTTCCCTTGTTATGGCCCATGACTTTTACAACTAAATCCTCTATTTCTTTCCTAAAGTTCATGACGTAACGGAATGTCTACTTCGAAAAAGAAATTTGAAGACTAATAGTGGGGCATTCTTCCCCAATTATCTATTCCAACAACACTCCACACACTCCCATAAAATCACACTTAAACATTAAAAGAAAACTTAGCTCTTTTGTGTTTGTTCCCTCCTTCGCTTGGAACGTCCATTTATCCAAGTCTCCTCGCGTTCCTTCATCAGTAGCATTGAAACTCCCCACCAACCATCTCCACAAAGCGTGATACACACTTCCATTAAAAAGCAATTGCACAAACAATAAAAAACCCGCTCCATCACCAAACCCAGATAAGTAGTGCCATTCCATTGAAAAACAAAACATCAAACACAAGTAACTTGCAAGCCAACAAAAACAACCAAAAATAGAAAAAAAAAAAAAAAACCAGACTTTTAGCATCCACAACCCTTCATGATGCCCAACCATCCTGTAGTTTGGCTCCTTCTGCCTCTCATCCATTGCATTTTAGGGTTATTACACTCCATCCATTCTCATCCATAGCATTTTAGGGTTATTACACTCCATCCATTCTCATCCATAGCAAAAGTAACTTGACACTATTTCAATGTCACACCTTTGCTATTGGTTATTTATTTGGAAAAGAGAAAACCGCCAAACACTGTAATGTTCTTCAACATTGGAATGAATACATGAACATGGGCAGGAGAAAGTGCCAACAAATGGCATCCCATCCCTTAAACCTCAACAACTTATGACACCATGTTTTGCACAAAGTCAGAAGTCAGCATAGACTTCCCATCATAGCATTCATGCGACTTGTTATTTTAAACATAATCTTGGACCCAACACTAGTGGGTAGAAAGCTGTTGTGATGTAAGAACCTTTTCTATTTATGATTTAAAACCTCTACTTCTTCAGCAAAGGTTTTAGCACAAGTTTGTGGTTTTAGTACTTGTTCACAAAATCACAAGGACTTTTCTTTTGGAGGCGGGGGGTTTACTGAAGCACTTGGTTCTCTTTAGTGTTCAACCTTCAGATGACATTTTCTTGGGTTACCCCCATCACAATACTTATCTTGGATTTCCAGAAGCTGATTAAGTTTCCATGGTCTTCAGATGGCATTTTGAGAAATTAGTGAACCTGGTTTGGTGGGTACCACATGCCATCTCATAAATCATCCAGCCATGAGCAACTATCGTGGGTGTGCCATCTGACTTTCTCCTTATTATAATTGGATCTAAAATCATAAACTAGCTTAGTACCTTATTTGAGCGAGGAAGGTCATGGGGCTCCTTCAGTCTATAAAATGACCAAAGTGAGTCACCCTACAAAAATATGTCATTTTCCTAAAGGATTGGGTCATAACTCTTAACTGCTGAGATATGAAAATAGGAAGGCCTTCCCTAAGCATTCGCAACACTCCAACAGATCATGGTTTTTCCTGTGGCAATAAACCCTGTCCAGAGGCTGGCATCAGCCAGCCTCATCAGCCAGGATTGTGTGATCCACCCTCGAGCTGTTCGTTGATCATCCATGGAAAACTAATTCTCACTCGGTTGTCTATCAACCGCGACTAAGTCACCACGTGATTAATTTATCCTGTAAACACTCATACTTTCTGGCCACAGTGAACCAGCACCCACCAGCGCACCATGAAGGATGGATGGT
>Ga0116229_10015620_pt1 | contig 10307 bp, 11 predicted proteins | sample S1TSphgellanicum_3_FD_87313 | JGI IMG/M metagenome (GOLD analysis project Ga0116229, IMG submission 87313) | Host-associated microbial communities from peat moss isolated from Minnesota, USA - S1T2_Fc - Sphagnum magellanicum MG | ecosystem: Host-associated > Plants > Peat moss > Unclassified...
AATGCCTCGGGCGGGACGATCTACGCCGATGGGGGCAACATCTATCTGGGCGACGCCAACGGGACCACGGTCACCAACGCAGGGACGCTCGAGTCCAGCAGCGGGAGCACCCTGGCGATCGGGTACGGCAACGGGACCTGGACGAACTCGGGCACGATCAACGCCAACGGCGGCACGATCGACCTCGGCGGCACCTTCTCCAACTCCAGCCTGGGAACGATCGATGCGGGTACGGGCACGGTCAACATCACGGGTACCCTCAGCAACGCGTCGGCAACGCTTGCAACCACCTCGGACGGCCATGCCTACACGCTGGCGGGCGGCACCCAAAAGGGCACCTACACCATCCCGATCACCGCGACGTTCGGCAAGGGCCAGCTCACCAACCTGACCGTCACGAACGCCACGCTGGGAAGCGGCAACACGCTCAATGTCACGACCAATCCCAACACCTGGCCGGCGAACACCGGGTTCATCACCGGCACGATTGCCAGCAACGGCAAGACGATCGCAACGTTCAGCGTCAACGCCTTCGGCACCGGGACGCTAACGATCTCCTCCACGGGCAGCCAGTATCCGATCGCGTACTGGAACGTGGTGCGCTGACGCACCGGCGGCTCCGCAAGAACGTCCGCGTGCGAGGCCACGCGGGCGTTCTTGCTACCCGGGGGCGTTGTATTTGAGGAATCGCGCCTCGCGCGTCCAACCGGCCCGCTCGTACACGCTCTGCGCACTCGTATTGTCGGTCGCGGTCTCCAAGAACATGCCGACCGCACCGATTTCGCGCGCGTAGTCGACAGCCGCATCAATGAGCTTCGATCCAACACCGGCGCGGCGCACGCTCGGATCGACGAACAGATCTTCCAGGATCAGTTGCGGGCCGAGCCACACGGTGCTATAGGTCGTGAACACCTGCACGAAGCCCACCGCCGCGCCGTCGGAACGAGCGATGAAGATGACCGACGTACCGCGCTCCAGATGGCCGGCGAGGAACGCGCGCTCGCGAGCCGCGTCCGGCGCCTGCCGATAGAACTCGCGGTACGCCGTAACGAGCGGACCGAGCTCGCTCACGTCGTCGATCGTCGCGCGCCGGATGCTAAGCGTCATGAACGACCGCGTTGGCAACGCGTTCCCAAGGAACCTCCCCGATACCGTTGAAGCGTTGGAACCGCAATTCCCTCACTCGCCTGCCGACGTGCCTCAGCGGCTACAGGGTGGCTTTTGTAAAGCCATAATCGTGGGTTCGAGTCCCACCGTCGGCTCCACCGCTACCGGAAACGAACGTGCAACCCGTCAAACCAAAATGGCTCGATAAAGGTCTCGTGCTCGTCTGCGAGCGCTGCAGCACGGAGCGCATCCCCGAGGAGGCGCCGGACGTCGCAGCCCGCATCGGCGACTTCAATCTGCGCGATTGGCTCAAGACCAAACTCAAAGAAGACGGCCGCTGGGGACCCATCCGCGCGATCTCGACGAGCTGCCAAGACGTCTGCGCGCTCGGCCGCGTAACCGTTACGATCGAACCGCAGGACGGTCAAACCGAAGTCTTCGTCGTGGATCCGCTCGACGACCGGGACGAACTCTACGCAACGATCGTGAAGCGCTTGGAATAAGAAAAAGCCCGGGGGAAGCCCGGGCTTTTTCGCAAACCGTCTGCCGGTTTTACTGGAACTCGAACTCGGCGAGGTTCTTTTCGATCTTTCTCTTGACGCGTTGGAGCGCGTTGTCGATCGACTTGACGTGGCGGCCGAGATCTCGCGCCATCTCCTGGTAGCTCTTGCCTTCCAGGTACGATTCCAGTACCTGCGATTCGAGCTCCGAGAGATTTTGCCGGATGCGCTGACGGATGTCGTCGGAAACTTCCTGCGTGACGACCAGTTCCTCGGGATCCGAGGTCTTCTGCGATGCCATGACGTCGAGCAGCGTGCGTTCGCTGTCTTCGTCATAGATCGGTTTGTTCAGAGAAATGTACTGGTTGAGCGGAATATGCTTCTGGCGCGTCGCCGTCTTGATCGCGGTGATGATTTGACGCGTTATGCATAGCTCCGCAAACGCACGAAAGCTCGAGAGCTTATCCGCCTTAAAATCGCGCACGGCCTTGTAGAGGCCGATCATACCTTCTTGGATGATGTCCTCGCGGTCCGCGCCGATCAGGAAGTAGCTCTTGGCCTTGATGCGTACGAAGTTCTTGTATTTGTTCAGGAGGTACTCCATCGCGAGATTGTCGCCGGTCTTCGCGATCGCAACGAGCTCTTCGTCCGCCCGTTCGTGGTACTCCAGTCCATCCGTCGCGGGATGGGTCATTGCCATAATCGTCCTTAGCCTCGTGGGGTCGTGTAACGCAAAACGCAGGCCGGAGCCCGTCGAGCGCATCACATCCCGGTAAGTATAGGAGGGCGCCCCTCCCTCGTCAAGGACGATTATCGAAAGATTATAGCCCTGGGTCGAGACCGAGCCCGCCCGCCACGGCTTGCAGGTACGCCCCCCGGGGGTACGCGCTCACGCCGGGCCGGTCGCGGTCGATCGACCACAGGGCGACCCCGCCGTAACCGTGCGCGCGCAGCCATGCGGCGTATCCGCCCATCTGCGCCGGGGTCAGATCCGGCGGCCTGGGCTGCTCGGGACGGACCTCCAGGCCCATCACCACCTTTGCGGCCCCCAGAGCCCCGCCACCGGCCAGCGGCAAGCCCGCAAACTCGTGCAGCGCCTCCAGATAGCAGTCGCGTGCGGCACCCGGCTGCCAGCGGCAGGGCCGCGAACCGGCCGGCGCCCAGACGCGGCCCCCCGAGTACTGCGTATACTCCATCACGTTGACGAAGGCCACGATGCTGCCGGCCTCGCGCAGCACGGCGGCGTCTTCGCCCTGATCCTCGTTCCAGCGCACCGGCAGCTGCGCACCCATCACGAACGCGGTGTAGGAGAGCGGCATGCGCGGCCAGCGGGCGTGCACGGCCCGGATCAGGCCCAGGATCTCCGCCTGGCCGGCCTGCGGCGTGGCGTCCTGCCACGGAATGTTCTCGTCGTCGAAATCGAAACCGTCGAAGACGCCGGGATTGGCCGCCAACACGGCCGCCAACGCATCGGTGAAGGACGCCGGGTCGCGCACGCCCCACTGCGAGCTGTAGCCGCCGATCGAGAGGAAGACGCGGCCACCGCGGGCGTGGATGACCGCGGCTCCCGGCTGCAGCGAGTGCGCGTTGTACGGCCCCTGATAGAAGGCCCCATGCCCGTTGTCGATCTCGAAATCGGCGACCTCGACGATGTTGGCCGCCGACGGAACCGAAGCGAGCGGGCCGAACGCCGCGACCGGATTCGTATCGTCCCAGGATTCCCAATACGCCGCCAGCACCGGGACGGTGGTTGCGGCGCGCACGACGGACGGCCGCACGGCCCGCGGCGCCGCGCGAACCACCGCGCATCCCGCGAACAGCATCCAGAGCGCGCCCGCCAGTGCCGACGCACCGCGAGCGTTCACGATCCCCTTTGGCGCAGCGCCTCGTAGATCAACACGGCGGCGGCGACCGATGCATTCAGCGAGGCGATCTGCCCCAGCATCGGAATTTTGACGAGGTAGTCGCACTCGCGCCGGACGAGTTGCGAGAGCCCTTCTCCTTCGGCCCCGATGACGAGCGCGAGGTCGCGATCGAAGTCCGCCTTCGTCATCGCTACCGAGCCGTCGCCCGCATCGGCGCCGGCTACCCAGACGCCCGATTTCTTGAGCACGCGTATCGAGTCTGCAACGTTGCCGACGCGCGCGATGGGCAAATGCGCCGCCGCACCGGCCGCCGATTTGCGCACCGTGGCGTTGATACCGGCGCTGCGGCGGTCCGGCAGAATCAACCCGTCCGCACCCGCGCACTCGGCGGTGCGAACGATGGCACCCACGTTGTGGGGATCGGTCAGGTGATCGAGCACGATAAAGAGGCGATGCTTCCCTAAGCGGCGCCCGCCCACGACGTCGTGCAGCGCCACGTAGCCGAACGGCGGCGCGACGGCCACCACGCCTTGATGCGTCTTGAACGGCAACTTCGCAAAAAAGGGGCGCTGTTCGAAGCGCACCGGGACGCCGGTTTCCTTCGCGCGCGCCAGCAGCACGCGCAACGCGCCGTCTTTGCTGCGGTCCTGCGCAACGTGGATGCCGCGCAGCCGCTCTCCGGCGACGAGCGCCTCTTCGATCGAATGGATGCCGTAGATCACGTCGTCGAAGTCGAACGCGGGGCGCGAGCGTTCGCCCGCCGGGCCCGAACGCGATCCCGCCGCCGGGCGCGAGCCCGGGCCGGGGCGGGCGCCTACGCGCCGACGACGCTCCACGTCGTCCCTTCCTTGGAATCCTTGACCTCGACGCCGCATGCCAGCAAGGCATCGCGCAACCGGTCGGATTTGGCCCAATCCTTCATCGTCCGCGCGCTGGTGCGCAGCCGGATCACGTAGTCGATGGCGGCCTCCGCGCCGACGGCCCCGTCGAGATCCTCGCGCAACGTCGCCGCGAGGCGCCGCACGAAGTCGTCCGGCAGCCTCGGCACGTCGCTCCACGAGGCGTTCGGTTCGAGGCCGAGCAGCGTCAGCAGGTACCGGTACTCGTAGAACGCCGCGTCGGCACCGGCGCGCTCGCGCACGATCGCGGCGTTGCTTGCAAACTCGCAGACCGCGGCCAGCGCCGCGGCGGTATTCATGTCGTCGTCGAGGTCGCGCTCGACGCGCTGCACGTAGCCGGTCGCGTGCAGATCGGTCGGGACGTCGCGCGCGCCGGCCTCCAGCAACCGGTACGCGGCCTTGCAGTTGGCCAGCGCCGCGGCGGCGCTTGCGATCGATTCCTCGGTGAAGTTCTTGACCTTTGCGTAGCTGGTCTGCAAGAACAGCAGCCGGACGGCTTGCGGGTCGTGGCGTTCCAGCACCGCGCTCATCGGCTCGAAGTTGCCGAGCGACTTGCTCATCTTGCGGTTGTCGAAGAGCAGCAAGCCGCCGTACAACCAGAAGTTCGCCATCGGGGGCCGCTGCATCAGCGGTTCGCTCTGAGCGATCTCGTTCTCGTGATGCGGAAAGATCAAGTCGGCGCCGCCGCCGTGAATGTCGAACCCGAGGCCCTCGCGGTCGAGCAGCTCGTGCGACATCGCCGAGCATTCGATGTGCCAGCCCGGACGGCCGTCGCCGTACGGCTCGAACGCCCACTTCGGCTCGCCCGGCTTCGCGAATTTCCAGAGCGCGAAGTCCAGCGGATCCTCTTTTAACTCGTCGACGTCGATCCGCGCGCCGGATTCGAGTTCGTCGACGTTGCGGTTCGAGAGCTTGCCGTAGTTGGGGAACGACTTGACGCGATAGTAGATGCCGTCGGCGGTCGCGTAGGCGTGCCCCTTCTCGAGCAGCTCCACGATCATCGTTTGAATCTGCGGGATGAACTGCGTCGCATATGGTTCCTGGTCGAACGGCAGCACGCCCAGTTTCGCCATCGAGGCTTTAAAGTCGGCGTAGAAATCGGCGACGATCTGCCGCCAGTCCTCGCCGGTCTCCATCGCGCGCGCGATGCTGCGGTCGTCGATGTCCGTCACGTTCTGCACGTAGGTCACGCGGTACCCGAGGTGCTTCAGATAGCGGCGCAATACGTCGAAGAACAGGAACGAGCGCGCGTGACCGAGGTGCGCCTGCGCGCTCGGCGTCATGCCGCACACGTAGATGCGCACCTCGCCGTCGCGCAGCGGCACGAACGGTTCCACGGAGCGGGTGCGCGTGTTGTACAACCGGAGGCTCATATCACCCACGACCACGTTTCTTCGGGCGCCCGCTCCGGCTCGATGTCGTTGAGCCGCAGCTCCAAGCGCTCGATCCTGCGCTGCATGCTCGAGAACGTCTCGGAGGCGTCGGGCGCCTTCTGCACGCCGGGAAGCACCAGCACCGGTTTGCCGTCCTGCGCGACGATGCGCGCCGGCACGCCGACGACGGTCGCGCGCGGCGGAACGTCCTTGACGACCACCGAACCGCTGCCGACCTTCACGCCGTCGCCGAGCGTAATCGCCCCGATCACCACGCCGTTCGCGCCGACCGTGACGTCGCGGCCGAGCGTTGGGTGGCGCTTGCCGCGCGCCAAACTCGTCCCGCCGAGGGTGACGCCCTGGTAGATGGTGCAGCCGTCGCCGACTTCCGCCGTCTCGCCGATCACGACGCCCATCCCGTGGTCGATGAAGACGCCGTTGCCGATCTTCGCGCCGGGGTGAATCTCGATGCCGGTGAAAAAGCGCGCGATGCTGGAGAGCAGCCGCGGGAGCAATGGTATGCCCAAACGATACAGCGGATGGATCAGCCGGTGCGCGGCGATCGCGTGAAACCCGGGATACGAGAGCACGACGTCGAGCCAGCCGCGTACGGCTGGATCGCGGTCGATCGGGGCCTGCACGTCGGAGCGGAGGGTTGCGAGGAGTCCGGCCATACTTGCTTCAGGATAACCCGCCGGGTCAACCCTGCGAATCGCCCGGCGCCGGGGCGCCCGGCCGCCGTCCGCGCAACGGTTCGAACGGCTTTGCGTCGGGGCCGAAGGGGATCGGCTCGAGCCCGCGGCCGTGCAGCAGCTTCGAACTCACCGCGCCGATGCGAATCAAGATCCGGTCGTGCCCGAGCAGCGGAAAGAGCAAATCGAGAGGTGGGCCCTGCGTTTGACCCGTGAGCGCCATGCGCACGGAACGCAGCGCGTCTTCGGGTTCGATACCGAACTCGGCAGCGATCGTGGGCAAATCCGCATCCAGCGGCAAGCCGCGCAGCTCCGGCTGCGCGTCGACGTATTGGCCGACCGCATCGATGAAAAACAGCGCCGAGCGCGAGCGCAACCGCTCCAGTTCCAAGGCCGGAACCGTGCACGCTTCCGCCCGCAAGGCTTGGAGCGGCGCAAAGGCATCGTCGATGGAGGCGAGATCCGCGTCGTAGGCTTCGAGGAACGTCTCGATCCATCGCCAGGCCGCCGGCGGCGCGGGGTCTTCCAAGAAACCCCAGCGCTGCATCGCCGCCGCGAGCGCGTCAGCCGTCACGCTCACGCGGCGCGCTCCCGCTCCAGCAAGACGACGGCGTACGCCGCGATCCCGCTTCCGTCGCCGGTGTAGCCGAGGCCCTCGCTGCTCTTGGCTTTGACGCTAACGGCACCCGGCTCGATGCCGAGCTTTGCAGCAACGTTGTCGCGCATCTGCCCGACGAGCGCGCCCAGTCGCGGCCGGTCGACCACGATCGTCGCGTCGACGTTGCCGATCGCGTACCCGGCGTCGCGCACCGCGGCGGCGCACGACGCCAGCAACTGCATCGAATCGGCGCCCTTCCAGCGGGCATCGCTCTCCGGAAAGCGCCCGCCCAGGTCGCCGAGCGCCGCGGCGCCCAGCAGCGCGTCGGAGACCGCGTGCGCGAGCACGTCGGCATCGGAATGCCCGAGCGCGCCGCGCGCGAACGGCACCGTGAGGCCGCCCAGCACCAAACGCCGGCCCTCGACCAGCGGATGCGCGTCGAAGCCGTGGCCGATCCGCATCACGGCGCACGCTCGAATCGCTCGCGCAGCAGCGCTTCGGCGCGAATCAAATCTTGCGGCAAGGTCACCTTAAAATTCTCCGGCGAACTGGGAACGGCGACGACTTCGACGCCGATACGTTCGAGCAGCGCGGTGTCGTCGGTCGCATCGAACGAGGACTTCAACGCCTCGTCGTGAGCGCGGCGCAGATCCTGCGTCATCGCAAACTGCGGCGTCTGCGCGCCCCACAACGTGTGGCGGTCGAGCGTCTCCCGCACGATCATCGAGACCGGGTCCACGACCTTGATCGTATCGACCACCGGCGCCGCCAACACCGCACCGCGGCCCGGACGCACCTCGCGCATCCCCGCGCGCACGTCTTCGGCGCGCACCAGCGGGCGCGCGCCGTCGTGAACGAGCACGGCATCGCAGCGTTCCGGCAACGCGCGCAAGCCGGCGTAGACGCTCTGCTGCCGCGTTTCGCCGCCTTCGACGACCTGCCACGAATCCTGCGGCACGAGATTCGCGACGACGCCCTGCATCGCTTCGATCCACGCGGTCTCGGTGACGACCACCACGTCGGCGATCTCCCCGATCCCGGCGAAGGTCCGGATCGACCAGCCGGCGAGCGGCAAACCGTCGAGCGGCAACAACTGTTTCGGCCGGCCGAAACGCCGGCCGCGCCCGGCGGCCACGACCACCGCGCCCCACGAGCGAGCCGCTGCGCTCAATGCACCGCCCCATCGCGCTTGGGGCGCGCGAAGATCATGCGCCCGGCCACGGTCTGCAGGACGCTCGTCACGACGACGTCGGTCTCTTCGCCGATCAGCCGGCGTCCGTGCTCGACCACGATCATCGTTCCGTCGTCGAGATAGCCGACGCCCTGGTGCGTCTCTTTGCCCTCGCGCGTCACCGCGACGTGCAGCTCTTCGCCGGGCAGCACCACCGGCTTAACCGCATTGGCCAGTTCGTTGACGTTGAGCACCGCGATCCCCTCGACGTGCGCGACGCGATTGAGATTGTAGTCGTTGGTGATGAGCTTGCCGCCGGTCTCTTGCGCGAGGCGCACCAAACGCGCGTCCACGTTGCCGGGAGCCATGTCGGCGAAGTCGCGCTCGCTGATGAGCACGACGGCGAGTTCTTGCAGCTTACTGAGCACGTCGAAGCCGCGGCGTCCGCGCGTTCGCTTGAGCGAATCGGTCGAATCGGCGATGCTCTGCAGCTCGCGCACCACGAAGCGCGGAACGACCAGCGGGCCCTCGAGAAAACCACACTCCACGATCTGAACGATCCGGCCGTCGACGATCGCCGAGGTGTCGACGATCTTGGCGCCCGCTTCCGCGGCGTTGGCGTCCGCGCCCTTCGCCACGGGGACGACGCGAATGCGCGCCCCAACGCGCGCGCCCAGATAGGCGGCGAAGATCGCGACGATGAGGTACAACACGATGGCGATATAGATGCCGGCTTTGCCGGCGCCGGAGATGATCTCGAAAACGATGCTCTTGATCAAGAAGGCGATCAGCAGCCCGACGATCAAGCCGACCGCGCCGCCCGCGATCTCGGCGGGCGCCAGCCGCTCCATCGCACCTTCGACGCGCTCCAGTTCGCGTTCGAAGATCGATTGCGCGAGCGGGGCGAGCAGGGCGCCGACGATCGCGCCGATGGCGGGCGCAAGGATGAGGAACGCCAACTGCAGGCCCTCGCTTGCAAAGTGCAGCGAGAAGAGGTTGAAGTACGCTTCGCGACCCAACAAGAAACCGGTAACGCCGAATACCAGCACGAACGCCCCGCGAAGAACGGTTGCCGGCAGGTTGGTCGCTAGTCGAATGTTACAAAGGCTCCGCAGACGTCATTTGCGAGAAAACGGCCGCGCTCCGTCAGCCGGATGGCACCGTCGCTTCGTTCGAGCAGACCGGCTTCGGTAAAGCGGCCGACGACGGGCGCGTAGTGATCGAGAAGATCGATACCATACCGATTCTGGAAATCGTCGAGCCGGACCCCTTGCGACGTCCGCAAGGAGAGCATGATCGCTTCGCCCGCGCGGCGGGCGCCCTCCAGGCGCTCCTGCTCCGACGGGATCGGACGCCCCCCGAGCGCCGCCTCGACGTAGGCCTCCAGGGACCGGACGTGGACGGCCCGCACGCCGCCCCGGTAGGACGCAGCGCCGACACCGAGGCCCAGGTACTCGCCGTTGCGCCAGTAGTTCTCGTTGTGACGGCAGCGATGGCCCGGGCGGGCGAAGTTGCTGATCTCGTAGTGCTCGTAGCCCGCAGCGTGCAGCCGCTCGATGGCGATCGCGTACAGCTCCGCCTCGCGCGTATCGTCAAAGAACGCCTCGGGCTCGCGCGCTTGCCAGAGCTGGTAGGGCGTCCCCTCTTCGACGGTGAGCCCGTACGTCGAGATATGGTCCGCGTCGAGCGCGATCGCCGCGTCGAGCGTGCGGCGCCAACTCTGCGCGCTCTGCCCCGGCACGCCGAAGATCAGATCGAGCGAAAGCGACGGCAACCCGGCCGCCCGCCCGAGCGCGACGACGTCGCGCACCATCTGCGGCGTGTGCTTGCGCCCGAGCGTGGCGATCTCGTCGGGCTCGAAGGACTGCACGCCGATCGAGACGCGCGTCACGCCGGCGGCGCGATAAACGGCAAAGTCGCCGTCGCCGACGAGTTCGGGATTGCACTCGATCGTCGTCTCTCGCGGCTGCGTGGCATTCGGATCGGCGAAGTGCTCGTGAAGGTGCCGCACCAGCGCGCCGACGCTCGCCGCATCGTACGCGTTCGGCGTTCCGCCACCCAGGAAGAACGTCGCTGCCGCAACGCGCGGCTCGCGCGCCAGC
>Ga0116229_10015621_pt1 | contig 10306 bp, 5 predicted proteins | sample S1TSphgellanicum_3_FD_87313 | JGI IMG/M metagenome (GOLD analysis project Ga0116229, IMG submission 87313) | Host-associated microbial communities from peat moss isolated from Minnesota, USA - S1T2_Fc - Sphagnum magellanicum MG | ecosystem: Host-associated > Plants > Peat moss > Unclassified...
GGTTTGGGGTCAAAACTTAAAGTTATTATTTTTTGGAACATGTTTCAAAATGAAACTTTTTTTTTTTCTATTTTGGTTTAGGAATGTAGTTGGTACACATGGCTGCTTTTTATTGGTTCTACAATGATAGTAATAATAAAATTTCAATTTTGAACTATGTAAAAGTAAGTAGAACAAGACTTGTTTGGAACTGGAACTGCTTGGGATTTCTTTTTGAAAAACAAAGAATTGGCAATCTAAAAATGTGAAGAATTGGGTTTAGAACTGGACTTGGTGCAAAGATTTATCAAAGATTAAAAATTTCCTTGGACTAGATTCAAAAGTCGTTTCAATGTTCTGCAAAGAAAGGTTGAAACCAAGACTAAAGATTTTCTTGGAAAGTGAAAATTGGACAAAATTGGTTTAATCTAGTTAATGTCTTCAATTCTTGACATTGAAAAGAACCTTCAAATCCAATTTTCAGCTTTTTTTAATTTGGTAGAGGGTGTCTTCATGATAAGGAGTTCCACCTAGATCTTTTCTAAGGATTTTTAAAAGACATGTTGAACTTTGAGGCATGGAATTGCAGCCATATTTTGAATTTTATATTTTAGTAATAACTATAACAAATAGTGATGACTCAATAAGTTCCAACCAAAAATGCCATTTAAATTGTGAAAAATAAAGTTTTTATAGAATCTTTTTTAGATGTGATGAATCTTTTTTATTCTACAAAGGACTTCATAACTATGAAATTATGCCATGTAACAATATAAATTTGATCAATTATTACCATTGGTATGTAATTAAATGACAAAATATTTCATTTTCATAGTATCTTGATTAACAATTTAAAATTCTTTTGATTGCTATCAGCAATAAAACTGTGAAATCCTACCATACCTACCAGAACAGATAGGCACTTTGTGGTCTTATAGAAGAAGTTAGGAAGATGTAGAGAAAAAGCTTGTATCATTGTTAGGAACATTTAGCCAAATCTGGCTAGAAACCAGATGTTGATATTTTTGGCTGCACACTCAAGACCAAATATAGAAATCTGGCAGTCTTTACTCTTCCTTTCTCACTTTTGGTGCTTTGAAACCTCAAATATCATTCGATTTGTTGATTTTGAATTTCTCTTTTCAAACAAATTTTTCTTTAAAAAAAAGGATGGTGCTGGTTCACTCGCGGGCAAGTCAGATCCCACAACATTTCTTTTGTGCACAATAAGTAGGGATTGGGGGGGGCGGAGGGGGGGGTTTGACCATATGTGAACAGTGAACCTAATCTTGTTTTATGAAGACGGCCTCAACACACTTGAATTATAGACTTCCATCAATAGAAAACAATCACGAAAATGCTCACAAAATGCAGGTCATTGTCTCTGGAGAAATTTTCTATGAACTAGTTATGGAATCGGCATGTTTTGAAATCATGAATTTGAGGGGTACATGTTTTGGTTGTCATCTGTTGGCTGTAATTTGGACCACCTCCATTTGTATTGATTGGGTGCATTTCAAACAAGCATATTCAAAGCTGAATCACTAATTCGATGCGTACATTAAATCAGGAGCTTGTTGTTGACATTTAAAAAAAAATTAACCTGTAAATATTAGTTTCCCCACCCAAAGTCTTGCAATTTGTTGTCTGCTTTGTAAACCTGTTGAAATAAAAAACAACAACAATGAACTTAATGATAAAACTGTAGGATGTATGAGGAGAACCACAGGACAAAGGATGGATTTCATTTTTTCAACAGTCAAAATCCTTGGCAACAATAGTGAGTTTTATAAATTTCTAAGCTCTTGAAATTTGAGTAGACCACCTAGCTATTCATGAAAAATTTGTTCAATTGATTTCCTTGTCATCATGTTTTAAGATCAGTTTCACTGCCTAAATTCCAAATTTTGTATCAGGTTTTTTGGGCAAATTGTTTTGCATATAGTTTCTCCTTATACATTGATCCAGGTTTGAAAATTAAGTCTAACTGAGGAAGGGAAACTGAACCTCAGGAGTTCCTATCTTGTTCCTTTCAACATATTCCTATCTTGTTAAAGTTTTGTGAACTCTTTCAGATGATGTAACAATGGAATTGTCACATGCAGCCTATTGAAACTTTCTGTACTCTTTTATGCGATGAAAAAGTTTCAACCCAGAAAGATGGAGCCTTTATTCCTATTTTATCACATATCTTTTGCTTCAGAAGCAAGGGTACCGACGAATCTAGAAAAGAGACAAAGTTTTCTACCAACGAATCTAGAAAGGAGACAAAGTTTTCTACCAACGAATCTAGAAAAGAGACAAAGTTTTCGGTAACATATTTACCACATGTGTTTTGCAGGAAAAGCAAGGCTATCCTGAATCCAGAAGGATAGTCAAATATGGAGTGTCATTGGTGTATGGAAAGTCATGGGGATGATCATCAACTAAAACACAACATCATGATCATCAATTTGAAAGTGTATTATGCATTCCAAGTTGCAACATATAAGATCTTCAATTGAAATGCAACATAATGATCATCAATCATAAATCACATTAAGCATTCCACGCCAAAACGCATAGGAAAATTCAAATTTTCATCATTAACAAACAGTCTTTTCTTTTTTTTCTTTTTTGTGATGTGGCATTGGTTGTGATTGTCTCACAAGAGATTTAGCGAAAGTGATGATGAGCCCATGCAAGATTTAGCTTTAATGGCAAAAATATTTGAGGAATTTGTCAAAACAATAGAAAAACTGTCATAAACAGTAAAAACCTGGAAAAAATTCCTTTGTCACTGGATGCAACCCGGAACCTTAAACCTCAACCATCAGCAATGTCTGAGGAATTAGAGCTAGAAACTCCTGTTATAGCGGTTGGGCCTCCCAGAGAAGGGCGAGACTTTGCCCTACTTTACCAGAATTAAATAACTGTTCATTCCTGGTTATGGCAGAAAAGACTTCGTTCTTGCATTGTGCCAAATGGATCTTTAATTGACAAGCTTGTGTTTTGGGGTTTCAAGCCTACCCGCACTAAGGGCCACACCATGCTAATGCAGCAGTAGTTAATAACATGGAGGACTTTGCTTATGAAATTACAAACCTTCATTGGCTTTTGCACTATTCTTAATGCGCACACACCTGTTAGTTACTTAACAAAGAAAACTGATAAACTGGTGGGTTCACATTAAATTTTTTTTATCAAGATCAAATGAAAGGTTCTTTTATAATGTCTCATCACAAAAGTGTAGGAAGTTCCAGCAAAGGTGAAATGAGCATAAAGCAGGAAAGCTTAGATTTGTGAATTTCCAGAAAGTGTTGCATCGAAATCCTACAAACTCAGCAAAACATTTCACTGCCTTTGCTGCAGTGTGGTAATCACAAAGCAACCTTTGATTATATTCACCAAACACCTTTCCTATTGCTGTGCCCCTGCCAGTGGTGTGGTTCCGCCCAAAATACATGGTTTCTTAGGCGGGTATCTCTCTTCTCTAAACTTTGATTAACACCTCCAATAAACTAAACTTGACCCTATACCATTTTCAAAAACGGAACAAGATAACCTAAAAAAATGAATTGGCAAATGAAGTTTCATTTATCTTAAGAGGGGAAAAATGCTTATAAATATCTTATCTTTAAGGATAAATGTTTTCAAATTTTGTTTTCAAGTACTAGGGTGAATAAGGACGTTAGTTTAATCTTCTGATTTCAAAAGAACTTGGGCTCCTTGCTCCTACACATTACCAGCAGTAATGCAATTGTCAAAATTTTCATTTCTTATGTTCTCATATGGTTTTCAATAATTCATCATGGACCTGAAAAGGCACATGTTAATTTATCTTTTTTTAGCCATATTGAAAAGTAAGGAAAATGAGTGAGAGAATTATATATATAAATGAGATCGTTAAATTTGACAATGAGATAGTTTGTCTTTGGAATTGTCCAAGTAAAAACGTACCAAAAATTATGCAAAATCAATTTTCCAGGGACGACTGTACAAAAGATTATACAGAATGTCTCAAGTTTGGGCTTCTCAAAATTTCTTGTCACGGAATATAATACCCCCCCTCTTTTTGTATATGTGTACTTTGCCAAAAGTGCACCCGTCACGGTCCAATACCGTGCTAGCCATGTATTATATCTGAATACATCCCCATTACTTGACAGCTAGCTCTTGGTGTTCTTCATTAAAATGCTCATATCAATGCTCCGTGGGATGTTACGTGTGGTATGATTCAACTTTATGCCACATGCACCATGCCGGTTTCTGGATTCACACGAGAAACTACTTTATGTTCAACAATGGTCTGGATATTGAAACGCCACGCGGGCTATAAGAAGTGCGTTTGGATCTTAGTTTATCCCCTGGAAATAGGAGAACATGGCAAGAAGAAAAAGGTCGACAGGGGACTACGATCCCAAATGCAAGGCAGGCGGGAGTGCCATGGTCGGTAAACATGATTTGGGTGATCACTATTAAATGCACTGGCCACAATAGCCATGGCGATCGCTGTTCCTGCGCCAATAGCCAAGGCACCGTTTCACAACACCCACCACATAACACTTTTTTGTTTCTGATTTTCTTTTTTCACCGCCCCCTCCCTCCCTACCCCATGGTGATGAAAATCAGTGTTGGGCGGTATCACAAATACCCTTGAGTATCACCCATGTATCATTTGGGCATTTTAATCTGATCCTCTCAAGGTATCACAATGAATGATACCCGGACTAAAAATCAAACCACTGGTTTTCTCTTGTGTGAGAATTGAATGTGAAAATCGATTTTTAGAATAAATAAATAAAATTTGAAAACTGGATAAGATCTGACCCCTTACCCAGGTCAGGGTCTCATGGTTTAATTGCTATCAAAAATTAGTACAAGCAAGTAATGAGAAAGAAGTTATGAAGATTGAATTTAATTATGTTTTTATATAAAATAAAACAACATTTTATTTATTGGATCTTGTTCATCATTCCTGGATCATGAGTTTGAACTTTGAAAATATAATGTTAAGTCAGCCTAATTTAATTAGGGTTGAAAAAAAACTTTTTCATCACCAAACCCATTTCAAAATTTGCCAGTCAGATTCAATTTGCTTTGGAAGATGAGAAATCCAAGGGAGGGCTAGTATTTGGTGATAGGTATTTATTAATAGTTGGCCAGGTTAGATATTTCGACAGTTTATTTTAGATATCTTTCAAAAACCTTGAATAAGAGGTTTTTTTATTTTAATTTTTTTCAAAAAATCAGAGCTGTTGTTTAAAATAAAATAAAAAATTATAAAATTTTCATTTTAATTAAAAAAAATTCAATTATAATTTTTAAAAAAAGTAATACCTATTTTGTGAGAATTGACAAAAGATAACCTGTTGTTCTCAAATTTTCAAAAATCAACATTGTGAGAACTGGTTTAAATTTGTTTAAAATGTTTTTGATGAGAACCAAACCCTTTTGTAAATTACTTTGTGAAAACTGGACCCATGGGTATCATAAAATTGTGATACCCATCCAACACTGGTGAAAACCACTGCCAATTCAGGCCCTTGGTTTCACTGCCCTTCTTTCCACTTCCCACATGGTTGAAAATTAAAATTAAAAAAAAGTCCCATGGGTACTATGGAAGGGTGCCCTGGCTATTGAGGGAGGGACAGCAGCTACCATGGCTATTGTTCTCTCGCAACTTGCAAGGGGATTGAACCTGGCCATATCAGAAAGACTAAAAGAAATCAATGACTATTCATTCATTCAACCGTTCCAGCCAGAATGGTCAGTTCTATGCAGGCCAGAGGACATGATTGGCCGAGTTGGCAGAATCTGTCCCTATAGATGGTATTCCGCAATTACATCCCCTACAGTCGATACGCATGCTCCGAGATCCCTATATAGCCAGACGTTCTTCTGAACCTTCACCGCTCAAAGTCATTTTGCGTTTCCTGAGCTCTCTCGTCTCGTCTGCATTCTGCTCGTTGCCATCCTCCTCACAGGCTCCTCTAGTTTGCTTTTCTTTCTTCTTCTTCATTATATCCCAGGTTCCGTTTCTAGCACGCTGCACGTCTCTCCCTGTCTTTCCTTTCTCTCAAACACGTCTCTGTTGCATCCCCATTCTTGCAATTTGTTTTGTTTCTTTTCCCCATTAGGCCCCCCTGCCGACCCGGCGTTCATTTACGCACAACTGCAGCTGGCGCCATTGCATCCCGTGGGATTGCCATTCTCCTTGGTCTCCGGCCAATTTTCATACCTACCACCCCTGCCGATGACCAGCGAGCACACTCTGTTGTACTCCGAGTCATCTAGTGTCGACGGTATACTCTCATGCAGCTACGTTTAACTCAATGTCTCAATAGATCTCTAGGTTCTGGATTTCGCTGTTTCTTTTCCAGTACGAAATTGATGGTCTGATTGTTTATTTCTTTTCCAGCATCGACTAATTGTCCGTATGTATTATTGCAGATATTTCGTGTAAGGACAGTCTCAACTAAAGAGTGCAAAATCTTTATACAGTGGATTGCTCCATCTAAGTTGGTGCGCGTGCAACTTGTTTACTGCATTTAAGGTCACATCGCCTTTGTTGCCCTCTATGTGGATGCTCACCCGACCAAAGGATTGTTTACAACTTTAATCTGAATAGATGAATAGATGCTTCCAAGTTCCTGCTCATGGTTGGAATCTTTAACGTGGTAAAAACAAAAAAATTCGTAGTTGAAATATGTGAGCGCAAATCAGCATGGGATAGGCTTCTGAAAGTTGCTTTAGTAGGTCACCATGTGTGTTGTAATGAGATGTTCTAGATTACCGTTTCACACAATATGAGGCCTGGCTCGGTCATCTCCCTCTTCACAATGTTAATCTTCTGGTGCTCTATTTTCGCTCCATTCTTCTCTCTAGCTTGCAATATTCCCTCAGTTTGTGCGATGTCTGTTTTCATGCAGCTTGCAGCAGCTCCCGGAACGAATTTCATATACAGCCCACCCGTATTTTCTGTTGGCTAATTGCAGCGAGTAGACCTCTCCCCACCTGTTTTTGCAGCTCTACCACAACGTACCAGACGCTTCCGCTTTCTTGGAGTGTCCACACAGCTTCCAGCACCAGTATTCGCAGCAGTACTCTCTCCAAGTTGCCTGCCGTTCCACGTTCATTCCTACTGCAGTACGCTGCATTACTGCCTGGAGACCTAACGGCCCGCGCTATCAGCTACCTCGCGGCTCCACTCCGATCTATCCTAATAATTTGAAGTGGTGCGTTTCATTTTATGGATTCAGTTGTAGTTGCGCTTTTCATGAAAGAACTTGTTGACACTCTTGAGGCCACACTAACTCCTTTGCATAGCGGAATAGAGTTCGAAAAATACTGATATCTCAACTAAGTTGTTTTGTGTAATTATTTCTTCCTCTCAGACCATTCCAGAAATTAGAAGTAATGCCACTCACCCATCAATGTCTGAACATAAAGTTAGTTGTCACGAATCTTCACATTGGTGATCAAGCCATGCTTTCATTATGGATATTGCTTTGAGACATGGTCAGGAAGTAGATTTTTGTAACAGGTTTCCTAAATAATCGAAATGAACGAAAGTCTCTCTCTGTGTTATGTTGTTACAGAGATGGCTTTCAACGCTGTTGCATTTCTGGACACTGTTAGAGACAGCCTGGCAGGCATCATGGCTTACATCGACAAGGTGGCACACAACCCTGTCCCTGAAGGTCAAAGCTCTGGCGCTGAAGGGTCAAACTCTACTGAAGAGCAAACGTCTGGCACTGAAGTGCAGAAATTCAATTGGAAGCGCGACGAGCAAAAATCTGAGTGGATCCGTAAACTCGAAACAGGACTCGACGCACCTGGTTGTTATATTGAACGGGATAGCGTTGCTGTAATGAAATTGCCAGACTTCATGCGCAAACCTGAGGAACATTACACTCCACAACAATGGCGATTCGGCCTCCACAACCGGGACCTTCAGACCTCCACAACTGTGGCGTCCACCACTGAATCAGAAGGTCTGAAAATAAGTTTAGCTGCAGCATGCAACCTGAAATCAGATCGAAGGGACGAAGTTTCTGACAATCGACGGGACTATGGATGGAACGAATTTTGTGACAACGTTGTGCCTAATCCTGACGAGATGGTGCTGAATTCATACGGTTTACACCCTAGTAATACAACTAATTTCAGCAAGAAGGAAGTGCAGTCTCTATTAACCTTGGATGCTTTGACATTACTTTTGGTACTAAGTTCTTTGCCTTCGGCTCCTTTTCCTGAAGAAAAATTATTAGAGGATTTCATAAGCTGGTTGGAAGGAGGTTTGAAAATTGGGGCCTTGTTGAAGGACCGAGTGGCGTACAACGCGCTACAGAATGACCTTTTCTTGTTTGAAAATCAAATTCCAATGAATTTGCTGAATAACGTCATTAGTAAATGTTGTTGTTTAGTGCCCCAGGAACAGAACTCCGCCTCAAATACTTTTCAGAAACTGACTGATCCGCAGTCACCTCTAAGAAAAAGGTTTTTACACAGGATTTTGATGAACCTAGTACGTAAAATGTGCATTGACATCTTTGAAAACCTTTACTCTGACAAAAAACCATTTTTAATTGATGCCAATTATCCTGTAGGCAGCTTTGAAAACTGTGCACACATCTTTGCTTGTGTTTACCAAATACTAACTACTTTTCATATCAAGGAGGAGTCGTCTACTACACCCATAGGTGTCTACATCTTTGATTTTGTTTACAAATACATCTTTGAATTTGTTTACAAATACATCTTTGATTTTGTTTACAAAATACTGCCTACTTTTCATATCATGAAGGAGTCTGCAAGCGATCGGGAGCAACATCCCCACGTTACAAGCTCTGGAAACTCTGGGACGGTATTAGTCATTCGGGAAACTTCACCAATCGATTCGGCGCAACCGGGCGATTGTCAGTCCCGAATGTCTGGAACCCTGGAGAGTATTGCTCCTGGAGGCCCGGCGGTTCGTCATCCAGGGCCTGCAATTCCTGGCGAGGGTGTAGCCGACGCCGCAAAAGTCGAGAAGCAACTTTGTAGTCCCCAAACCGAGACAGTGAAGAAGGAAAATCTGGGTGAAAAAACACTAGGATCTGCAACCGATTTGAAGAAAGCCGGCCTTAGCATCAAAGCGAACCGTGGAATGATTAAGGCAGTGGCTTTTAAAAATGGCTGCTTGTTCCTCCCATTCCTACAACTAAATGACAAGACGGAATCCTATTTTCGCAATCTGGCGATGTACGAAGTTTACGGTCGTAATGGGGAGAAAAGCACTGAATTTTCAGATTACCTAAAACTCATGTTTCAGCTGATCAAGACCCAAGAAGACGTCGCATATCTCATCGACGAATGCAAGGTGATTCGGAACTTACTTGTCACCCACCAGAACGCTTTTAAAATGTGGGAAAGGTTGCAATGCGGAATAGAGCTCTCTCCAACATATTCCGAAAAGTTTAAAACTGATATTGTGATCCCTGTGAATAGGCAGCAGCGTAAACTTCAAACTAAACTAAATAAACTTAAATCTAAACTAAAACAGATGAGAACTGAATTTTACAATAAATATTGTTCCAAACCATGGTTAGCGATAAGCGTCATATCTGGCTTCCTTTTGCTTCTCGCTACACTTATCCAAACTTATGTGTCTGTCATTGGTTCCGATAAAATGCAACCTCATTTTCCTCGGGGTGGTTAAAACCCGCGTTGGGAACTTGGGCATGTATATTATTTATGGATAGATGTATATAGCATGGTACAAATAATGGTATTGAAGACCAGACCGGTAGAATCTAAATATTAAGACAAGTGATTGTTTTGCTTTGTGACCATACCTTAATCGCTCAAATTTGTGAGGCATGGTGCTGTATTTTTAGTACCATTGGAAAGTCTTCCATGATATGAGGGCAATGTGTATGGTGATCAATTTGCAAATTGAACAAATAAAGCAAAAGTTATTTGATTTCTCTTCAACATATCAGTCCTTATGTTTGCCCTTTCACCTCCCAAACCTTAACACTTGGGACCAATGAGTTCACAATTGGGTCATTAATTTGTTTTCCCTATTCAATTTTTTATAAAAGTCATTTCGCTTAGACTCCAGTGGCATCTTGGTGGGCTTGAATTTTTGTCTTTTGTTCAGTCAAAAGAGAGAGCCTATTCACACTAGGCAGTGTATCTGGGATAACTTTTTCCAACCAAGTATTTTTCCCAGTTTTGGGAGTATTGGAATTTGGAGCTGAGCCCATCCGTTTATACCATCAAAAAATCATTATTAATCATTGATTTGGAATACTGAAGGAATGCAACTGGTGCCAAATGATCTTTCAAAGACAACTCTTAA
>Ga0116229_10015622_pt1 | contig 10306 bp, 10 predicted proteins | sample S1TSphgellanicum_3_FD_87313 | JGI IMG/M metagenome (GOLD analysis project Ga0116229, IMG submission 87313) | Host-associated microbial communities from peat moss isolated from Minnesota, USA - S1T2_Fc - Sphagnum magellanicum MG | ecosystem: Host-associated > Plants > Peat moss > Unclassified...
ACCAGAAAAAATGCGCGTTGTGGGAGTAGCGCCCACTTAAAAAAAAAGATGTGTTGCGCTTTGGCGCTCTTAAGGGAGAAACATTCGTGAGAAAAGTTCCAATCCCACGGATGGGTGTCGTGGGTTTCCCTGCTAGAAAGCTCCCTGCTCCCTCTGAACTCCTTCTGCTTTCTCAAAAATTGACTATTGCTGAAGCGGTTTTATCAACTCCAAGGCTTTTTGGTAATCATCAGTTTTTCCTTGTTGTCGAAAGAGGTCAGATGCTTTTTGCAAATCTGCTATTGCGGCTTTCTTATTTTGCAAATCACGATAGGCAAAACCCCGATTGTAATAGGCTAGGGCTAAGTTAGGATTAATCCGCAGTGCTTGGTTGTAATCATTAATCGCCTCCAGCTTGTGGCCCAACTCAGCACGGGCAGACCCTCGGTTGTTATAGGCTAGGGCTAAGTTGGGATCAATCCGCAGTGCTTGGTTGTAATCATCAATTGCCTTCTGCTTGTCTCCCAACTGGGCACGGACAAGACCCCGATTATTGTAGGCTACGGCTAAGTTGGGATTAATCCGTAGCGCTTGGTTGTAATCATCAATTGCCTTCTGCTTGTCTCCTGATTCAGCGCGGACAAGACCCCGATTGTTGTAGGCTACGGCTAAGTTGGGATCAATCCGCAGCGCTTGGTTGTAATCATCAATTGCCCCCTGTTTGTCTCCTGATTCAGCGCGGACACCTCCTCGGTTGTAGTAGGCTAGAGATAAGTTGGGATCAGTCTGTAGGGCTTTGTTGTAATCATCAATTGCCTTCTGCTTGTCTCCTAACTGAGCATGGGCAAGACCTCGGTTGTTGTAGGCTAGGGCTAAGTTGGGATCAATCTGCAGCGCTTGGTCGTAATCGCCAATTGCCCCCTGCGGGTTTCCCAAATCAGCGCGGGCAGATCCTCGGTTGTAGTAGGCTAGGGCTAACTTGGGATCAGTTTGTAGCGCTTGGTTATAATCGCTAATTGCCTGCTGCTTGTCTCCCAACTGGACGCGGGCAAGACCCCGGTTGTTGTAGGCATTGGCATAGTTGGGATTGAGGTGAATCGCTTCGCTATAGTCAGCAATAGCTCCTGTAAAGTCTCCTTTGTCATACTTCCCCCTACCCTGAATCAAGAAGTCGTCAGCTTTAGGTGCCGTAGTGACTAAAGCAGGAGATGGAAGTCCCAAATCCACCCCAACTTTTGCTGACAGTCTTAAAAAGGTATTGATGGGAATACCCAAATAAAAGCCCGTTTTTTCAGAGTTGGGATCTTTGTCTTCTCTACCGTTAACTCCTACCAGTTCACCCAATTCATTCATCACTGGAGCACCACTCATCCCTTTTTTGGTCTCATTGCTGTAGACCAAGGCATAGCCTTCACGCAGCGCTTTTGACGCGTTAGCATTAATTATCCCTGGGATGAAAGTGTATATTGACTCATTAATCGCAAATGTCGGTTCAGGGTATCCAGCTACATAAGCCTTTGTGCCTACTATGCTGGCGTCAGAGTTGCCTATCTTAGCAACGGTGTAATTTTGAGTGCTGGTAAACTGAATCACGGCTAAGTCTACTCCTGGCATCTGTTTCACAGTGCTGTAGTTGAGCGGATAGTGCTTTTCGTCAGGAGTGACAATTTCATACTTATCTGGGATGTCTACCACATGAGCGGCTGTCAGGACGGTGTAAGTTTTACCAGATTGCTGGATAATCACCCCACAACCGTACCTTGGCTTTTTACTTTCGATCTGCACTGTGATTTCTTTGGCAATTTTAGACACCTCAGGTGCAGATAGGGCCAAAACCACTTGCGTCTGTACAAGAGAGATTGATACCCCAATGACTGCTGGTGCAAGTCGATTATAAAAGTTCATTATTCGGTACTCGAAATCAGTGTAGGAGTGTGACTAAAGTTTAGAAAGAAGTCAGGAGTCATTTAATTTGAGTTGCACCTGTGAAGCTTTGGGTGTCAACAAAGAGGGAACCTGCAATACTGTTTCTATAGGCACAGCCCAACTGAGGTGAATAATCTTTTGGTGCAAAGCTGGCTCAGCTTCGGAACCATCAGCAAACACAGAAGGAGCATCCCACAGCGGATATGCGTGCATCCCATTCACACCCACAACAAAACCACGACGATTTAGGAGTGGTCCTCCACTCATACCCTTTTGGATATCATTGGTGTACCCGACTTGATATCCTCCCTCCAAAGCTTTGTGCAGCACCAGTGACACCTTACCAGTTGTGAACCCAAAGCCTTTTTTCCTAGTTCCATCTTCTGCAATGGGAAACCCACCAGCAAAAACCTGATCCCCTACTGCTGGCGAAGAACCAAGGGATGCCACAGTATAAACAGTGGCAGTGCTGCGAAACTGTAATAAAGCTAAATCATTTTGCCCAAAGCGATGAGTCTTAGGTACTTGGGCTGACCATATGCGACCATCGTTTGTCTGAATGCAATAAGCGGAGCCGCCTGCTCGCAGCACATGAGCATTCGTCAACACGGTATAAACTGAGCCTTGCCTTTGTAGTAAAATCCCTGAGCCTAATACAGCTTGCGACATCACCTTCACAGTGATGCCTTGCGCAGACGAGTACAGCTGTTGTACAGACGGTAGAGTAGGGGGTTTTTCAGGTTGAGAAAGCTTGCTACCACTGACATTTGCTGCCCATGTTGACAGCGTAATTAATAGACTGCCAACACAGGGAATCAGTGTCAATTTACGCCAATTCATCTAAGGACTATTGCTCGCTCCTGCATTTAGTTGAGATGGTACAAAGTATAGGTACGCTTCAAAATCGATCTGAACCGGATCGTTGCTCGTGTCGCCACCACTTTGATTCACTACGTTTCCAGCGGCCAAAGCACGGCGATCAAATAACTTACGTGCAATTTTATCAGCATCGCTGCCACGCTTGAGAGTGAATAACAATGTGCTATCTGTACAAGCAGCGTTTTTTTGAGTAGCGGCACACACAACGGGTTGTCTGTTGAGCACCCCTGCTTTGATATATCTTAGAGTACCATTGTCATAATTGCTCTGAAATCTTCGGGATATCTCCTGACAGCGCTGTTGGGGTGTCAACCCCTCACCACTGAAATAGTTGGATACCCAGTGAATCATCGGCAAATTCTTCCCATCTTGGGTGCGAACAAATGTTGTCGAGACACCATTGCTCTTGCTACAATAGAAGGTTGCGCTTTCAGCATAACTGGGTCGATTGAGAGCTACAGTTGTGCCATAGGCGATCGCAACCCCTGTCAACACTTTGACTAATAACCGCAGTTTCATAAGTCAGATAAAAGTTGCTTACGCTTAATATAAATTATATAGATCTAAATATATCTTACGATCAACAAAAAATAAATTCTGTAATAAAAAACTGATCATATGTTGTATGGAGGTTTAAGACGCTCCAACGCGCCGAACGCTAATGGTGTATCCTACTGGGAAAAGGGGAAAGTCCAACCTTTACCCATTTTTGTGACCACAACATACAGATGAAGAGTGCTGATGTGCTGATCCGAACCGTATTGCCATCATTCCCATCACTAGTCGTGTACTTGTAGGAATCATATTTGATTTTTGAAATATACGTAGGGTGGGCAGTGCCCACCAAAACCCTGATCTGGTTGGCAGTGCCCACCCTACACTACTTAAAATTTTTCATGAATGATTTAGGATTCCTATAGATAGGAAATTGCCTGTTTCTTATACCTGACTCTATAATCAGTGTAAACACATATTAGCGACTCTATAGTACCAATTTCTCAACCAGTACCAATGAACCGTGACAAAGTGAACAAACAGCCAGATTCATCTGACAGAGACCTTACTGGCTCTCGACCTGTTTCCAAGAAAAAAGGTCCATTGCCAAGGTCAATTGGAAGAATCTTTAATAAGATTATAACGGAGTTTTCTCCGCAAGGAGAACAGCAATTTGTTAAAGATTTTCGGATTTCTAGAAACAGGACAAGACGTGCTCTGAGATTTTTGGCGCTGCTCGTTGTTGTGCCAATTTTAGCGCATTTTTTATCTAAAGCATTCTTAGTCAGTCCCATAGTAAACCACATGAGAGGTGAAAACACATCGCGAATTTTCCTTAACGCCCAAATGGAAGAGGAAGCCCTGCGCGAATTGAATAGTTTTGAAAAAAACCTGAGATTTCAAAGCTTTATTTATCAGACTCCTACCCTCTCAGAAGAGGCATTAGGAGAAACAGTCAAGCAAAAAGCAATTGATATAGCCAAGAAATTTCGAGAAAAAAGTAGCAGCGCTATTAGTAATGTATTTGCTGATTTTGTCTCACTAATTGCTTTTGCTGTGTTAGTTTCTACAAATAGAAGAAATATTGCAACTCTTAAGTCATTTATGGATGAAATTGTCTATGGTCTTAGTGATAGTGCCAAGGCTTTTTTCATAATTATGTTCACAGATATATTTGTTGGATTCCACTCACCAGATGGGTGGGAGGTCATTATGTCAGGATTTACGGAACATTTGGGTCTGCCAGCAAATAAAAGTGTGATATTTACGTTTATCGCCACATTTCCTGTAATTTTAAACAGTATATTTAAATACTGGATATTCAACTATATCAGTAGGTTGTCTCCTTCATCATTAGCTACATTAAAAGAAATGGACGATTAAATGACTTATGCGTGCAATGATTTTAGAGACACCGCATCAACCCTTGCGGTTAGCAGAGTTGCCAATACCAAAACCCAATCCAGAACAGGTACTCATTCACGTTCATGCTTGCGCGGTATGCCGCACGGATTTGCATATGCAAATCTCACTCGCAAAGATGGAGAAGAGTTCCTAGCGTTAGCCCCAAAAGTTCCTCCTTTCCCCCTGAGTGCAGCTAATGAAGCTTTGGATGCTCTTCGTAATGGTAAGATTGAAGGCACAGCAGTGTTAGTCGTCTAGAGGATGTCTGAAAAGTAATTAACTGAGTACAGAATGAGCGTGGGAGGCGAGGGCGCGAAACAGCTAATATCCGCAAGTGAATTCTATGACTCTGAAAAAGCAACACTCGCTTCAAACGTAAAAAACTACGACTGTGGAACCCACACCGAAACAGAACCCGCATCGCATCGAAAATCAGCCCAGCCCTCATCATTGGTAGTGATGGGTTCGCTGATGTGTTCAGTGATATCCACATAAGTGCAGTTGGGTTGTCCCACTTCCATCCACTTCGTCCCTTCTCCTCCGTTACTCAGAACAACCGCCATCCCACCAGGGTGTTCTTCATCGCCTAAGCGTGTCCAGCCAATTGTATTGGCATGATCGAAATAATCGTACTGGTCGCCATAGGCATAGGTTTGGCGAGCGTACAAGAATTTATCAATAATCCACTGATGACTGTCGAGCCAAATCTCATACTCGTTGCCATCTCTGCCCTTATCTTTGTAATTGGCTCCGTAGTAATCTGCATAGAAAATACAGGGATAGCCCTCACTTCGCAGTAGGATTAACGCATATGCTAACGGCTTAAACCAGCCTTCCACCACAGACTCTAATGCTTGCAACGGTTGAGAATCATGGTTATCAACCAGTGTGACAGCTAAAGCGGGTTGTTGCTGCACTAAGGTGTTATCAAAGATCTGCCGCATGTCGTAGGCATTGCCCTGGGCGCTGGCAACGCTAAAGTTGTAATGCAATGGCGCATCAAACAACAGCACATTACCGCCTGTGACACTAATGAAATGGTGCAGCGCTTCGATTTCGTAAGACCAATACTCGCCAACCGCAAACAGGTCACGACCCGCATATTCGCGACAGTGTTGTAGCCATTCTGGGAAAAACCCAGCTTTGACATGTTTAACCGCATCAAAGCGAAAGCCATCGACACCAGTGGTGTCCATAAACCATTCACCCCAGTACTTCAACTCACCGCGAACTTCTGGATGCTCCATGTCGAGATCACAGCCCATGAGATAGTCGAAAGCACCCTTTTCTAGATCAACGTTATCGTCAAATTTCTTATCTTTAAACAAGTAAATGGCGTTTTCTCCCTCGTTGTAGACGTTGTAATCCACTGCATCGAAGTGCCACCAGTGCCACTCGAATGTAGAGTATTTGCCCTTGCGACCTGGGAAAGTGAAGTGAGTCCAGACTTTGATCGTTTGCATATCACCGATTGGCCGGTTGCGATCTTCTGGATCATAGGGCGTGGCTTCCACTTCTTCCGGTTCGTCTGCACCTAACTTGTGGTTAAGCACCACATCTGCATAGACTCGAACGCCAGCCTCTTTGGCAGCTTTGATCGCAGCGATATACTCTTCTTTTGTGCCGTACTTAGTCCGAACGGAGCCTTTCTGATCAAACTCGCCCAGATCAAAAATATCGTAGACACCGTAGCCGACATCGTAGCCACCGGCTGTGCCTTTGTAAGCGGGGGGTAGCCAAACTGAGGTAACGCCTGCTTCTGCCAACCCTTTGACTCGCTCTGCAAACTCATTCCAAAAATTGCCATCCGGGGGGATATACCAATGAAAATACTGCATCATCACTCCATTCACTGCTCCCATATGTATCCCTCTATTAAATTATGACTAAGATGACTATAATCCGAAATACTCTTTTGCGTCTCTCCATCAACGGATAGAGACAGAAAATCTACTCAAAAACTGCGATCATCTCCTGTTGTTTTCCTCTGTAGATGACAGTTCTTGAGACAAATTTTCCTGGAGTGCTTCCAATACAGCCCTCGGGTCAGCTGCTTCCTGCATCACTTCAGCTTCCGGATCATGTCGATCAATCACATTAGGCATATCGGCGCGGAGTTCTTCCAACAGAGCAATCATCTTGGCAATTTTTTGCTCAGAGAGCAAGTTAAGCTGTAGCATTAGTTGTGCCCGCTGTTCGGCAAAGTTTTCTTGGCGCGTTTGTCGCACTAACACTCCGGTTGAAATCACTAATGCGGCTGCATCTAAGCCTTGCTCTGACCAGCTAAATGGGGGCAGGTTGAATGGTAAGAAGGGATCAAAAAAACTGCTGACAATCCAGAGAGTCAGGATGGCTAGCAAACTGTACAAAAAGGTTGAATGCCCAAAAAACGTTGCGATCGCTTCTAGTAGCCGCTGGTGGGCGGGAATATCTCTGACTTCCCGAGTATGCAGTAACGTAATCGCTTCGATATTTTTAGCGATCAGGTCAGGTAGCGGAGCTGTGAGAATTTGATTTCGAGATGCTTTCATCTGACGTGCGTTAGTCCCTGAATTAAACTTCGGATTGGCGATGTCGTCTGCTCTTGGCATCATGCAGCAACTCCTGAATCTGGATGCCCTGATTATTGCTTATGTGCTTACGGTATTAACAGAGGTTTTGTCACCTCGCAGAGGGGTTGTCGGTGCTAAGCGATAGCGACAACACCATATTCAGGGGGACTTCAGGTTTCTTCTTATCCAACTTCAAAGCCTCGTAACCCTTCCAGTTGTTCGTACTTTACGACAACATCTTTAACCATCGCAGCGGGCGGTCCTTGGTAACACCAGCGAATCATTTCTTCCACAACCTCCCGACTACCTTCAAAGACTGCTTCCACACGACTATCTGGTAAGTTCCGCACCCAACCACTTAATCCCAACTGGCTAGCTGTATCCACAGTGGCGTAGCGATAACCTACCCCTTGGACTTTCCCAAAAACGATGACATGAGCGCGGATTTGATTTAGCTGCGGTGTCGGGTTATCCATTAACTGGTCAAGTTTTGACGATTTCCAGTCTACTCTGTTTATTATGCCTTAGGGAGTTGTGAATTCCAAGCACCTTACCAGATTTCTTACTTGTGAGAAAAAATCATTAAGATGACCTGCATGACAGATAATTTTTTAATACCGCATCAACTTAGATTCACAAAGGGGGATAGGCTAAGTAGAAAACCTTAATTAAGAGTTGTATGTGTTCGCGGAACTTGGCAGATCTCCTTCCCAATCTGGACATTGCTCACCCTCAATCCCATAAGGATGCATGGCACACACAATCTGTACGCTGTTGTATATAATCCCATGAAAGTGCTTACACCCTTTGCATGGGGAAGGTTGAGGGCAATGCTTCCTGGCTTCTTGCTCGAGCTGCCTTGATTCCTCCTCGGTGATTCTTATCCTTTTAGCAATCACGCTAATTGCAATAACGCCAGTTCCAGTCGCAGACATTAATGGCATTGACAAACCACTGCTGTAAAGTATCACAGTCTGTAATAGGGGTTGATGGGGATTTAGGGTTTTGCCAGTTTTAATTGCTGCACCTCCTGCTAAACCTCCCAAGCAGGCAGCACCAGTCATTAATGTAGCTAATGTATTAGTGATTCCAATTTTGGCAGTAAGCGTTTCTAGAATTCGTTTCAGATGATGGCTCATGACTTCTCCTAATGGGACTTAAACATTTCTGAGGTAAAAACAAGCCTCAAACCCTTGCAGAGAAAGGAAAATACACCAAATGTTCAAAAAGGGCTGAAACCCAGATATATCAATAAATCAAACAAAACGATCTCAAAGTCTCTTTGTATATACATTTGAGATTATTTTGTCCTTTGTTTTTTGTCTACGTCCCGCTAACTACTTAACTTAACGAGGGAAGTGACACCCTTGTGACCCATTAACCAAGTAGGGAAACCGACTTGCTAAACTCACCAACAAGTAAAAAGTCAAACACACTTGTCTAAGTAGCAGTACTCCTACGATCAATATCAATATTGTATTGTTTCAAACTTAAGAACGTCGAGGATAAAAATCTTTACATCAATCTTCAGTAATCAGTTCTGACAGCTTCATCTTAGCTGGTATTGGCAGATTGTACCCTGTTTTTCTGGCTTCTAATAAAACTTTAGATGTTCTGATGATTTACAAACAGAATGCAAACATCTACTTAATTGATGGGGAAATTGATGGCAACATCTCCTGACTCAATCGCCGAACAAGTCTAGTGGATGCCCACAAACCCCGCTTGTTCAATTGCCTTTTGCCCCTGTTCGGTCAGTAAAAGTTTGGTATAGGCAATACCCGCCTGCTCTTCTAGACCTTTGTTGTGCTTAATAATCACAAACAAGTTAGTGGTCATGGGATAGCTACCATTCTTGATAGCTTCAGTGTTAATCTGGTTGCGCTGATGTGGGCATTGTTGGGGCGCTACTAAGGGTTGGCGGTAGGGGGGAATGAGCACAGTGGGAGTGCGACCTATCGGCAAAGGCTTTATAGTACATTGAAGCACGACTGCACGGGCAGAAGCATAATACAGACCACCAGGAGTTTTGCTGACTTGCCGTAGCGCCTCTGTGGTAGAGTTAACATATTGGACATTGGAGCCCAAAGCTTGCTTCTTCAAGTCTTTGGTAGCAGCGAATACGATCGTGTCTGTGTCCTCTGAACGTTGGGAGAAAGGGGTTATGGGTAGGTCTGGTCCGCCTAAGAGTTTCCAGTTCGTGATCTGCCCTAGATAAATCTGCTGCAATTGGTTAATGGTTAAGCCCGATACCGGGAGTGAGAGGTTAGCTACCACCGCGATCGCATCAGATCCTACCTGACGTTGCTCAAGTGTAAAGCCTCGCTGCCTAGCTGTCGCGTATTCTTGATCTGTGAGGGGACGGGAAGACTCAGCAAAGTCCAATTGCCCGTCAAGCAACATGCGAATGCCTTCTGTTGAACTTGGGCTTTTGTTAGCGGGAGCTACGTAGTGCAATTGTAGTTCAGGACGTACATTTTGGATCTGAGAATCCACCAATTGCCGGATCGGTATCCAGGCTGTACTACCACCATAATTGAATGAGTTGATGGGAACATTAGCAACTGTCCCAAAGGTTGATGCAGCGCTTAAGGTCGTCTCTGGGGGTTGACTTGGAGAATCAGCATTGAAGCTGATCCATAAGCGAGTTTTTAGCAACCACCAAAATAGTCCGCCAATAACCAATATTGTTAGTACTTTGCCAATAATCAAACCTCGAAGAAATATTGAGATTTCTCCGTTAATTGCAGCTTTTTTTTGGTTTCCGTTATCCATCTCGTTATGTTATTTGTACTGATGCTCCTTTGAGAATATCAGTGTATCAAGTAATTAATTATGCCCTAAACATAAATTAGTACAATTCTTCCTAGCTAAAAATGACAAGCCCTGCGGGCAAGGCAGCTATGCAGGGTAAGCGCATCTCAAACCCTATTGACACGGTAGTTTTAGGGTTCACCCAAAGCACAAATAAGTTCAAAATTTCTACACTGAGCCAAGGGGTGGGATTGACATTTCCGTCTTTATGTGGTTAAAAACATAAAAAGCTATTTGACCCATGTTTTTTCAATCAT
>Ga0116229_10015623_pt1 | contig 10306 bp, 7 predicted proteins | sample S1TSphgellanicum_3_FD_87313 | JGI IMG/M metagenome (GOLD analysis project Ga0116229, IMG submission 87313) | Host-associated microbial communities from peat moss isolated from Minnesota, USA - S1T2_Fc - Sphagnum magellanicum MG | ecosystem: Host-associated > Plants > Peat moss > Unclassified...
AACTTCGACAAGGGTATTCATCCTGAAGCCCAGCATACCGGCTTCTATAACGATCCCGACATGATGGTGATAGGCATGCCGGGGTTGAGCGACCGGCAGAACCGTGTACACATGGCGCTGTGGGCAATCTCGGGAGCGCCGCTGATTGCCGGCGCCGATCTTAGTACTTTGAGCGAAGCGACGCGGGCGACGCTGACGAATCCGGCTGTGATTGCCATCGATCAGGACCCCCTGGGATTGCAGGCCTCCACGGTTGGTACTGGTAACGGGACTGTTGAGGTCTGGTCAAAGCCGCTGGCGCAACCGGGGAGCCGCGCCGTGCTGCTGCTGAATCGGGGCAAGCAGCCCGCGCCGGTTTCTGTCGATTGGAAGGAGCTTGGATTGACCGCCTCGGCGAGCGGTACGGTGAGCGACGCCTGGGCGCAGAAAGATGCCGGGGAATTTGTTGGGTCTTACACCGCAACCGTGCCTGCGGAAGACGCGATGCTGGTAGTTATTCGTGGACGAGAAGAAAAATTCACTCGCTACCAGGCCTCTGGAAAACGAATCAAGTATCTGAGCGCGGCTGGTGAGGCCGGGCGTTCGTATATGTTCACTAGAGTGAGGTCGAGCCATCGCGTGGCGAGGATCGACGTCGATTACGTCAACGCAACCGCGACTACCCGTATAGCAGAACTACGGGCGAATGGCCAGATCGCAACGCGCGTCGCCTTTCCCTCGACGGGCGGCGAACATGGGACCGGACGAATCACTATCCAGTCGCTGCTCGATATTGAAGGCGCGAGCAATCAGCTGACATTTTCAGTGATTGGGGATTCCGGACCGGTCATTGAATCTATCTCAGTGCAGTAGGCGGCGACATGATCTCCGTCGGTTGACCGTTCACCGTCGCCGCAGAAAGTCGGCGGAAGTCATGTCGATTGCGTCGTGAGGGGTATTTAGAATGGTCGATGCCTGGAAGGATTGGGACATCGCGCATGGAGCCACGCACAGAAGCAGCGATTGGAGTAGAAGACTTCTCACAGAAACACCATTGAAACTAACGTCGATAGGGCTCGTTGTCTGAGATGATCGCGCGGTTGCCGATTTCGTTTTCAATTGTTACGCCGTTGTAGCCGTTGTTTCCTCTGATGATCGCGCTTCTCACATCGGGTCCAAGATGAACACTGGTTTGCTGGCCGCGAGGGTCGTTGTCGGCATAGGAATGGCCGGGTTCACGCTTGGATGAAACTGCATCGAAGGTGGAGTTTTGTATCTGGACTTTGCCACCGTCGACCTCGATCGCCGCGCCGGCGGGCACGACATCGTTCGAGAAGTAACAGTCGGAAAAAGATACGAAGCCGTCGCCGCGCAGGACGGCATTGTGGGCGACGGGCCCCCAGAAGCCACAGTTCACAAAGCGCACATTGCCGGCCGCGCCTGGCGCGATGATGACCTGGGTGCTCTCGCCGACCTGGTGGCTGTTGAACTCGCCATTGGTGATTAACAGACCTTGCGGTTGGATTGCTTCGACTAACACAGCAGTCGCAGTGGCGTCGGCGCCGATGCCGAGGAACTGACCGTTGGCCGCGCCATTTTCAGTCTTGATGAAACGGTATCCAACTTTGGCGGGGAATACGAACGTGTTGGTGACATATTCCCAGTCGGTGCGCCCGAGGATGAAGGCTTCGAGATTTTGCTGCATGTAGGCGAAGACTTTGTCCCAGTTGCCGTGATAGGCAGAGCTTGCCCAGAAATGAGAATGAAATTGAATGTTCTCAAGGCGACCGATGTCTCCAGTCCAGTCCACAAGAATGCCGCGCCGGAGGACGCAACCGAAGACGCTGATGATGCGATGACGGCCGTTCTCGGTCGGGCCGGTACGGATGCCGTTGTAGCTGTTGATCAGGGTGACGTTCTCGACGGTTGTGTCGAAGGCAACTTCTTTTTCATGCGCCGGATTGGCGCGAATGCGAATCGTCCAGGGATAGGGCCGGATGTCTTCGACCGTCTGTTCCGGGTAGTAGATGGTGATTCCGCTTACCGATGTTGACGTTCGCAATTCAAGGAATGCAGGGCCGTCTTCATGGTCGCGGCCTTCGGTGGGCAGCAGAATGGACCCGGACTGCGGCTCCCAGGATTGCGGCGCCGCGTTGATTCCGCGCACATGAACCCCCATTTTGATTTCAAGATGGCCTTTGCACAGCCATTTGCCGACGGGGACGAAAACTTCGCCGCCACGTTTGCTGGCCGCATCGATGGCGCGTTGAATCGCCGCGGTGTTGTCGGTGCGTCCGTCGGCGACGGCGCCAAAGTTGCGGATGTTATAGATACCGTCGATTTGCGCAGGGGGAGCGGAAGCCAAAGCAGTCGGGTTGGCCGCGAGCGTTGCAGCGATCAGGAGAAAGCCGATCTTGAGGTTGCGAGCAATCATGCTAAAGCGTTCCTTCCGACGATTCTCATACCTAAGGCTTTGCGTTCGCCGACTTGCCGTCTTTACAGTAAACGTCGCAGACGGTGTGAGCGACATAACCGGCAGCGGTACCGAATGCGCGGCCTGCGTAGTCAGCGCTGCCGTTAGTTGGGTCCACTCCTTCGGAGATGATGCCGCCATCCCAAGTGGTTTGCGTCAGCACTTTAAGAGCTTTCTCGCGCCCCCGCGTCAACCGGAGTTCGTCGGCCACTACCCAAGGGGTTGTGAACGGAACACGGTAGCTTCCGGGTAGACCGTAAGGCTTATCGAAGTTCGAATAGGCGTAGTTTCCCGAGTGTAGCCACTGATACGTGCGAGCGAACAAGGGATCTTCCTCGGTGACGAAGCCGAGCGCGGGAAGCTTCATCAGGGAGCCAGGAGGCCCATCGGCGAGAATAGGATTCTTGCCGTCGGTCGCCGAGACGAATATCTTTCCGCCGGCGCCGGGGGCGTCGGCGAGGCATTGGCTCATGATGGCGTCATGCAGTTTGGCCGCACGCCGGCTGGCGTCTGCCGCTGCTTTCGTGTCGCGTAGCTTCTCATAAAAGCCCGAAAGCTGTTGCAAGACACGCCATACAAGGACGTTGTTGTAGGTGTTGAAGGCTTGCTTGCGGTATTGGTCCTGCGCGTCCTGCAAGGTCGAATAGAGACCGAGAGTGGGATCGTAACGCGAGAGGAGGCGGTCATAGATCAAACGCAATGCGTCGCGATGGGCGGTGAGAAAGCTCGTGTCGCCGGTCCGGTCGATATATTGAGAGAGCGCGAACAGCGGGGCGACGACTTCGTCGAGTTCCAGCCCATCTTCAAGCACGACGCCGTCGATGAAACGCGAGTGGATCCCGGCATTTCGTAGTTGGATCGTGAAGGCGTATTCGAGGGCGTCTCTCGCCAGATCGACATCGAAGTCGAGCAGTCCGGGGAAACTCCACAGCATCGCGTCGCGGTCCCAATACGCGGCTGAAACATAGTAACGAGGGCTTCTCGATGTGACCCCGACCAACTGCTCGGTGTCGATCGTGCGCCCCCAGGCATAGAGCGAGGTAAAGAGCAGGTTCCGGTTCAAGAGCTGGTCGAGTGCAGGCTGCCCAGTGGTCCGTGATCGCGAGCGGCACCATGTGGCTGCTTCTTCGATCACGGCGTCGACGCCTTCGCGATCGATGGTTTCCGCGAGCGCCTGGGCGGACTGCGAGGCGCTATATTCCTCGACGCCTGCGCCAATAATGAAGTGCGCCTCGGCGACCGCGCCGGGTTGCACGGTCACCGGGTGAGTAGCATTCAGAACGGGCGCGGTGACTACAGGTGGAGCAAGAAGCGTACCGGTGGAATCCGGGTAGACAACCGACCACGCGAAACGCGTGTCGGTGTCAATGAAGGAGAAGACGGCTCCGAGGTTCTCGGTCTCGCCCCACGGGACAGGATTGGCAATGCGCTGGCCGTGGAGTTCGACAGGAGTATAGGTGACCCGGCTGAGCCTTCCCCACGATGTGCGAAGGCCAAGGGTCACGGGGACCGCCGCCGCCGTGTGATTGGTGACGCTAAGTTTCAGAAGCGCCGCTCGCGAACCGGATGGGGCGCAGTAGGTCAAGGTGAAGTCCATTCCATTCTGCTGAAATGTCGCTGTGGGGATCCAGTTCTCGATGAGTTGCCACGAAAGATTTTGAAGGACGATCGGTTTGCCGCTCACAAGGAAATACGGTTCCACGGCAGGCGCGCCGCGGTCGCCGCTGACTTCCAGAAGTCCGCGGTAATTCATCGACAGGACATTGAAGTTTTCCATCGCGCCGTCGCTGGCGCGGATCGTGGGCAGCGAGATCCATTCATTGCCGGTCGGGATGACGTCGGTCGGTTTGATGTTGAGCGGGGCACGCCTTGCTTGCGTATTCGCGATTGCGAGAACGCCGACGAACATGAGCAGGAGTACCGGCGGCCAACACTGGCATCGTTTGGAAACGACCACGGGGAAGCATGAGAAAGCGCCTTTCATTTGTCCTCAATTCCTAAGTGCGGTCGATTCATAGGTGCGATCAATGAGTGGCTCCAATCCTGAGCATTGTGACTCCGTGGGCAGGAACGGGTGCCGAGTATTCGCGCTGACGGACGCCTTGGTCCTCGTGCCTCCACAAATCCCTCACCGTTAATTTCTCGTTCGACTTGCGGCCAATTTGCTGCCATGTCACGCTGATTTGAGTCGTCTTGCCACTACGATTGAAGAGCGCGACAGCGGTGTCTTTGTTCTGCAGAGGGCGTACCCAGACCTCCTGGTCTCCAGGTGGTGAAACCCGATCTCCTTCGATTCCGGCGGCGTCCTGGTCAACTGCGATGACTTCTTTGTTCAGGAAAATGCGGGCAACCTCGGGCGGCATCCAACGTAGATCGATCCCCACGAACAAAGGCGCAGCCAGGATCGCCCAGAGGCTGAAGTTGGCGCGTGATTCTTCGAGCGAGACTCCTTTCACGCCCGCGACGAGCAGGTCGGGATCGTTCCAATGGCCGGGTCCAGTGTATTGCCTGAGCGGCGGTTGCGCATCGAGGATCAGCGTCCATCCGCGTGGATAGCCACCGGGCTTGTCTTTGCTTTCGTGTCCGCAATCCCAGCATGCCTTGCTGTCGCCGGTTGTCCTCCACATATTGGCAATGTCCGCAGCCCATAACCAGGGATGATTATCTCCCCATTCGCACATGCTGAGGACCATTGGCCGATCAGTTTTGAGCATGGCGCGACTCATTTTCGTATAGACCTCGCGAGCATTCACACCCTCGGTATTGCACCAGTCTTCTTTGATAAAGTCGACTCCCCACGAGGCGAAGGTCTTTGCGTCCTGCTCTTCATGGCCAAGACTGCCGGGGGCGTCCCATCCGCAATCCTTCGATCCAGCGTCGGTATAGATTCCGAACTTGAGACCTTTCGAATGGACGTAACCGGCTAGCGCCTTGATGCCGGAAGGGAAGCGGGTTGTGTCGGCGGCTAGCTCGCCGTCAGGACCGCGCTGCTTAGCCTTCCAGCCGGCATCGACTACGACGTAGTCGTATCCGGCCTGGCGCATCCCGTTTGTGGCGATCGTGTCGGCCATGGAACGGATCAGCTTTTCGTCGATGTTGAATTCAAACACGATCCAGGAGTTCCATCCCATCGGAGGAGTTCGCGCCAGACCGTTCTCAAGAGCGACGCATCGTGACAGGCATAGCGTGAGGACTAACGTCGATATCGCGATACATCTGAGGTAAGTCCGCCGGTGAGGGATCATCGCGATGGCGCACCCACGTTGATGTCTGCCGAAAGCGGCGCGTTTTGCGAAGGGTCTCCGACGTAGAGCCGCAAGAGAACTAAAGAGACGCAATCTACCTCCGTGAAGCTTGAATCCGAGGCGTTTCCGCCGACGCTATGAGTGCGGACCCAGCCAGATTCTTCGCTCAATGAGCCTAGTAGTCCGCCGAGTTGCTTTCTGTGAGGATAGATCGAGGAGTTCTGACGATATGATCGAGGAAATGATCTGTGGGTGTAGTTGCTTGTTTGTCACATTTCTGAAGTTTTGCATTTCGCAAGGTTGGTTCTTTTTGTTATAGTCCGTAGGTCTTTCAATCTGGAGCCCAGTTGATTACCCACGCGCAAACGGACGAGCACAAAGACTACTTGGTATCGACCTCGCAAATCAACGCGGAAGGTGTCCACGTATGGCCTTTCGACCCACGGTGTCCGGTAGATGTTGTGCGGCACCGCTTGAGCGGGAGGCATCCTTTCCGCATGAATCGCCACGATTACTTTGAGCTGGTTTTTCTCAAATCCGGCTCCGTAGTGTGGCAGGTACAGGATTCGCTGGTCGGAGAAAAAGAGGGTGAGCTCTTTGTCATGACGCACCCTAAATATCATCGCGTCACGGAACACACGAGTTCCGATGTCGAAGCCGAATCTTTGTTTTTCCATCCCGAGATGGTGAAGTCGACATGGGGCAGCGACTTTCGTTTGTTGGGAGAATTCTTGTCGCGGCAGAGTACGCTGCCGCATGTTTTTTCGGCCGAGTCCCAAATGCCAACGGAGGTTTTGAGGCTAGTCAGGCAGATTTCGCGCGAATTACCGGCCAATGACGACCGCGCCAGACTTACAGTCAAGACCTACTTGAAGATGATTCTGGTGTTGTTCATGACTCATGCGGGTATGCCGCAGAAGTCTCCGGTCGGCACTCACGAACGGAGGCGGGCAGCATTGGACGTATTCAAACCCTTGTTCAACTTGCTGGAAGACCGCTATCGCGAGTCGATCACTCCCAACGAAGCAGCGCGGGTGATGCACATGAGCCCTTCGAACTTTCGTCGCGCGTTCAAGCAGGTCACGGGACAGCCCTTCGTCTGTTATCTCAATCAATTCAGAGTTGCCAAAGCGCAGGAGTTGCTGGCCATGAGCGATATGCCGATCGCCGAGGTGAGCCTGGAAACCGGATTCTGCGACCAAAGCTATTTCGGGATGATTTTTCGACGGCTTACGCAAACCACGCCACGACAATTTCGCCAGCAGAGCCGGCGCTTGATGGATCGGGATTGGGTGCCCGCAGGCGCAACTGGAGGGGTGGGCGACCACCTAGCTATCCAAAACAGTCGAGCACCGCTGCTCTCCCGTCTCGATCAGTAGTTTCCCAAGTCGCCATGATCGTTTCGCTAGAGTAAGCAGCGTCTGTATTATAGAAACTGCCCTCACCTCAGTGGTCCCCTGAAGGCTCTGAGTCTTGTCATATGATCCTGAGGGAGTCTGTTGCGACGCGGCAACTCATGTCCGGTATTTTGTCTTTTTGGGAATTCACACGTGACTGGTTCTGGTGAAAGAACTCTAAGGCGCGCCCCTCTTACGACGATCAGTTAGTTGCGAGGCTTCTCAAGTAACGGATTCCCTCGAAGGCAATCGACTCTGGAGTTGGCGCCAGATCTCTCCAGATCGCTGTCGCTGCCGCCATTTCGGGGAGCAAATAGCCGAAGCTCTCGATCACCAGCGAGCCTGAGTAGCCAATCTTGTCCAGAGCCCGGAGAATCCCTGGAAAATCGGTGTGGCCGCTTCCCGGGATGCCGCGGTCGTTCTCGCTGATATGCACATGCTTCAGGAATCGGCCTGCCGATTGGAAAGCCGAGGGGACGTCTTTCTCTTCAATGTTGGTGTGGAATGTATCGAGAAGTAGGCCAATCCTCGGATGGTCGATCTCTATGCAAAAATGTAGGGATTCCTCGACCGTCGTTAGGAAGAAGGTCTCGAAACGGTTCAGCGGTTCGAGCGCGAGAGTAATAGAGTACTGCTCCAAGGTAGGTGTCAGGCTCTGGAAGCAATCGAGTGCTCGCTTCCATTCTTCTTCAGTCCTGCGCTTGCCGGTCAGATAGCCGACCGGGGCATACATAGGGCCAGCCATGAGAATCGCTCCGAGGTCGGCGGTTGCCTTCACGCAATCCTTGAGATGGGCCAGCGTTTTCTGCCGAGTTGTGGCGTCTTCGGCGATTGGACTCAGCCCTGCGGGCAGAATGGCGCAGACGGAACATTCCAGGTCGTTGGCCAGCAGAGCGTCGCGGAAGGGCGAGATCGGGACCTTTGCTGGTTCGAACATAGGAACCTCGAAGCTGTCGAAGCCGGCAGCCCGGAGGCGAGGCAGAAGCTCGAACTGCTCTGGTCCGATCTGCGTCGACCAGAGCATGCCATTGACCCCGATCTTCATCTCGATGTTCCTCCGGGATGCCATACGGCGCGGCTGCCATCGATGGCGCATTGGTAGCGCAGTGCCTCCAGCACATGCGGCTTCGAGCCGTCGGCACCCATCACCCAGACTGGGCGTTTGTCTCCCCGCCGCTCGTCGTGGACGGCCTTGGCGCGCACCGGATCGTTCCAGAAATACTCATCGGTCACACGAAAGGAAATCCATCGCTGGTCGGGAGACCAGGCAGGCGACGTTGCGAACATATCCAGTTTCGTGAGCTGAGTAGACTTGCCCGAGGCGAGATCGAGGCTGAAGATTTCCAATTTGCCGCCGACGCTGTCTGAATACAAAATGCGCAGCCCGTCGGGCGAAAAGGTTGGCGTGACGGCGCCGATCGAGTTCTCGTGCGAGGTGAGTTGCTGCACCTGGGAAGAGCGAAGGTCAAGAACGAATACGCAATAACCTCGATCGACCCAGCGAGTGAAGGCGATGCTCAGTCCATCGGGAGAGATGTGCGGGTCTCGCCCTTCGGCGATTGTCTGTATTTCGCGCCGGCCCGGTTCGAGAAGACAAATCGACGGCTGCGAGCCGAAGACTCCGTAGGCAATCATGTTGGTATCTTGAGACCAGCTGGGGAAGTAAACACCCGAAGGAGGAACTTCGTGAGTGAGTTGCTCGACTCTGGTCCCATCCTCTTGCGCGAGATACAAGTTGTAGGTTCCGTCGCGGTCGGAGGTGAAGAGGAATTGGCTGCCATCGGGCGACCACATCGGATAGCGTTGGTGCGAACTCGGATGACGTGTCAGATTCGTTGCGTCCCCGGTATACGGGTTGATCCTGTAGACCTCGGTATTGCCGGTTCTGAGGCCGGTCATCAGAAACTCATGTCCCGGTAATTCGCCCGTAAAGCGCGCATCGGCGACTACAGCAGTCGGCGTCGGCGCGACGGTATTGAGGTCGGGCATACTACTTTTCTCCAAAGCGAGGCAGGTGAACGATCTCGCCTCCGCGCATTGCGGATTCGTGGGCGCAGATGCCGGCGCAAGTCCAGTTGACGGATTGGTAGACGTCGGGAAAGGAAGGTCGAGCTTCTGCAATGCTGCTCACAAATTCGTTGACCAGGTGCGGATGAGAACCGCCGTGACCTCCGCCTTGAGTGAAAGAGAGATGGGCGTTGTCTGCATCGTAGACGCCTTTGGTCGTGAAGCGCTGGATCCGTGAAGGAAGCAGATGGGCGAAGTCCCCGACGTCCACGCGTTCAGGCCGTTCGCCGAAATGGACGATCATTTTGTCACCCTCGATCAACGTCCATTCGAACGAGCCCTTGTCGCCGTAGACGTCGAAGCTTTCGATGTATTGCCGGGCGGTTTCGAAGAGCGAACGAGTCACCTCAAAGGCCAACGGCTGGTCGCGAACCTGGAAATGGGCAGTCTCGACTGCATAGGGGGAGCCGTATTTGGCGGCAAGAGAGTCGGCGATGCGGCCCGAACCGAGGCATGAGACATAGTCCGCTTCGCCTTTGACGATTGCCAGGCAGGGGCTAACAGCATGGGTGGCGTAGTGCATTGGCGGCAGGCCTTCCCAATAGCCTGGCCACCCCGCCATTTCCTGCTGATGGCTGCCGCGCATGAACTGAATGCGCCCCAACAAGCCACGGTCGCGCATGTCGCGGACGTAGAGAAATTCCCGAGTGTAGATGGCCGTCTCCATCATCATGTAACGTTTGCCGGATGCTTCGGCGGTGGCGACGATCTCTCTGCATTCGTCGATCGTGGTAGCGGCGGGCACGGTGCAGGCAACATGCTTGCCGGCGCGAAGAGCGGCGATGGTTTGCGAGGCGTGCAGATGGATTGGCGAGTTGATATGCACGGCGTCGACTTGGGGATCTTGAATCAGATCGTCGAATGACTCGTAACGGCGGCCTATTCCGTAAGTGTCGCCGACTTGATCGAGTGCGGTCCGCGTGCGCTGGCAGATTGCGTACATTTCGGTCGCAGGGTGTTGTTGGTAGATGGGAATGAATTCCTTGCCGAAACCCAGCCCTACAATCGCAATCTTGATTTTGGCGGCGCTCATCGGGCGCTCCCGGAATTGGAAAATGAGTTCGAGGTTAGCTCGCCAGGGAGCTGGCCGTTGGGGTGAAGCATTTCTTGAATTGCCCTCTGAAGAGTTTCCGGTTCAAAGACCT
>Ga0116229_10015624_pt1 | contig 10305 bp, 2 predicted proteins | sample S1TSphgellanicum_3_FD_87313 | JGI IMG/M metagenome (GOLD analysis project Ga0116229, IMG submission 87313) | Host-associated microbial communities from peat moss isolated from Minnesota, USA - S1T2_Fc - Sphagnum magellanicum MG | ecosystem: Host-associated > Plants > Peat moss > Unclassified...
GGACGGGGGAAAATTTTGGGGTAGAGAAGAGGTGGAAAAAAAAAAAAAAAATCGGGCAGGGAGGATGAGATTTTCGTCCATCCAGAAAACGGCCTCAACGGGCTCATCCGCAACTGGTGCATTGGTGGGTGCTAATTCACTCCAGCCAAAAAGTTAAACCCTAGTACCTGAGAACCCCCCATATTTAAAAAAAACATTGACCTTAACTGGAGGTTCTGGATTTTTAAAAAAATCAAAATCAAAACCTTACCCTGAGGTTCTTTCAAGAAATAATAATAAGAGGGAACCGACCCTGGAGGTTCTCCAACAAAAAAATAGAGAACCACCCAACACTGGTTGTAACTTGTTGTCCATATATATATATCTATCACTAGGAAATTTCTGACTAATCTTTCCAGCAAAAGAAAAAATATCCATCTCAAACAAGGTAAAAGAAAGGGGAAAGGCCCATCCATACAGAAGGTTGGTACCTAGTGTCCTTTATCAAAAAGTAATACTGCTTTGGACAACTAAAAAACAACAAGTCCATACTTCCATGCCCCATTTCCCTCTGTCCATGACTGTCCACTTCTGCTCTTCCTGCCATCTCCACCCATGTTTTGGGTCCCACTGTCCTGGGCCACTATAAACTCATTGTCTTCTTCTTCAAAAAAACAAATCTGAACAAAAGTGACCCAAAGGAAAGGTATTGGGCACAAGAGCACAAAGTGTGTGCATTCATTCACAATAGACCCTTTTTTCAACTTTTCTACATTTGTGAATGAAAATAGGGAATCTTTTGAAATTTCAACAGTATTAAAATCTTCAACATGGAATCTTCAAAATTAATTAATTAGTTATTCAACAGACATTATTTTGTTAAAGTTGGCTCTGCACTAAATACTGGGAACAATTGTGGGGAACATTTGGCAAGACGTATATGGGATGTAATTATTAAGAAACACATCTGAAGGACACAATGGGAACTATAGAAACAACATAGTGAACATTTAGCAAAGCACATGGGATAAAATTAAAGAGCATGTGTAGGGGACAACATGAGAACTATGAGGAACAAAATGAGGAACAAATTTGACAAAAAAATGTGGGACTAAATTAAGGTGCACATGGAGAAAAAAATCCAGAACACCATTGAGAAGATAGTTTGGAAATTTTATTGGGAATATTGCTAGGGAACAGAACTTCTAAACCCAAACAATTCTCAAAGTTCCTCCTTACTCCAAATTGGACCCCACAGGTCCCCACCCTGGAAAGAAAGAAAGAAAAACCTGAGCCTCTTCTACTAACCTCATTAGTTGCCTACCAAATATTTTCCTAAGTGTGTTCAACACCCATTTTTGCCCTGAGTAAATACCCTGTCTTTGATTCCAGGTACCTTTTCAGCCCGTGTCTCTCCTACTTTCCTTCTAGACTTTATTTGTGATATTTTGGTTGGAAGTTGTTGAAGAAAGGTGGGTGTACACCTACTAGTAAAAAGTTTACGGTAAAGTTATCTGTAAAGTCACCCTCTCTTTTACCCCCTATCCCCTCTTTCACCAGTATTCGCAAAGTTAAGAATTTTTTGTGCTGCCTAGCTAAGTTGGTGAAAATCTAAAGTCACCCTCTCTTTCACCCATGTCCTCTCTTTCAGTGGTATCCGCAAAGTTAAGAAATTTTTGTGCTTTCTAGGTAAGTTGGTGAAAATCTAAGACTTTGTCATTGTCATGGTGAACATGCAAGGTTTTAAATGTCGGGAAAAGCCTGAGGCTGCAGGCTTTACAAGAATAAGGGCCCGCACAAGGCAAGTGGGCAGGCCCCATTTCAGTAAAGCATGCGGCCTTGGGCTTTACGGAATGTAAATATCTACCCCAATACAAAAGTCAGGAACAGGTCTTTAGGAGGTGTCACACTTACCTATATTAGAAGGGCAAATGGGTGGAGGCCTTTTCAAGGTAACTTATAGCATTGAGCTGGGTCCCATGATCCATGGCATCAAAGGGGTGCACTCCACTCTAGATTAAATGAACAAGGCCCAGGGGACTTTAAAAAGTTATTTCTTATCACTCAAACCAACTTTGAGCTAAGATCAGTCTCAATTTGGATCCAGTTCTTAATAACTGAGACCCAGAAATGGCAATTAGGTATCCCCAAGCTCCAGTCCTAATCATTTTTCAAGAAATGTGTTCTAGTTCCAGTTCCACACATAAGAATCAGGAATCCATCTGGTTGCGAGTCTGGTTCTTGTTTTGAAAATCAAACCTAGTTCAGATCTGGTTTTTACTGACTGAAATCAGAACCAAGGGTTGCCACGTTGCTACCGATGTTGTGTGTGTGAATGGTGTAACACTGAAATAGTATCAAGTTTCTTTTTATGGATGGATGGAATGTGAAAACTTTAAAATGCTATGGATGAAAGGCAAAAGGTGACAAACTACAGGATGGTTGGGCATCATGAAGGGTTGTGAATGTCAAAAGTTCAATCTCTCTTGTTCTTTTTTGCATTTGGTCATTTTTGTTGGCTTGTTGGTTATATGCTTATGATGTTTTGTTCTTCATAAGAGTGGCACTATTGATTTGAGTTCGGTGATGGAATGGATTCTTTGTTGTTGATGTAATGGCTCTTTGACGGAAATGCGTATCACACTACACAAGTATGGTTGGTTCGGAGTTTCAACGCCATCAATGAAAGGTGGTCTGAAAACTTGGATAAATAGAGGTTCCCATGGAAGGAAGCAATAGATGCATCTGGAGCTAAATTTTTCTTCTGTTGTGCATGTGTGGTGTTTGTAGAATGTGTTGAGTATAGATTATATATACAATTGGGGAAAAATGCCCATTGTTGGTCTTTAAATTGCTTTTTGGAATCGACATTCCGCGATGTCATGGACTTCATGAAGGAAATAGAGGATTTAGTTGTAAAAATCATGGACCATAACAAGGGAAATGATGATAGCATCTAGGATTTCATGAGCGGTCATGGTGGCAAATTCATCTTGTTTATGGTTGGCAATTGTGGGAAATTGTCAGTCTATTTGTGTTTGAAAAAAAATACCTTTGCAAGAGCTTTGGGGAAATGAACTATGTGGAAGGGTGTGGGTTTCATGAAATTTTGATGTTGCACTATCCAATATTCTGTCTTTCTCTGTCCACTTTCTATGGGAAGATTTGATGAGATTGGGGCATCTATTGGGATTTTAAATTTAGTGTTGAGAGGTAAGTTGCCATAAAGTATGACTAGTTGGTTCTTGAGAGGAAATTGAAAGAGATCTAATCCTTTGAGGTCCAGAGTATGTATGTTGTAGAAGTCATAATATGATTAAGGTTAGGAATTAGATATGTTTCATTCAATGTATTTTCACTTTGATGAGTACGTGATTAGTAAATTGCAAATGCATTGATCTTGTTAGGGTGTTTTCTAGTTAAGTCACCCCTCCCTTTTTGGCAACTATGGTTTAGGACTTACGCTATGTGTAAGTGTATCCCATAATGAAATTTATTTACAATTTGTGTGAATGTTTAATATTCATCTACACTTGTGTAAATGTAAAAATAAATACATTTATATGGTTTTACATGGCTATGTAAAGCAATGTTAGTGTAAAATAAATATATTTATATGGTTTTATGCAGTTATGTCAAATAATGTGAAAAATGTGATTTTTACTTGGGGAAAGATAAATTTCAGACTATTTTTGGTGATAGGCCAATCAAATGGTCCATTGTAAGAAAAAAAAAACCATTAAACATTTGTGCTTTGGGTTGATTTGGGATGCACCACACTTAGTTTAATAAATTAATATGGATCATAATAAGTACTTAAAGCTCTTGTAAAAGCTTAGGTCGAAAATGATGATGAACAAAGTTAGGAATAAAAGTTTTACTCAAGCAATGAAGTGGGGCAAAATATGCATTCAAGATATTCCTTGAAATAACACCACCATAGTCCCATATTGGTAGAACATGTTAATTATGTTTGAGGAGTATCATTTTTTGTAAAAGGTCAATCAAATTGGTCCATTGCAAAAAAATAAAATTGAGCTTCACGATGCACCCAAAACTAATTAATATGGATTTGTAAGAAGGTATGGTCATTAAGGATATATAATATATAGACTTACACATCTCAAAACATTTACACGAGGTTGTGCGAGTGTATTTGACAAATATTTACATTGGCTAGCTGAAAGTGTAAAAAATCTAGATGTGTAAGTGTAAATGATTTACATTTACACAAGATTTACATGTTGTATATACAACTATTGACATTTACATGAACAACATTGGTTGTTATTCATTTAAAAGGTATCTAATGTTGTTCATGTAAGTGTTTTCGTATCCAACAAAGTGAATATCCACCCAACCTTCTTATCAAAGCTAAACATTGACATTTGTGATTTATCATACATTATATATAAACATGTTAGTTGTCAAATATGTAGGTGTGCACTAATGTTTTTTTTTTCCATTTTTGTTATGTAGCAAAGGCGGTGATCATCCATAAACCGATTTAGCCAAATTTGGCTACTAACAAAATATGAAATGAAATCTTTTAACATCTTTATATATATTTATGGCTACTATTTGAACCCTGTACATAAATCTGGAGACATTTTACAATTTTTTTGAAAATTTCCCAATGTTATGAAACTTTCTTAAAAAAGGTTGATGTTCACAAGTTAAATACATTAACTTTAGACAAAAAAAGTGTGAAGGATTTGTCAAAAATTGCAATATATATATTAAAATAGGTGTTTGTTTAGACACAACCATTCCATAATTTTCTCAAATTGTGCCCCCTCGCTTTACTTTTGTACTATCAAAAAGCTCTTGATAAAATTAACTTAATTAGAAAGCTATGAACCTTTGACATGGGAAGATTCATAATTTGACAATTGTGATATTTTTAGGAAACAAATGTCATTGCAATGTAGCCTTCACTAGTAATTGAAGAGTATAGAAAATAAGGTGGTCCCATTTTAGTGGCAAAGTGTAATGTAAAACATGAAGGTAATAACATTCCAAGAATAAAGGTGCACATGAAGCAATAAAATTGCTACCTACTTTTAGTGTAGCTTTTGCTTGAGGGCTTTTGTTGATATAAAATTGTAATTGTTTGATTTTTCTTTCCAATTTTGTTTTGTTTTCTTAGGTGATGAAATAATTCAATTGTGTTTATTTATTGGTACAACACAGTATGTGATATCAGGAGCTACGAACCCAAAAAAACATAGCAAAGAAATAAACCCAAAAGGATGTCCTTATTTAGAAACACTCAATAAAAGGCAAGAACTTTGCAAAAAACCTAAAAAATGAAGCACATTACACCTATTCTTCAATATTAGGATGGATCTTATGCTTACAAATAGGTGTAAGATCCCTCCCACTCTTAAAGAATAGCTATAAGAACTTTCCCCTTTGTATGTGTCATGATTTATGTATGTTTAATGTAAGATAGGGATTGAAAATAAAGTTGTTTAGGGAATGAAGGCCCAAATGTGACATGGGAATGAAGTGTTAAACCCAAATTCACAAAACAAACTTGTTTGAAATCCTTACACAACATAAAAATCTATAAAATCCTAAATGACTTCAATTCCTTTCCTTTTGAAAGGAGGCACCTTGTGCGTAAGGTTTTTCATGAAAATGAAAAACCTTACGTGTAAGGTGCAAGGTGAATTCCTATGTTGAAGTAGAAATTTTACGGAAAGGGTAGGCACTAATGTTGGGTGGTTTTTCATTTTTTGTGAGAACCATTAGGGTTTTGATTTTCACATGCCATTTGAAGAATTGAACCAATTATCAAAAATTTCCACAAAAAAACTAACCAAGGTATTAGACCTTTGAAAAAATTAAAGTTCAACAAGGTTTTTAAGTGTTGATTTAAAAAAATTTAAGACTAATCGATTTTCAAATGCAGTTATTATTAGTTGGTTATCAAAAATTCAATTATTTCTAGTAAAATGATTTTTTAAATACAAAAATTACTAGAAAATGGTAAAAATAGCCAAAAATGAAAAAAAAATCCTTCATATTTTAATATTTCATAACTTCATCTTATTTAAATGGACCTTCAAAATGATTGAAATCTTCTTTTAACTTTAATATATTTTTCAATTAACTCCACTAAATTAGAAGATTTTCACTCAACTTAAATTTGTTAATATGTTAGCTAAAGAAAAAATGTTATTTGTTTCAATTTGAAATCATACAATGTTTAATCTTTGGTAGAACAAAAAACCAACAATAAGACACATGGATTTGTGCTTCTCCCACCATTGAAACGAACATTTGATATCCTTGATGTCCACTTAGTATCTTTTGAAAATTTGCAACTTTTTGCCCATAAGCTTTTTCATTGGCTCATTAGTGTTGGTAGTTTGTTCAAAAATATCTAACTTGTAATCTTTTCAATTGGATCTACACAATCACCTTTAGATTTTAACAAAAGATGTAAATGATTATGGCATTTGATAAGCATGGGATATAATGATTTCTTATCATATTTTTCAACAATATCCACACCTTTTTGTGGCCAACATAAAACAATATTAGGCAAAAACTTTTAAACCTATGGGCTATCATCAAAGACAACATGTTATAAGTTTTACATCATATTTCTTTAAAAAGCCATGAAAGACTCCAATGCCTTTGAAACCTCCTTTTTCATGTTAAACACCAACAAAGACAACCCAAGAATAACCCCAAAATCATCATCTATCAAATTTATTAAGGTTGGTGGGATTTAAGCTTTTATCCCCAATTTCAAACACATTGTTATTATAGAATGCAATGCATCATTTAACAACTAATGGCCTTGAAATTAATTCATAACACAAGCACTCAAAACTAGGGAAATGTAGTAAAAAATTGGAAAAATATGCCATGTAAAAGGAGGAAGCACTTTTCCATTGATTTTGATAGAAGTTAATCTATTGTAACAAAAGCTAATCATTATAAAATTATAAAGTTTTTTGGAACATAATCACTTTGAAGGCAAACTATAAACAAAGTTTAACATTCAATGCTAATATTTTCAAACTCTAGTTCAAATTAAAAACTAAAAACTAAAATTTAAAATCTAAATGATCTATGTTCAAAGAAAAAATCTAAATGATTGTAGAAATATTTCAAGTTGAAAAAAAAAAAAAAAACTTATATTAATTGGAGTGTTTGGTTTTCTTAAATGGATATTAGAATCCTCACAAGCCTTGTTCCATTCTCATTTTCTTTTTCCAAACTTTTTAAGCCAAGTTATACATTTTCACAAATCTAGTTAAATTTCATGTCAAATTTCTTGCCAAGGCTTGACTAATAACTTCTATTGCTTCAAACAAACTAACAATGACATGTTTTGGTTATCAATTAGCCCTTAATGTTTTTATCACATGAATAAAAATGTCATGTGCACCTTGAAACATTCACAAATCAATTTTGTTGTAGTATTTCGTTTTGTTATATTTTGGTAGAACATACCATTGTTCTATTCTTTCCATCAAGTTAGGCAACACTTTTTGAACAATTTTTTTGACCATTTAAAGACATAAATGCAAGGCCGTACACTTCATCCAAATATTTTCCACAAATTGCATTGGCAAGTGATTTTTGACAAATAGAATGTTTAAATCTTGCAAAAATTCTTTTTGTTACACATCATCCTTTTTGAAAAGATCTTTTGTAGCAAAAAAATTGAATTGTTTTGTTAAAAAGATTAGAATTTTTTTTTGTTGGTTGTCTTTGAATAGTTTTTGTAATGAACTATTGACTTCCTTCAATTATTTTTTTGCAAGGATGGCATGGTCTACATTCACAAGTTTGTTGAAAGTTGTTCTACCATTTGTTTGTAATATGAAATTAAACTTGTTCTTCCCTAAGTTTTGGGATTAGATGCATTAATAGGATTGTGTAACAAATAATACAACACATCATTTCAGGAATTTTACTATCAACTTTTTTCTAATTGTTACAACAAAAAAACCATATTTTCCATGATGTTTCCATTTAATTTTTTGAACATGCAAATTTTGAAGGTTCATTTTCATTATGTCTTCTTCAATTTTAGGAACTTTGTTGGTTTTTGTTTTAAAATTGGGATGATCTTTAAACAATTTTTTCACAAGAACATCATTGGGAAATCTTTGGATGTTGCATTTTTAGTTGAAGTTTTTTTTTTTCATTTTCATTTGATTACTCCATTTTTCAAAAAGTTCAAGAGTGTTATTCAACAAGAATGGAAAAACTAAAACAAACAAAATTGTACGAAAGAGATTATTTTAATTTTTTACTTACAAATTGATTTTAATTATTTAAACCCTACAATATAACTCAAAACATTTACCAACATTTACAAGGTCAAAATAACTCATTTAGCCCACCTTTCTTTTGTAAAAACTGAGTATGAAAAATGAATTGTAATGTAATGCAAAAACATTATGTATGAATCTTGCAAACAACAAACATATTTATTGATGTTAAAATCATGCCAAGTTTAGTAACAAACAAATATTGGAATTGGAACTTAAAAAATATTTCACCAAAATAAATGGAAAGATAAACATTAACATCTAAACAAAAAAACACATAATTATAATAATCATAGTTTCAAAGTTGTATTCAATGGTGAATCCAAACTCCTCACTCCCAAACCTACACAAAGCAAATGGGGGGATGTACCAAATTGATAAACAACAACAAAAAGCTAAACAACAAGAGGAGCTAAACAATAACACAAGAGGAATTAAACAACATGCATGGGAATTAGGTCAAAATGGTACTTGAGTTAGGGCGAGTTGAGTAGCAACAAGAAAAACCAAACAACAACAAGGTGAGTCTAGTAATAGCAATAAAAGAATCGAACAACATCAACAAAAATAATTGAGTAGTAACAAGAAGAGTCAAACATCATGACAAAAAGAATTCAACAACACAAGAGGAACTAAATAGCATGCATGAAAATTAGGTCAAAATAATATTTGAGTTTGGAGGAACTAAGTAGTAGCAAGAAAAACTAAACAACAATAAGACAAGTCGAATAGTAACAATAGAAGAGTCGAACGACACAACAATAGGAGTTGAACAACAACATGCATGGGAATTATGTCAAAATGGTACTTGAGTTTGGAAAAGTTGAGTAGCAACAAGAAAAACCAAACAACAACAAGATGAGTCGAATAACATAACAAAAATAACTAAGTAACAAGAAAATGAAGTTAACAATTAAAAAGATTAGTCGATTAACAATTAAAGTAATCAAACAACATAATAAAAAGAATTAAATAACATAACAAGATAAGTCAATCAACAATAAGAGGAATCAATTATCAACTTAAGAACAACACAAGAGGAGTCTAAAGAAGAGTAAGAAGCAAATAATAATGACAATAGAAGAATCAAGTAACAACACAAGAGGAGCCAAACAACAATTCTATAAAAAGAATAGAGTAATGACACAAGAAAAATCGAATAACAATACTGTAAGAGGAATTGAATAGCAACACAAGAGGAGCCAAATAATAATGTTACAAAGAAGAGTTGAGTAACAACATAATAGGAATCAAACAACAATGTTACAAGAGGAGCGATTAGCAACACAAGAATAATTGAATAATAACATCATAAGAAGAGTTGAACAACAACACAAGAAAACCCAATCAAGCCAACAAAAAACTTCAACTTATAAGCCAAAAAATACAAAACACAAAAACAAATTTTCAATTTTAAAACATCATAGAGCTTTAAGACACAAACCAAAAGCACAAAATAAATTAAATAACAAAGTGGGACCCAAATAGAAAGTGAAGAAGAGTGGAGAAAAAATTTAGTGTTTACCAATTGTGATGGTAGTTGGTTGAAAATTGAGAATTGTACCTTATTCTATTCAAGTACCCTGTTAGGTATATTGCTTTTGAGATTTAAATAAAAGGACACACTATAGGGGTCAATCTTCACCCCATTGACACCTTGTGGGTCGAGTATCAGCTCAAATTTCATTGTAAATATTATTTGATTTTCTTGATGAAAATCGACCTAAACTCATGGCAAGTTTTTCTTCATTTATGATACCCGCCTAATGGTAGTCATTTTGGGGATACCCTACATAATGAGGCAAGAAGTTATTACCCCCCTTCCCCCCTAAAAAAAATAGTAACTTGCCATGAGTAAAAATAGTAAAAAATAGCTAACATCTTGCTTGAGATGGGTAAAAACAAAGGTGGGGGATAACATTGCCATAATGTCATGCTAGACTTGTGTATGGCCTCTTATTATGCCCTTTATTATATTACGGGAATGGCCTCTTATTATGCCCTTTATTATATTACGGGAATGGCC
>Ga0116229_10015625_pt1 | contig 10305 bp, 8 predicted proteins | sample S1TSphgellanicum_3_FD_87313 | JGI IMG/M metagenome (GOLD analysis project Ga0116229, IMG submission 87313) | Host-associated microbial communities from peat moss isolated from Minnesota, USA - S1T2_Fc - Sphagnum magellanicum MG | ecosystem: Host-associated > Plants > Peat moss > Unclassified...
AAATTTGAAAGATATATATGGTTTAAAAAAAGGGGGTGTAATGTTTTTTTTTTATGTTTGATTGTTTTTTTTTTTTTTTTTTCCTTTTGTTGTTTTTATTTTTTTTTTTTTTTTTTTTTTTTTTTTTTGAGGTATTAATTTTTTAAATTATTAAATTTCAACAACATCTTTTATTATGCACTTATTATGCATTTCGTTCTTTTTGTTTACATATTATGTGTATGTGTGTGCATGGTTTTGTTTATTTCTTGATTGATTTTATTTTTTTCACATTTTCCCTATGTTTATGTTCATCTTCATTTACCTTTTTGTTTGAAAATATTGTCTTTTTTTTTCAAGGGGTGAAAGTGTTGTTCATAGCTAGCCTTATTATGCCTCCATTTCAAAAAACATGTGGAAGTTGTCATGTAATAGATGTAATCATTTCTCCAATGGGTGGTTCATTGTAACATTTGTCATCCAAAATCAATGGTTCAAAAATTAGGCTTTCTTCATGGTTCCATAATAACCAATAATTAACCTATGTTATTAACTATTGAAAGCAAATGGCTTAAAGTAATTGTGCATATGAAAAAAATTGAATTCTTGGATTTGCTCTGTCCAAAACAAGTTCAATTTTTCATTTCAATTCAAATTCATGCTAAATTTCGATTATCGACCACACTTGCCCTTGTTGGCTTTCAAGAAAACATCCAACAATTTATCCCACAAATGGAAACCAATTTGAAAGGCAAAGGTTTGATTACTCCTTTGGCAATTATTCCTACTAATAATGTCCAACATAGTGTGAAATGCAAGTTTGATTTCAGTTTTTTCAATGTGAGCAATTTTTTCAATGGAAAATAAGTTTTTCCAATGGGAATAAGTTTTTCAATGAAAGCAATTTTTCAATATGAGCAATTTTTTCAATGAAAATAATTTTTCAATATAAGCTATTTTTCAATGAAAGGAGCTTTTCAATGCAAGTAATTTTTTCAATGAAAGGAATTTTTGAACGCAATGATTTTCCAATATAAGTAGTTTTTCAATGCAAATATTTTTTCAATGTAAGTAGTTTTCAATGAAAATAATTTTTAACAAATGTTTTTTCAATACATGAAAATTTTTAATACAAATAGTTTTTAGATTTTTTTTTTCAATGTTAACAATTTACAATTCAAGCAATTTTTTCTATGTAAATAATATTCCAATATAAAGAGTTTTTCAATGCAATGAATTTTCCCAAAAAAAATTAAAAATAAATAATTCTAAATGAATTTTTGATTTATTATTTTTGAATGTATTTATGTGTGAACCATGTTTTTGTTTATATAAATATATATTAAATTGAAGTTCATAATAATGGAAACAACTTTATTAAATATTGTTGATTCATCACTTGGACCTGCATTGCAATCATATGGCCTTCATATAATTTTAACATACAAATATGAAAGAAGTAATTATTTAAAAAAAATTATGTTTTATTTATTGGATAATCATTTATCATATCTTGAATTGAGGCAAAATAACATAACACATTCAAATCAATGTTTATTATAGAATATAAAAAAACCCAACAATGTCGTATTCGAAAATTACATCCAAGTTTTTTGTTTAATTTATATCAAGGCATGGTCATAAATGAACATCAATATGTGACAAAAATGGCATTAAATGTTAGTATGGGAGGTTTGTGGAAATATTTCACTTCAATATTTTGGATAGTTGAATATTTACCAAGGCTAATTTACATTTGGAATAAAGTATCAAAACACATTATGTTTTGATGTGGCATGGATTTTCAATTTATCCCCTTACATATAACGTACAATTCTCAACATTTTGAACCAATTCAATATATTAATGGCCTATTTAGGTTTTTTCATATTTTTCAATTTAAAGTACCATAGATTTAAATGATTTTTCATCTCTTTTGGAATCAGTGGTGCAATAACCACCAATCCAATTATCAAAACTAATTACATGTTTTTATTGTAATGAAAATTTTGATTATGCATTAATGAAAAATTTGAAAGATAATTGGGATTCACCATTGGAGTATGTTGTTTCATTATTCAATACTTTTTATAATACAAATATTACTAAAAAAAATTTAGAAATCGTATTCAATATTTAATTTTTTCTTGAAAAGCAACACAAATGTTCTTATCAACAAAATTTTGTTTAATCCATTCACTTCAATTTCCTTTACCAAAGTTTAAAAAAATCCAAAAATCCTAAATGTTCCCACAATTCCATGTTTTAATTGTGAAAGGTTATTTTTAAAAAATAATTTAAATGTTTTTCAAATTAATTATCAGGACAACTTTTTATATATTTTCAAACTCAAATAGAACTTAGTTCAACATCATACATATGTACAAATTGTTTACATAATATCAAAGAAAAAAATCACCTTTACATTAAATACTAAATAAAATTTCCAAAAAATGAATCATTCCATTAGTTCAAAAATTAACATAACTAAAAAAAAAATTTATTTCACCAAAAGCATAGGCAATATAAGATGCATGGCAATGTTATTAATATCTTTGCAAATGTGGATCAAACTCAATCAATGCTACCATGTTTACCACATGATTGACACACCCCCAGATTCCTTAATGGACTCAACTATGAGTCCAAAGGTGATAACAATGGAAGGAGAAAGAGTTAGGGCGCATTCCCTGGCTCGTAGCACTTTGGGGCAGAAGGGCGTGCTGGAGCTCCGGGATTGGGACTAGGAAGAGTGATAAGCAAGTCACTTACTCACACATACCTGCACAAACCAAATAATAAGTTAGTTAGTGCATAGTTGGAGCACTTTTGGTGCATGGACAAGCCATGGGCAAACATGGACTCACTGGATTCACCACGGCCCGGATTTAGGGGAAGTTACCACCTTCCCCCTTATAGTATTCCCAGCACCCAAATGTCATTTTATCCTGGGACTTTCAAGTTGGAGTCCCAAAATTCCCAAAATTGGGACTTTCACGACTTTGAAGGCCCACAATGTTTTCTGTAGACCTCCAATCGATATGAGGTTTAAAGCAAAGTTATAGCCCTCATCAAAATCTTTTCAACGTTATGTGGCACGTAACCTATATGCAAATAAATCAGGGCGATTCACGACTTTTAATGGTCGGGAATCAAAATGGCACTTTGACTCTCAACCTTTCTTTTGGCCATAATTTATGTTTTTTCACTATCCAAATGGATCATGCGAACCCATTTTAGACATCCATGTTCCAAGAACTTTTCAATGATATAAGGAACCTTTCAATTCAATGAGTTTTGGCCTTTACAATCGCCTTCTGAAAATTCGGGAGTCCATTGGGAGTCCAATTCCTAATGTGGGAGTTCATTTGGGAGTGTGGGGGTTCAATCCCTCACACTCTCTTACACTTCCGAGAATATGAAATGTGACTTTTGGGTTTCACGCTTGGCCCACACCTTTGTAAGTTCTTGCTTCGGTCGTTAGCCCAAGCCTAAAGTTGTAAAATGATGGTGCAATAATAGGTATGTTTCTTAAACAACATCTTGAATACAACTAATTTAATATGTTAAGAAATGTTCATCCAAATATGGTGATGGTCGTTTTACGAGACTTAATTCAAACACCATTATACAAATATTTGAATGTTACCATTCATCATCAATGGACATGTTTGTTTATTTTGTATATGAATTCAAAATTTCAAATTCCTACTTATAAGAATGCATCATCTGATAACTCTGATATAGGTAATGAAAAAATACATTATACATTAATAGATTCAATGATACATAATTTTTTAAATGAGAAAAAAAATAGATTATCAAAACACTATATATTATGTTACCCCAAGTCAAAATTTTCACCCTTTAAATTTATTTAAAAATAAACATTCAAAGGAACAAAATTTTCCAACATTACTTTATGGGCAACTTTAATAATTTTTTAAAGGTTTTTCATATCAACAAATAGTTCAATGGGAATTACTTTGTGAATTTGGAGATTTTTCAATAAATATTTTTAGCTTGTTTTTAAAGTTACTAAAGTTTCCATCCAAAAAATGATAGGTGGGTGTGAATATGAAAAAGGAAAACTATGTGGTAGAACTTTACAAGCTTATCAAATATGAAATAAACAAAATTTAGATAATATTTTCAAATCGTACTTAAATTATTGTGATTTGGAAAATTTGTTTAATTCACCTAATTATTTTGAAAGGTCACAAAACTAATTATTTGTAATGATTTCAACAATTTAGTCCTCTAACATTCTTTGTCATGTTTACAACTATTGAAAGATTATGAAATCCTTTCATTAGAAGGTTGCACACATTACATGATTCAAAATTAAATCTTTCAAATAAAATAAAAAACCTCCAATCCATTCATATAACGTAATTGTTATGAATTGACCTTGTCATATGTGCAAGATGTTACAACCATAAAACATTTTATTTTTGCAAACTTATCACAAAAGATAATTTTCTAACTTGGATATATATTTTTAATTTTTCTCATCATGGAATTCCAAAATTGTGGGAGTGAACATGACCATGGAGCTTTATGGATAAAAAATGCACCTGTGTATGGAGTGCACACAAATGAAGAAATTGAACGGCTTATAAACATGTGTATTTCTTGTGATGTATCATTGTTACCAACCCTTCACAAAATGCACAACAATATCAACACACATGTACATGTAAGAAAAAAGTTATGTTGTTTGTAGATTTCATTATCCATTTCCTCTTATGTGTGAAACAAAATAATTTTAAAATCTCGTCAAATAAATGGAAATTATCCATTTTCACAACAATACTTCCATACACAAGCAAACAAAATATTTCAATTTTTAAAAAATAGTTTTTGAAATGATGATATATCATTTTCTAAATATCTAAAATTTTAAAACCTTGATGAAAGTCCATACATAAATTAAGTTTGAAAACTAAATTAACAAAATCACACTTTTTTTAAAAACAAACATTTTAAAACATAAAAACTAATGCATTTAATATATGTGTTGTTCATTTGTGGTTTGTAAATATAGATATTTAATTTATCTTGGACCCATATGTAGTTATAACACATTGTACATCATATATGACAAAAATAAATAAATCAATAACATCATAACTACATTTTATCATAAAAAATTATATCACAAATAATATAGATGCAAATACAAAAATTAAAAAGTTAGGTAATACTTTAATGGTCAACAAATGATTGTTCAACTTTTTGTTTACCTTGTGTTTTTTTTACCATTAAAAATATAGTCATTATTACGACAACTTTAAATCAAAATATACACTAATTGAACCTATCATCAAAGATATAAAAGTTGGTAAATCCTAATCATTTATCATAAAAATGATTCAATTTCCAATTTAACTTGCAACAATAAGAACCATTAATCGTTCTTAGGGATTATCATTAGATGAATTAGTTTTTGATCCTTCTAACGTTAAAAAACATAAATTAACATATACAACATTATCCCACATTTGAACAAAAGAAAAATTATTTTTGTTAAATCCTCTCCAACATGAAATTTTTTATGTGTATCCAAGAGTACATGTAAAAATTGAATAGATTGAAAACAATTACAAATTAGATACCATTAATTCTTCAATTTAAAAACTTACATAATTTTCATGTAATTATACAAGCCTTGAATACAATTTTTCTATGCCAACATTATGAAGACATCAATTATGATCATAACCTTCAAATGTCTCATATTTTATGTTTTATAGAAAAAAGAATACACCATGCATCAACAAATGTGCACAACTTTATAAATTCATCAAAATATTCATATATTTTAGTCCATGATGGTCATGGGTTAATGATGATGTATGACATAGACATGCACTTAGATTCCTTTGATACAATAACTAGTGATGGTTTAGAATATATACCAACTTTTAATATTAATACACAAAAAACAATACATATTGTATGTGTGTATAGAGCTCATTCATGTTTAATTTCTACATTCTTAAACAATTTTCAAACGATAATTCAACAATTTCTTGAACATTGTCCAATCATCATTATGGGAGATTTTAACATTGACATTCTAAAAGAAGGTAACCAACCAAAAAAAAAAAAAAGAACTATTATATTTCATAGATAAATTCCAATTAAATTCATATTTTGATGAAAGCACCACAAAAGTTGGATGTCAATTAGACCATATATGGGCAAATATCTCTAGAAATGTATGCAAATGTGGTGTAATAGAAGAATATTGGTTAAATTTTCACAAACCGATTTATATTGTATTCAAATTACCAAACACACTTCCAATGTATAACAAAAAACCATTAATGTCTCCATTTATTTAAAGTGTAATGTTTGTGAAAATATGCATGTAAATGTTACATTTTCCACCTAATTAATTTCTTCCAAAATATTGGCACCTACAAGGCTTGAATTTGCTTTTCTACATTTTTTCATGGACCATGTCTCAAAAAAACCCATAAATATCAATAACAAGACAAAAAAAACTTTGAACAATTTTTTAATCCACACGTACACCCATCAAACATCATAACAAAACACCTTTCATGAAAAACCTAAACCCAAAATGTGACAAAAATAAATATAAGAATTGCCAAATTTCAAACTTCAAAATGAAAGTGAGATTAAAAATAAAAATCTTTCCATGTAAAATATATACATTCACTATTGATGTTTGTTTCAAACATCAAAATACTTCATGCATAATATTGCTAAAAATTGTCTACATTATCCAAGTTTGGAAAACTTGGATTTTCTTAAACGATATAATTATTTACAACTTTATATTCATTTGTATGATTTAAAAAAAACAATGGAACTATGATTTCAATTTATAAATATCCACAATCAATTCTAAGATGGTTAAAAAACTTTATTTTTTTAGTACAAATGTGAAATTTTTTTTTATGATCTTTCATAAAGCCAACAACTTTCATCCAATATAACTTGAGTTCATAATAGAACATCAAATGTAATACCTTATTTTGAGGACAGGGCCTCTCATGGCAGAGTTGCATGTTTTCTTTTGTGATGAGAATCTTTCATTGGGCCCATCACAATAGAATTAATCAAGCTCTGCAGAATCCCAAAATAGTTATATTGTAATCTCCTTCTTTTGGTCGCTTATATAATAGGACTTAGGGCAAAGGATATAATTAATGCAAGGAGCTATTGGGAACGTGTTAAGGAACACATTGGGAATAAAAAAAGTTCAATATTCCCATGGCGCCCCCCCCCCCCCCCCCTCGAAAAAAAAATCGGGCCCCCTGGGTGCATGCTGCCTCCCTCATTGGTTGCAAGAATTTTTTTGCCTATGTGTGTTCTTTACCATTTTTGGCCTGGTTTGGTCAACTACCAATATTTTGGGAACATGGGGCACTCCTCAACATAGAATCCTAAATATGCTTCCCTCCCCCCCAAATAGAAGCATGCTTTGTCATGTTTCCCTTTGGTCCCTTGCACTCCAATCCCCACACCCACCCCTCCGCCCCTCTACAATTTACATCCACGGAAGTTGAACCATGGCCAAACAATAGTAATGGGTTGAAAAATGAGGCCTTAGTAGGAACATCTTAGGAAACACATTGAGAACTTGAGAAACACCTTGGGAACTTGATGAGAGCACATTGGGAACAGGAAAAAAACAAAAAATTCACCTGTCCCCTCTTCCCCCCCTCCCCCAAAAAACTCAAATGAGAAAAAAAAAAGCCTGCTGAAACTTCTCCTTGGCTGGATAAATTTTCTATTTCCTAAACAATTAGTCACCATTTTCAACCTGTACTAATACCCCCCATTATAAACTGGGGGTGCTTATTAACTTGAAATTCAAGCACAACTCAAAATCATGAATTAAAACATTTGTGCACCATACTTCGACACAATGGTGGTTGCGCATATCAGGAAGGGGATGGGGACCAGGGTAGTGAAATATCATCTTCTCAAAAACATGCTTTGGAAATTTCAGGGGTTTTTCTTTTAATTTTGTGATGTGGCACATTAGCAATCATCCACAAGAGGAATTGGCCAAATCTGGCCAAATCTGGCTACAGGTCAGAGAGAAGAGAAAAGTATACAAATTTAAAAATCATTCTATATCTCAGCTACATGTTGGAACATATTGTCTCAATATGGCAGCTCGAGAATGTTTTCCCCTGAAATCTGGTGAATTTGGCCTCTTTTCTTATTTGCAAAAATCTTTTTATGAGTCATACTGGATTTCTTTTGTGTCGCCAAGTGGCAAAAATGCCCAAAACTAACACAAGTTCGAATAGTGGTGGGGTGTGCTGCTGACTTGTTTGTGTTGGAGTGTAAGTAGGTTAAATGGAAAACGTGGATATAATATAAGTGGACCAGGTTGCTTTTCACCCTATTTGCAGTTGTTTTGCAGGGCTTTACCCATCATAAAGCACGAGGCGAACTTTAATGAATTAGATGTTCATAGATCAACAAGTGGATGGGGAAGAGAAGGGTCCAAGTCAACACATTATGAGAAAAACAAATCTGAAGTAAAGGGTCCCACAATATTTTGCCTTTCACTGGAAAGGCGAAATATTATTAAAGGGCACTGAAAGCCTCAATGCAAGTGATGATCCACCTTTCCTCTATGGTTTGATCACTTTTATCTGGTGGTCAATGACCCAATATAGCCCTTTGGGGGTTTTTCTTGCATGATTTTCATAAGATCCCCCTTTATCTACATTTTTGGTGTATAATAGGGGCAAAGTGGAATTGTAATCTTTTTTGCATGTAGTCGTATGCAGCCTACATATGTACAAGGAAAAATTATTGTTACATATCATTTGGGTTCTAGATTGCAAGCACCTTTAGATTTAGGCTATTAAGGACATAGATGTATTGATTTACTCCATTGCAGATGAAATGTTTTGAGCATTATCATGATTAAACTTTACATGGGCAATATTGGCTTATAAAATTTAACGTTCATGTTACTATTGAAAAACTCACCATGAAATTGCAAAAAGACATTCACTTTATAAAAGGTTCTAGGCTTTTAGAAGTAACATAACTGAAAAGGTGAAGGTTTGAAAAATTCAATCAACTCCAGTGGGCCAAGCAGATTCACTCAAACATATTGGGTAACCAGATGACCATACACATTCGTGCTCAAATATAATAGTCCAAAAAGTCTTTAAGATTTTATTAAAAATCAAAACCAAGGATTGCATAAGTATGAAGTATCAACAAAATAAAACTAATATTGAATTATAAAGTTTAGCCCACATGTTAATTTTTTAAAAAAAATTAACTTGCTTACCAAAAGAACAGTTTGACCTTATGTTCAAGAATGGTTTTTCCAATTCTAGTTTTTGGTTCTGGATCTAATAAAAAGAAAATTCATAATTTGATGCTTGTACCATGTCCAATTTATAAAAAAAAGTGCTAGCTTGAATCCAAATCACAAAACCTGACCCTGAAACCCCAAGCTAACATTGCAAACTGTATACCCTCACAACATTGATACAAACAGTAACAGTTAACATAAGAAATGGTTCAATCAAAAGGTCCCAAAAATGAACTCACAAAATTTCACAAATGACTCCTGGTGAACATTCTTCCAAATTATAATAATTTCATTAATACGATTATTAAAAGGAAAATCCAGCCAACAGAGAGCAAGCCTTTAAAAACTTGCACCTAGAAATTCTAGAAAACCAATCAAATATCTAGAATGATGATGCCATAATAATAATGGCTCTTCCCCTTATACAAAGTTTTTGGCAACTACACAAACAGCAACCACAACAGGTCTGGGAGAATGAATATGAGGAATGGTTTCCAATCAAGTTCCCAGAGACTAATAACCAACCAACAAGTTTCTCACTAACAATAGTTCAGTGTCCACTCTCACAACACCCGGTAAAAAGTCTTCAAAATGTGGGACGAAATGTACATTAGGCTACATCATAATTTTATACTCACTCACTTACACGGCAGCCTAGATTTTAATAAAGACGGTCTTCATAGATAGCTCCGTACTACGTAAACCTGCCTCGTAGCACTACCTACTGCCTAGGGCCAAGCGTCGAGAGGCCACTCCACAACTTCCTCACAACCCTACCAGATATGGTCCCAGGGAAGTCGGAGCTTGCAAGATCGGTAACGGACCGGCGAGGACGCTCTCCGCGGTGGGAGCGCCAGGTTCGTCGGCAATGGTAATCAGAAGAAGGCCAAGCGGCTCGATTTGGACAGGGATGGTGACGATGCCAGTGTTGGTGTTGAATGGCACACTGTAGGTGTTCAATGCATGGAAGAACACGGCGTAGTAGTTGTCGGCCTTGG
>Ga0116229_10015629_pt1 | contig 10302 bp, 7 predicted proteins | sample S1TSphgellanicum_3_FD_87313 | JGI IMG/M metagenome (GOLD analysis project Ga0116229, IMG submission 87313) | Host-associated microbial communities from peat moss isolated from Minnesota, USA - S1T2_Fc - Sphagnum magellanicum MG | ecosystem: Host-associated > Plants > Peat moss > Unclassified...
CAATCCTGGTACATCGGGGATACGACGACCGACCTGCGGACGGCACGCAATGCAGGCGTGCGATCAATCTTGGTGCGGACGGGGCATCAGGGCGCCGACGGAAAATATCCGGAACGGCCGGACTACGAATTTTTCACGCTAAACGAAGCGGTCGATTTCATTCTGAACGACCACGCGCGGCGGCTGGCCATGGCGCGCGAGATGGTCGCCGGCGTGGCAGCGGGCGACCGGATTGTGCTGGCGGGATTGGCCCGGTGCGGGAAGAGCATGCTCGCGAGCCTGATGGCCGAAGCGCTGCGCGAGCGCAAGCTGGGCGTCAAGATTCTCCCGCTGGACAACTGGATCTTGGGCGAGGACCAGCGAAAGGGACCGTCGGTGCGGGACCGTTACGATTATCCGGCGATCAACCGCGCCCTCGCCGCGCTGGCGGAAAAACCGCCGCCGCAAGGGACACGGCTATCGATGCCGATCTATGATCGAAAGACGCGGAGCCGGCGCGAAGGCGGCAGCGAACTGACGCTTTTTCCAGACGACGTTTTGATCATGGACGGCGTGATCGCGCTCGATCTTCCCGCGGCGCGGGACCGGTCGGGCCTGCGCCTATTCTGCTCCTGCGCCGAGGCGACGCGGCGGGAGCGCTTCCTGAAAGACTACCGGCTTCGCGGCTGGGAGGAGTCGAGGGCGATTGCGCTTTTCGAAGCGCGCGCGCAAGAGGAAAGCGTCATCGTGCTTGACTCCGCCAGACATGCGTCTAGGAGGATTGATCTCGCATGATCATCAGCAGCACGCCGCTTCGAATGAGTTTTGCCGGCGGCGGCAGCGACCTCCCGGGCTATTATCGCAAGCACGGCGGGGCGGTCCTTTCCACGGCCATCGACAAATATATCTATGTCACCGTGAGCGAGAAGTTCGACCATTCGCTGCGGGTGAGCTACTCGAAAACGGAGGAAGTTGAATCAGCCGACAAGCTCCAGCATCCCCTGGTCCGGGAAGCCCTGGCGCTGCTGCACCTGCCGGGCGGGGTCGAGATTACCTCCGTGGCGGATATCCCCTCGCGCGGAACGGGGCTCGGCTCTTCGAGTGCGTTTACGGTCGGCCTGCTGCACGCGCTGCATGCCTACCAGGGACGCCATGTTTCCGCCTCGGAACTCGCCGCCCAGTGCTGCCACATTGAGCTCGAGCGGTGCCGGGAGCCGATTGGGAAGCAGGATCAATACGCGGCGGCCTTTGGCGGATTGAACTTTATCCGTTTCAATCCCGACGATACGGTTTGCGTCGATCCGATCATCTGCCCGCCCGGCACCTTGCGGCGGTTGGAGAGCGAGCTGATCGTCTTCTATACCGGCACGACGCGGAGCGCCTCGCAATTGCTCAGCAAGCAGGGCAAGGCGATGAGCACGCAAAAGAAAACCGAGGATGTGATGAAAGCGATGGTGAAGCTCGCCTACGACCTGCGGGCGGAATTCCAGCGCAACAACATTTCGAGTTTTGGTGACATTCTCCATGAAGGATGGTTGCTGAAGAAGAGCCTGATCAAAGGCATTTCGAATCCGCGGATCGACCATTGGTACAAGAAAGCGTTGGACGCCGGGGCGCGGGGCGGGAAACTTCTCGGCGCCGGCAGCGGCGGCTTTATGGTTTTCCAGGCGCCGGTGGAGCGGCACGAAAACATTCGTCATGCGCTTTCCGATATGCGCGAGGTGAAATTTCTTTTCCAAGCGCAAGGCAGCCGGATTATCTTTGTGCATTGAATAAAAAATGGAATGCCCTTTGTTCTGCCTTGAAAACGCGTGCGTATGACCGAATCGACCTGGCTTGATACGTATATGGGGCGCTACCGCGAGATTCTCGCGGCGAAAGCCATTTTTCCCGATTTGCTCGCCGCCAAGGCGATGATCAAGGCCGCCCAGGGTGAGAGCAAAAAGCTGATGTTCGCCGGTAATGGCGCGAGCGCCTCGATCGCGAGCCACCTCGCCGTCGATTTCTTGAAGCAAGGCGGCGTCCGCGCCATGAGCTTTAACGAAGCGAATCTGATCACCGCCTTCGCGAATGATTTTGGCTACGAGAAGTGGGTCCAGGAGGCGATCCGTTATCATGGCGAACCGGGCGATGTCGCGGTGCTCATCAGCTCCAGCGGCAAGTCGCCGAATATCGTGACGGCGGCCAAGTTTGCCCGGACCAAGGGCATTCATGTCATCACGTTGAGCGGCTTTGCGGCGGATAATCCGCTCCGGCAACTCGGCGAGGTGAACCTATGGGTCGAGAGCCGCGGGTACAACATCGTCGAATGCACCCACATGATCTGGCTGACCGCGATCTGCGATTTGATCATCGGCTCCGCGGAATACCCGGTCTCCTGATCGGGCGCTTGACGGCGGGGTTATGGTTATACGACCGATGCCCGACGGCGTTTCTGTTATCATTTGTTGTTACAACAGCGCGGAACGGCTTCCGGAGACGCTGCGGCATCTGCTGCGGCAAAAGCTCTCCGGCAAGATTCCCTGGGAGGTCGTCGTCGTGGTGGATCGCGCCACCCAGGATGATACCTGGAAAGTGGCCGAGTCCTTCGCGAAGCACTTTACGCCGGGCCAGTTTCGGGTGGTGGAGGAGAGCCGGCGGGGCTTGGGCTACGCCCGGATCGGCGGTCTGGCTGCCGCGCGCTTCGAATTTCTCACCTTCATTGACGACGATAACTGGGTGGTGCCGGAGTGGGTCGAAATCGTTCACCAGTTTTTCACGAACACGCCCGAGGCAGGAGCGCTGGGCGGAAAGGGCGAACCGGTTTTTGAAGGCGGCAATCGTCCGGAATGGTTTACGCCCTTCGCCGGGAGTTACGCCGCCGACGCGCAATATCCCGAAGCGGGTGATATCACCGACCAACCGACGCACCTGCTTTGGGGGGCCAGCCTGAGTCTGCGCAAAAGCGCCTTCGAGGAATTGCTGGCCGCGGGCTTTGAGTTCACCTGTACCGAACGTTTGGGCGCGGACGTGTTCAAGCTTGTCTCCATGCGACCGGTGGAGGACACGGATCTGTGTTATGGCATCCGCGCCCTGGGCTGGCGTCTCTACTATAAACCCGAGCTATCCTACCAGCATTTCCTGACGCGGAACCGGCTGACCTGGCGCTATTTTCGGCGCATGACGACACACGCGGGCCACAGCTCGGTCTTCTTGACTTTGCTCCGCGGCTCGACGGACCGGGCGTTGTCCGGCCGAAGGCTGTATCAGGAACGAAGCTGGTTGTTCCAAGCCGCCCGCGCGCTGCGCCGCCTCGTCCGGATTGCTCTGCGCAGTCCCCGTAGCGTGCTGACGGATGCCGAGGGTTCCGTGGACCGCGCCGCGGCCGATTCTCTGCTGGGATTTTTGCGGGCGATCTTTGTTTTGAGAGGGCGTTACGCGGAGCTTTTCGACGAGAATCGGCGCCGATTTATCGGCAAAGCCCTGGGCGGGTCTTCAAAATAGGGCATGGTCGATTGGGCGAGACGATTTTTGTCTGCCCCCAGGCGCGAGGAGGGAGAATCCCCTCTGCGGTCTTCGACCGACGAGCAACGCCGGGGCAGGCAAAAGCGCCGCAAAGCGACCGTGTCCCATTTTGAGGACACGCCCCAAGACCGCTTACTTCGCGCCCCAGCCGAAAAGGACCACGGGGACGGTGCGAAAGAGAATTTCAATGTCCAGCCACAGGCTCCAACGATCGATATATTCGAGGTCGAGCCGCACCCAGTCCTTGAAATCGGTGATCTTGTTGCGCCCGCGCACCTGCCACAGACAGGTGAGGCCCGGACGCACGCTCATGCGCCGCCGCTGGCTGATGTCGCCGAAGTTGGCCGTTTCATAAAGCGGCAGCGGACGCGGGCCGACGAGGCTCATTTCCCCGCGCAACACGTTCCAAAGTTGAGGCAACTCGTCCAGGCTCTTGCGCCGCAGCCAGCGACCCAATGGCGTGATGCGCGGATCGTTCCGAACCTTGAAGACGGGGCCGGACATTTCGTTCATGCTCTCCAGCTCGGCGCGCGCCTGCTCGGCATTGGTGACCATGCTGCGGAATTTGTACATGCGGAACGGGCGGCCATGCAAGCCGCTGCGATTTTGCCAGAAGATGATCGGCCCGGGCGAGGTCCAGCGGACCAGCAGGGCGATGATCAGAATGAAGGGCGAACCCAGGACCAGAAGCAGGAACGACCCGACCACATCCATGATCCGCTTGGCGACGAGTTCCCAGGAAATGGTCGGCGCGGTGCGGTAAATCAAAAGCGGTTGCCCGGCAAATTGGTCGAACTGGACCCGGGTGAAGAGAGTCTGGATAAAATCGGCCGAGACCCACGCTTCGATTCCCTCGGCTTCGCAGGCCAGCAGCGCCTCGCGGATCTGCGGGATGACATTGGCCTCCAGGCTAAAGACGACGATATCGACTGCTTCCACATGCAGCGTCTCGATGAATCGGTCAAGCCCCTCCTCAAGAAGATCGAATTCCGCCTTGATTTCGAAGCTGCGCCCGGTTTGCAGCAGGAAGCGTTGCTTCCAGATTTCACGGTCCTTTTTCAAACCGCAAAGGAGAATGTACTGCCTCAGGTGGGTCCGGGAGCCACGCCGTTCCAGCCAGACGCGGAAAGCAATCGAGCGCAGGGTAAGAAATCCGACTCCCAGCAAAAAGAAGAGGCCAAGCGCGGTGCGGCTGACGGTGCGTTGCGGAATGCGAAAGACAATGACGCAGGTAAAGATCACCACCAGCACGAGGAACAAGGCCCAGGCGATGCGCCCCAGGGCTCTGATCCAGTTCACCGGCGGTTGGGTCTGGTAAAACCCCATGTACTCGAGCGCGAGCGGCCCGAGGGGCAAGGCCAACGCGATCATCCAATAGCAGTTGGCGAATTGGGGCTCCATGGCGATATCGTCAAAAATGACCACCTTGGTCAGAAAGTAGAAACGCACGGCATGGGCCAGCCAGATGGAAAGCCCGATGATGAACGCATCCGCCAGTTGCAGAAACTGCTGATAAAAATTATGCTGGCGGGACAACATTCGCGGGCGTCGTGATAGGTGTTATCGGCTCAGGACAACAAATAAGGAGTCGAGCCGATAATTCAAAGCGTTTTCCCGCCAACTGTCCATTGGCTAATTACGGGATGGGAAGTCCGCGCCGCGGCTGCGACGGAAACGGAACGGAAAGGGGCGGCCCGTTCAGGCAAAAAAGTTATATTTGAAGATGGCGATCAGCGCGCGGACGCCATCCTTCCAGCCGATTTTTTTTCCGTCCTCGTAGGTACGCCCATAGTAGGAGACGGCAACCTCATAAATTCGCAAACGGGGGACGAATCTGGCCACCTTGGCGGTGACTTCCGGCTCGAACCCGAATCGGTTTTCGACCAGGTTCAGCTTCTGAATTATTTCCCGGCGAAAAGCTTTCGAGCCGGTCTCCATGTCCGTCAAATTCAGGTTCGTCGCCATGTTCGATAATTGGGTCAGGATATAATTACCGACCGAATGCCAGTAATAGAGCACGCGGTGCATTTCCGAACCGAGGAAGCGCGAGCCATAAACGACGTCGGCCTTATCGGTCAGAATGGGCTTGAGCAGCTTTCCATATTCCGTCGGGTCGTATTCGAGGTCGGCGTCCTGGATGATCACCACCTCGGAGCGGGCTTCCTTGAAGCCGGTTCGCAACGCGGCGCCCTTACCGAGATTCACTGGATGGTTGAAGAGGCGAATGCGGGGCTCCGCCGCGGCAATTTTACGAAGGACTTCCAGGGTATTGTCGCTCGAACAATCATCGACGATAATCAGTTCCTCGACGGGGGCCTGCTGCAAGACCCGGCGGATGATTTCAGCCACCGTGGAGGCTTCATTATAGACCGGCATGATCACCGACAGGCACCGGGACGGTTCCGAGATCTTATCCATAGCTGGCTTTTTTCAGTTTTCTCCACATGTCCGCCCGGATTAGCGTACTAGCCTGATCGTTGCCGCAGGTTCATCACAAGTCAAAGCGATTCCATTTCACGGCTTCACATTCCTGACTCTGCGCGGCGCCAATGGCATTTCGGGCGGAAAGGGAAACGGCGCGTCTTTCACAGGCAACGGTTTGATCTCGAGCGCGCGGGCCGGGGCAAATTTATCGACGACCGTAGTAGGCGCCGCTGATTCGGGGCATTTCAACAGGGCCCTGCGTTTCGATTGGCACCAGCGGAGCCTCGGTTTTTTCGGCCAGATCGGCGAGGTGGGAGAGCACCATGGCGATTACGATCAATCCGGTCATTTCGCCAGGAAAGGATCCAAAGACCGTCCAATAGGCGGCAAAGCCTGTGACGAGATTACAGAAAACCCAAACATAGAGCGGATAGAGTGATGATCGTTTATCCGCTTTCGGGCCCATCAGGAATCGAGCGTTGAGGCGCATCAGGTTCACGGCCAAGGCGACGAAACCGATCGTGCCGATGATGCCCACGCAATCATAGACGCTAATCCAACCCGTATGATACATTTTACCCTCAATGAACAGTTTGGCTTCCGCGTATTCCACATCCTTACCACGACTTTGCGGGTCCGAGTAGCGCGTAAATTCCCCCACATCGATGGTAAATCCATTGCCAAGCCAGGGACTCCTTCTCATATACTCTTCCATATAGACGTTCTGAATATTATCCCGGAACTCATTGGAGCCTTTAGCACTATCGAGCGCATCGGGATCCCAATCGCCGGGCAGAAATGACAAGGTCCGTTGCGTGATCAAGGGCAATTGCCTGACCGGAAGATCGATGATCTTGTTGCTCGAGGCGGTGAGCAGCACCAGCACCGCCACCATGAGGACCGCGGGCAGAATAACGGCGCGCCAGGAGTAATAACACCAAGCACCGACCATGAGCATGGCAAAGTAACCGAACACGTTGTTGCGATAGCCCGACGACCCGACCAAAATCAGGCAACAGAGCGAAAGGATAATCACCCACCAGCGCTCCGGACGCAGCCATGTGCCCATGGGATATCGGCAAACCACGTACAATTGAAGACAGTTACCCAACGGGCCGAACGCAGCCAATTTGCTCAGCGAGGTCGCCCCGGTAACCGAATCGACATACGATTCCACATTGACGTTATCCGTAACCGCGTAGAGGTAGGGCGCCAAACTGGGAACAATCGTGGTCGCAAGGTACGGGATGCTGCTCACGGCGGTCGCGATGACCGCATAAAAAGGAATTCGGCTCAAAACCCGGACCGATGGCGTGGGGAGGTTGATGGAGCAAAAATAGGCCAGAAGAAGCAGGTACATGAGGATCGCTGGTTTTGCTCCCTCGGACGCTCCGCCAAGCGAGCCCAAGCTCAGGCTATGGTTATGATAAAGAACAATCCCGCCGACAAGAGCCAGCGGCCAAAGAATCATGCCCTTGCCCAGCTTAATCGGCTTTTGCCGGATAATGACGTAGCCGGTAATATAGTAAAGAATCAGGAAGATGGCGGCGACGTGCGTGGCGTTCAAAGCCAGCGGTAGGAAATTCAATGCCCCGATAACCGACTGGCCCACAAATGGGCAAATGGCCAGGTTTTCCTTAATTAAGAAAAACGCGATGACCATGAAAATCGCGCCGACGAGGACCAGCGCCGGCAGGTAATCGACCGTCAAGGACTCCGAGATGATGAACGGGACCAGAATAAAGCTCGCCGCTATAATCAGGGCGTTGATGATCGTGCGTTCGGTTACCATGGTTCAAATCAGGCTGAGCCAAGCCGAGACTAGAGCTGGAATCCGTGATAGTCAACAAAAAGAAGCGATGATAGCCACTTTTTATTACTTTTGTTTACTTTCATGGAAAACCCATCACCAGCATCAGCTTTCTCGACCGTGACCCCATCGTACCAACTAGCCCGTCATGTTCAATCCTGTGTCCTCCTTGGCTTAAACTTGGGCGGAGTCATTCCCATCCTTTCAAGCGTGGCGCAGGGCCACATCCAGCCCTTCTCGGATCGGAGGATCAGGCTGGGCGGGGAGGGGCCTTGGCGAGGCTGGATTCAAGCCGACGACTCAGGTTCGAGGCGACAATGGCAATGATCAAGTAGTCATAGGGCAGCCGATGGCGGATCCGGGTGAAAAAAATCGCCGAGGTGAAGGCGCTTAGAAAATAGACGACAAGGAAAAGCTTTTCGCGGGGAACGATCGGGTAGCGCTTCACGCTGGTCAACCGCCAAGCCAATAGACCCAGCAGGAGAAGATAACCCGCCGCCAGGACGATCTGTTTCCAAGGTGAGACTTGCGCCTGACTTTCAGGCGAGTAGACGTTCACGATATTGAAGAAGTTCGCGACTTTTTCGAAGTAGAGAACCAGGGCGTCGCCCGGATGTTTCTCAATCCAGTTGAAGGCCGCCGCGCGATAAAACGAGTCGCGCTGAAATTCGTCCAATCCGAGTTGGTCCGCCTCCCGATAATAGGGGTTCATGCCAACATTTGCGGCCGCCATCGGGGTGGCATTCTCGTTGTTTCCCTCCAGGAAATTCAAACCCGAGTTGGTCGCGATGGGAACGAAACGATCCAAGCAGACTGCGTTGCGCAGGGTCCATGCGCCGACGACGATACCGGCGAGAAGAGCCGTCACCACCAGATCGCGCCAACCGATGATCTGAAAAAAGCGGGCCGTCGTGAGCACGATGACCAGCGTGAGGAGAAAGCTTGGGACCGCGAGTATGAGAAAGCCAAAAACCAGACCCGCCAGAGCGTTAAGCATCGGGGTCTGCGGAGCGCGCAGCGTCAACGCCAGTGCCAGGACAAAAAGAAAACCCGCGAGAGTTTGCGGATAAAGCGTCCCGGCGATATAGAAAAGGACCGGATAAAAAGTGACCAGCATCGTAACCACGAGCAATTCGGCGAAGGGCTTGCCCTCGGCGCAAAGACGGCAGACGATCAGCACCGTGCCGCCGAGGAGAAGAAATTGGGCGACCCGAAAGCTGACAAATCCGCCCCCCGCGCCGCCGATGGCCGCCAAAAAGAACGGATAGCCCGGCGGCCGGACAGCGGTCAGATGGACGCCATCCAGCGAGAATCCCGGGCCGTGAAGCAGGTTATGACTTAGCTTGAGGTAGTCCTGCTCATCGGTAAATCGCGGCTTGGGGGGAAGGACCGCGCTATAAATGACGCCAGCCAGGATAAAGAGCAGCAGGACGAGAATGCCCGCCTGGCCCCACCGTTCACCGGCCGGCTTGCTGGATGATTGATTCGCTGAGAACACGTTTTGCATTCGCCACGGAGCCAAACGAGGCGCGGCGCAGTCTCCTTCGGCCCATGGCGCTGGTATAAACTACTTTCTCCGGCCGTGACAGAAAACATTTCCGATGAAGCCTGTCTTCTCGACGAGATGGGCCCAGCAGGATTTGAACCTGCAACCAAGGCATTATGAGTGCCCTGCTCTAACCATTGAGCTATAGGCCCGCAACGGGAGGACGGTAGCAACGAAACGAATTCGCGTCGAGTTATCTCCCCCGGCCAACGGGGCGCGAAAGTTTCGAGCGCCACGTCAGACCAAAAGCGAAGCGCGGCTGACGTTCCGTCGGGTGAGAAAAAAGTCGATCAGCGCATCGCGAATCTGGATGGCGTGGAGGATGCGATGGCTCGAGGCGCGCGCGACGAGCTTCGCCACCACGGGGAAGCGCAGGCCGCCGGATTGCGAATCGTATGAATTCAGCGCGATGCGGTAAACGGGCTTGGCCGCCAGGGGTGAGCCATCGTTGGCGCGCAAATCGTCCACCTGAGGTCCGTTGGCGCCCGCGGAGACGACCACGCGCGCGCCCATGAGGTTCCGCCGATCGCGGCTCGAGGCAAAATCGCGGGCCAGGGCAAGAAAATCGTCGCGCGCGAGCTCGATGGTCACGATTTCGTTTTCGTACGGGAGAACACTCCACGCATCGGCGACGGTCTTTTGTCCCGGCGCCAGCGGATGTTTATCGTCGAACAAGCCATGAACGACGGCATCGACTTGGGCGCCGGATTTGTTCAGCGCGGCGATCATCGCGCTCCCGATGAGGCGCTCGATGTCGCTCGGCCGCCCGAAGGACGAGACGACATCGAAGAGTTCCGTCAGTTCGCCGATGGGTCGCGACAGGATCTGGTCCGCCGCGTCGAGTTCCGTCCGCGCCACCGAAAGCACGAGCGGGTCGAGCGCCACGGCCCGGTCCATCTGGACGGTGACCGCCTCGCGCCGGACCAGACGGCGGGTCGCGCAGTCGAAACGGAGGTCGACCTTGCCGGCATGGATGCCGTAATGATCGGCTTGGGTGTAGAGCACGTTATTGACCGTTTCGCTGGAGTGGTTCTGGTGG
>Ga0116229_10015631_pt1 | contig 10301 bp, 4 predicted proteins | sample S1TSphgellanicum_3_FD_87313 | JGI IMG/M metagenome (GOLD analysis project Ga0116229, IMG submission 87313) | Host-associated microbial communities from peat moss isolated from Minnesota, USA - S1T2_Fc - Sphagnum magellanicum MG | ecosystem: Host-associated > Plants > Peat moss > Unclassified...
ATCGCTGACTCGGTGAGCTCCAGTTCCAGCATCGCGGGCGGCAGGCCGGTTTCCGCCAGGGCCTCCATGATATCCGCCTCCAGCGACAGGGATGCCTTGAATTGCAGGGCGGAGACGTTGAAGCTTATCCGCGGCAGCTTCAGCCCCGCATCGCGCCAGGCAGCCGCCTGGCGGCAGGCGGTCCACAGCACGAAATGGCCGAGCTGGCTAATGACGCCGGTGGTCTCCGCGGCCTCAATGAACATTTCGGGTGGCAGCAGGCCGCGCTCTGGGTGGCGCCAGCGGATCAGCGCTTCGACGCCGGCGATCGCGCCCGTCCTGGCTTCCACTTGCGGCTGGTAGAGGAGTAGGAATTCGCCGGTCCCCAGAGCCTCGCGCAATTCGGTGCCGAGCGTGACCCGGCCGCGGACATCCCGGTCCATCGCGGCGGTGAAGAAGCGGAATGTGCCGCGCCCTTCTGCCTTGGCGCGATACAAGGCTACATCGGCATGGGCGAGCAGGGTTTCGGAATCCTCCGCATTGGCGGAGAAGAGTTCAATGCCGATGCTGGCGCGGACATGGACGGTGTTAAGTTCAATGACCAATGGTATGTTGATACTGGCGATGAGTCTTTCGGCAAGGATGGCGGCCCCGGCGGCATCCTGAACGCCGGTGAGGATGACGGCGAATTCATCACCGCCGAAACGGCCGACCGTATCGGTCTCCCGTGTCGCGGCCAGCAGCCGCGCCGCGACACCTTTCAGCAGCGCATCGCCGGCCGGGTGGCCCAGCGTGTCGTTGACATCCTTGAAATGGTCGAGATCAAGAAACAGCACGGCGAAGCCGGTGTTATCCCGCCTGGCATGGACGATGGCCTGGTGAACGGCCTCAACGAAGACGGCGCGATTGGCAAGGCCGGTGAGCACGTCGTAGCGGGCGAGCCGCAACGCCAGCGCATCCGCCGCGCGCCGCGCCGTGACATCGCGGACGAACCAGGCGCGGCCAAGTCTCTGCCCCTCCGCCTGCAGGGAGACGGTGAGCAGCTCGATCAAACGGCCATCATGGGTTTCAAGCTCGGCGCTGAAGGTCTCGTTCGGATCGGCATATAAATGCGCCAGCTGCGCCTCGAAGTCGCTGGGGTCTTTCAGCAGCCCCACAATATGCGCGCGCACCGTATCGGCCGGCCCCTGAAAATCGGCGTCGGCGAGGTGAAACATTTCGGCGAAGCGCTGGTTATAGGCGAGGATGTCCCGTGCCATGCCGATGACGTAGACGCCGTCCGGCGAGGCCTCCATCTGCGTCTTCATCAGCGTGTTGGCGAATAGGCGTTTTTGCTCCGCCAACTTGCGTTCGGTGACATCCCGGCAAAACCAGGCGCGGCCAAGATTTTCCTGGTCCGAGGTCCGTATGGAGACGCTATGCCGTTCAATGATCCGGCCGTCATTCAGTTCCAGCTCGTCATCGGCCGTCTCTTCAGGATGCTGGTTGATATAGGTGATTCGGGCCTGATATTGCGCGGGATCTTCCATCATGGAAGCGGTTTGTTCGCGCACGGCGCTCGTATCGCCAGCTTCCAGCATTGCGGCCGGGATCCCCCACATGTCCGCAAAGCGCTGGTTGCATGATAAAATCTTGCCGGCGGAATCGATAACATAAATGCCCTCTGGGGCGGCTTCCATCTGCGTTTTTAGCAAGGCGTTGCTGAGAATGAGTTTCTGCTCGGCCGATCTGCGTTCAGTGACGTCGCTGAAAAACGAGATACGCCCGATAAGTTCGCCGGCGGCCGAGACCATTGACTTGCTGTACCGCTCGATCGTGCGGCCATCTGTGGTCAGGACCTCGTCTTCGCCCACTTCCTCTGGGTGATCCACGAGGTATTTGATGCGCGCCCGATAGGCCTCCGTCGCGATGAGCTGGCCAAAAATATGGCCGCGCATCGCGGCATCATTGCCGGGGCGTGCCTGCCCGTCGGCGAACCGCCAGATCTCCGTGAAACGCTTGTTGCAGGAGACCATGTTCCGGTTGGCGTCGACGACCAGAATGCCGTCCGGCGAAGCTTCCATTTGCGTACCGAGCAAAATGTTGGTGAATTGCAGTTTTTGCTCGGCGGTTTTGCGGGCCGTCACGTCGCTGAAGAACCATACGCGGCCGAGATTTTCACCGGCGGATGAGATGAGCGAGCGGCTGTAGCGTTCGATGGTGCGGCCATCCTTTGTGGCAACCTCGTCCTCGCCGATGACGTCCGGGTGATCCATGAGGTATTTGATGCGCGCCATATCGGCTTCGGGTGCCGCGACCTGGGCCAGGATCTGGGCGCGGCGGGCCTTGTCCCCTCCGGGCGTCAGATGTTCTTCCGCAAGGCTCCAAATCTCAGCCAAACGCTTGTTGTGGGAGACCAAGACCCAGTTTGCGTCGACAACCATAATGCCGTCGGGCGAGGCCTCCATTTGCGTGCCGAGGAGGGTGTTGGCGAATTGTATCTTTTGCGCGGCGGTTTTGCGCTCGGTGATGTCGCTGTAGAACCAGGCGCGGCCGAGATAGTCGCCATTGGCGGCGCGCAGTGGCGTCATGAAGCGGTTGAAGAACCGGCCATCCGTTGTTTCAAACTCCACCTCGGAGGCAACCAGGGGATGCGCTTTCACGGCCGCGACGCGCCGGAGAAAGGCGTCAAGGTCTTTTACCAAAGGCCGGACACGGGCGACCGAGACTGAAAAATCCTGGCCGAGCAGGTCGTCAAAGCGGGCTCTGCTCATTTCGCCATAGCGCTGGTTGAGCGCAATGATCTTGTCATCGTTATCGACAACCAGAATGCCGTCGGGCGAGGCTTCCATCTGGGTGTTGTGGAGGATGCTGGCGAATCGCAGCCGGTCTTCCGTTAGCTTCTGTTCCGCGATCTGGATGTTGAGAAGCGTGTTCGCGAATTGCAGGCGCTCCTCAACGAGCCGGCGGTCCGTGACGTCCTGCACCGAGCCATTGACCCGAGCCGCTTCGCCTGACGCGTCGAACACCGTCTTGGCGGTGATATGGAGATATTTGATCGTATAGTTATCCATGACCAGCCTGTGGTCCAGCCCTGAAAGGCCGGTTCGGGTGCTCGATTCGGCAACATGCGCATCGACCATGGCTCTGTCATCGGGGTGGACGCGCGCCATGATGAGGCCGAAATCCGGCGCGGCATTGGCGGGGTCGACCCCGAAGGCAAGGTAAGCCACTGGCGAGAGGGAGATGACATGGGTTTGCAAGTCAAGCGACCAACTGCCGGCCTTGGCCAGTTGCTGGACTTCGGCCATCGCGGCTTCGCTTGGCTGGGCTTGTGCGAGCAGTTGCTGCTGGCTGAAGCGCATGCGGATGTTCTCGGCGATGATGCGGTTGAATTTTAGGGCGCCGTTGATCATGATGGCGGTGAAGATGATCAGGAGACAGCCCGCGCCGGTATGAAGGCGATCGCACCGGGCGAAAAGCGCGATGATTATGGGGGTCTGGATTGCAAGGCCAAGGCCGAGCAATGCCGGGCGGTAGGCGGCGTTGCCGTTAATGCCGCCGGCCATCATGGCGCCAGCCATGACGATGACGAAAGACTGTATGCCGGGGCTGGGCGATAGCAGAATGGCGGTGCCCGTCAGGCCCCAGAGCAGGCCGGTGATGATGGCGCAGGCGGTGAAAATTCGCGCCCAGTTGCGGACAGACTGGGCGTTCTGCACGGCCGCATTGCAACGGCGCGCGAGATAGACGCAGAGCAACAGCATGACGCTTGACAGGCCAACCCAGATATCGAGCAGCCAGGCGGGGTAGAGGCTATGCAGCACGCCGCCCGCGACGGCGACCGCGAGGATGCCGGCAGCCTGATCCTCGCGGTTAAGGGTGAGCATAAAAATTTGCTCGGCGCGCAAATAACTTCCCAACGCCTCGCCATCATTGGCTTGGGTGGCCGCCATTTTAGGCTGCATTCGGGCGCTTACAGTCCGGTTGGTCTGAAGCTGGCGCGCGTGCCGGGGTCAGTTGGAGAAAAGACAAGTCCTAACATAAATTTTGCGTAATAGGAAGCAGAAACCACGCCACCGCCAGGGCAGTTATGGGTCTGGGGTTTTGCCCGAAGGCAAGCGAGGCCAGGGTGGCTCCGCCCCCCTGGACCCCCCGCTAAGGGCACACCCTCCGGGCGTTTCCAACGGCGCTTCGCACCGTCGGAACCTTTCGCCCTCCGCCTTTTTCAAACCTTATTAATGGATTGCAAAGGCTCAGCCTTTGGCGGGGTTCCAAGGGGCGGAGCCCCTTGGCCTTGCTTACTTTAGGCAAGACCCCAAGCCCGTTACTGCCGTGGTGCGCCGTTTTCACCTGATTGCATGAGGTCATCCACAAATTCGATTTGCAATGGGGCATAATCATAAGCCAATACTGCGGGTACGAAATGGAGATTGTCATGTTGGATCAGCACGTCGTTGAAGAAAAAATTTCTCGCCTTCTGGACACGCGCCAACCCGGCTACAACCTGCCCCAGCCATTTTATACCGACAAGGACATTTACGATTACGACGTGCGGGAGATTTTTGGCCGTTCCTGGCTGCTGATCGGCTTTGAGATCGAGTTTCCGAAGCCGGGCAGTTACATGGCGCTCACCATTGGCCGTAGCCCCGTCCTCATCCTGCGCGGGCAGGATGGCGTTTTGCGCGGCTTCTTCAATTCCTGCCGGCATCGCGGGGCGCAGATTCTGGAAGATGGCTGCGGCACGGCGCGCCGGCTGATCTGTCCCTATCACCAATGGGCCTATAACGACCAAGGCGCGTTGACGGCTGCGCGGATGCAACCGGAATTCGACAAATCCACCCATGGCCTAAAGCCCATTCACGTCCGCACGGTCGCGGGCACTGTCTATATCTGTCTCGCCGAAGACGCGCCGGATTTTTCCGACTTCGCCGAAAAAATGGAACCACTTTTGGCGCCGCACGACCTGCTGAACGCGAAAATCGCCCATCAATACACGATCACCGAAAAAGGCAATTGGAAGCTGGTGATGGAAAACGGGCGCGAGTGCTACCATTGCGCGGCGCGCCACCCGGAACTTTCCCCCTCTTTCCCGATTGATGCGTCCGGCCATTTCGAATCGTCCAGCAATGTCGATCTCCCCGGTTTTGAGGAGCGGATGACGGCGCTGGGTCTGCCTTGCGGTCCGGTTGACGGCGGCTGGTGGCAGGCGGTGCGGTTTCCGCTGCGCGAGGGTTTCAAGTCCATGACCGTGGATGGCAGTGCCTCCGTAGCCAAGCTGATGTGCGACGTGAATGGCGGCGATATCGGCTCGATGCGCTGGGCGCTGGAGCCGCATAGTTTTGCCCATGCGCTGGGCGACATCACGTTCATGTTCCAGTGCCTGCCGGTCGGGCCGGAGGAAACCATCGTCTACGCCAAATGGCTGGTCCACAAAGATGCGGTTGAGGGCGTGGATTATCAGCTTGATAATCTCATTCGGGTTTGGAATGAGACGAATTTGCAGGACCGTGATCTGGTCGAAAACAACCAGCGCGGCGTGAATTCCCTGGGCTATGTGCCGGGCCCCTACAGCACGCAATCGGAATCGCTGGCACTGCGGTTCACGGATTGGTATGTTGACCGGGTGCGGGAATTGCTGCCGCGGCCAGAGGGCAAAGTTTTGAACTTCCGTCAGGCTGGTGGCTAAAATGGCGGGCAAGCATAAGGAGACGATCGCGGTCGGGCAGGGCTATGACCCGGCGGCGCATCACGGCGCCGCCAAGCCGCCAATTTATATGACCTCCACCTTCGTGTACCGCAACGCGCAACACGCAAAGGCCGCGCATGACGATTACACGGCCGGCCGCTCGCCGGATCTGGATGACGGCTATATCTACGCGCGGCTCGACCACCCGAACATGCTCATGTTGCAGGACCGCGTGGCGGCGCTGGATGGCGCCGAAGCCTGCGCCGTGTTCAACAGCGGCATGGCGGCAATTTCCAGCACGTTGCTGTCGCTTCTGCGGCCGGGCGAAAGCGTTCTGCACACGCGGCCGATTTACGGCGGCACGGACGGCGTCCTGAACAACCTTTTCCTTCCCGTCCACAATGTGCTGCCGGTGCCGGTGGAGAACGCGCTCGACGAGGTTTCGATTCTGGCCGCCGCCGAGATCGCGATGCGCCATGGGCCGGTCAGCGTGATGTGGGTGGAAACCCCGGCAAACCCGACCGCCGGCATCGCGGACATCGCTCTGTTCGCCAAGGTCGCCGGTATTTTAGAAGCGAAACAAGGCCGCCGGCCAATCATCGTGGTGGACAACACCTTCCTCGGCCCAACCGTGCAAAACCCGCTGGCCCTGGGCGCCGATTTATGCATGACATCCCTCACCAAATACGCGGGCGGCCATAGCGACATGCTGGCTGGCAGCGTTTCGGGAAAATTCGCGCTGGTGGAACCGTTACGCAAATTGCGGACATTGCTCGGCACGCATCTCGACCCGCATGGCTGCTGGCTGATGCTCCGCTCCATTGAGACAATGCCGCTGCGTGCCGAACGCGCCGCCCGCAATGCCGCCGCGGTGGCGCGGTTCCTGGCCGCCCACCCCAAAATCGCCCATGTGAATTATGCCGGATTTTTGGCCGAGGGCAGCGCCGCCAAAGCGGTTTTTGATCGTCAGTGCCGGGGCGCCGGTTCCACCTTCGCCTTCGACATCAAAGGCGGTGAACCCGAAGCCTTTCGCATGCTCGATGCGCTCCGCGTCCTGCGCCTCGCGGTGAGTCTCGGCGGAACCGAGACGCTGATTTGCCACTCCGCCACCACCACGCATTTTTCGGTGCCAAAAGAGCGGCGCGAGGCCGCGGGGGTGACGGATTCCACAATCCGGCTCTCGGTCGGGATCGAGCATGAGGACGATATTATCGGCGATTTGACGCAGGCATTGGAAAGGGTCTGAGCATGGATAATCTGGTGCCTGGCTATATCGATCCAAAATCGGCGGCGGGAAAATTTCCTGTTCCGGAACAAAAATTCGACCTTCTCGTCGTGGGTGCTGGGCCGGTCGGCGTTGCGGCGGCTTTGGCCGGGGCGGCGGCGGGCAAATCCGTGGCGCTGGTCGATGAGCATCCCGTGCCCTCCGGCATGGCCGGGCTGGACGTGCCATATTTCTTCGGCGGCCGGGCAACATCGGCGCTCACCAATCAGGCCCGAATGATCGAGACCGTCGCGGCGATGATTCCCCGGCTGGATGAGGTGTTTGACGCCGGCGTGGAAGTCATGCTGGGCGTCAGCGTCTGGGGCGCCTGGGTAAAATCGCCGGGCCTGGAAATTCTGCCCTGCCCAATTGCCGGCCTGGCCACCGATGAACGTTCCTGGCTCGTGGGGTTTGACGAAATCGTGGTTGCCGCCGGCGCGCGGGATCTGGTCGTTTCTTTCGCGGGTTCCGACCAGCCCGGCGTGATGGGCGCGCAGGCTCTCTACACCTTGCTCACCCGCTACGAGGCATTTGCCGGCCGCCGCCTCGTCATCCTTGGTTCCGACAAGCTCGCGCTCGAAACAGCCTTGCTGGCGCTCGATAAGGGGCTGGACGTAGCGGCGCTGGTTGAAGTGCGCGCAACCGCGCAAGGCCCGGCTGATCTGGTGGCCGCCGTCGCGGCGCGCGGCGTCGAATTTTTGACAGGCTACGCCCCGCTAAAAGCCGAATCCAATGTGGAGGGCGTAACCGGCTTGCGGATTATTCCGGTTGCGGGCGGCTCGGAAAAGCAAATTGCCTGCGACACAATTTGCCTCGCCATCGGCCTGGTGCCTTCGGTCGAATTGCTAGACGTGCTTGGCGTCAAGCTGGTGATGGATGCTGAAAAAGGCGGTTTTATTCCCGCCCAAACCACCACTGGCGCCATTACCGCCGCCGGGGATTGCACGGGCCTTCCGGGCCAGAACCTGGCCTACCGGATGGACTGGATGCGCATTCTTTTGGCAACCGGCGGCAAGGACGTACTCGCCTGCACCTGCGAGGAAGTCACCCGCGCGGAATTTTTTGACGTAAAACCCCCGCGCTATCTCGGCCAGCCGCCGAACGCGATGGCAAACCGGAATCTGAGCACACTCCTAAAAGACGGCCCGCCAGACCACGACCAGTTAAAACGCCTTACCCGCGTTTCCATGGGCCCATGTCAGGCCCGCCGCTGCCGCGAGCAAATTGCGATGCTGTTGGCCATCGGTGCCGGCACTGGCCCGGAAAACATAAAGCTGGCGGGCTACCGCGCCCCGGTGCGTCCGCTGACCCTTGCGGCACTCGCCGCCACCGATGACGAGAAAACCTTAGAGGGCTGGGATGTCTGGTTCGGCATTCGGGCGCAATGGGTGCCGTACCACGATATCGGCTCGGCGCGGGAAGTGGAACATATGTCAGAGGATGCGCATCTATGAGTGGTGCCAATGTTGTCATTATCGGCGCCGGCGTCACCGGCCTTTCCACCGCTTGGTGGCTGGCCCGCGAAGGTGTGTCCGTGACCGTGCTGGATAAAGGCGTGATCGGCTACGAAGCCTCCTCTCGCAATGGCGGCGGCGCAACCCATTACCAAAGCCCGCTCTTCCATGAGGAACAGCGGCTCTGGCCGCAGATGGACGAGCTGCTGGGCTACCCCACCGAACACCGGCCCCAGCGCATTGTGCTGGCAACCAACGAGCCGCATTTCAATCGCTACAAGCGCACCGCAAAAATTTTGGGCGAGCTTGGCTACAAGGCCGATATTCTGGACGCCAAACAAGCCCGTGAGGCCGTGCCGCTCGCGGGGGATACGGCCGTGGGCGCCGTGCACATCCACACTGGCGGCCAGGCCAACCCGCAGCGCACCGTGCAAGCCTATGCCTGGGCGGCGCAGGATCATGGCGCCAAAATTCTGCAGCATACCCCGGCGCTGGGCATTGAAATGGCGCATGGCCGCGCCGTCGGCGTGCGGACGGCGGATGGCGTCATCGGCTGCGACCAATTGGTGGTCGCCGCAGGCCCGCAATCCGGCATTTTGCTCCGCGATGCGGGCATCGATTTGCCACTCGCTCCGGCCCGCGCCGAGATGATTGTCACGGAAGCGCTGCCGCTGATGCCTATTGGCGGGACAGACGGCAATGGCCTGTATGGCCGCCAGACTCTGCGCGGCAACCTCGCCTATGGCGGCGGCTGGCATGAATGGATGGATGAACTTCCCCTCCACGGCAAATTGCCGCGCCCTTCAACGCCGGTTTTGCAACATCTCGCGTTGCGCCTGGCGCATTTATTTCCAAAAGCCGCGCATGCCCGCGTCATCCGCTCCTGGGCCGGCATTATCGAAAACACACCCGATGGCCGCCCGGTTCTCGACCGTCCCGAAAATCCAGGCAACGTGACCGTCGCCACCATGTCCGGCGTCGGCTTCGGCCTGTCGCCGGCCTCCGGCCACGCGCTGCGCGACCTGGTGATCGACGGCAAATGCTCGTTCACCGATATTTCGAAATTGTCGCTCTCCCGCTTCAAAGATCTCGACCCCGACTGGCGCCGCATCCAAGGCTGGGTCGCGCCCGCTAACGCAACCCCCATCACGCAAAGTCACGCAGCATGAGCAAAGGCAAAATTCTCGTTATCGGCGGCGGCATTGGCGGGCTTTCCACCGCTTGGGCGCTGAACAAGCGCGGCTTTGAGGTGGAATTGTTCGAACAGGGCGCGCTGCCGCACCCGCGCGCCTCCTCCTATGACGAGCACCGCATCATCCGCCACGCTTATGGTGAGTTTGAAGGTTACGCCTACCTCATGCCGCAGGCGTTCAAATTATGGGACGAGATCTGGGCGGATATCGGCGCCAACCATTACGACAAAATGCCCGCCGTCTATTTCATGCGCGAGGAGACGGGCTGGTACGAGCCGAGCATCCGCAGCTTGCGCGCCATGAACATCGCGCATCACGAAATCCCCCTGGGCGATGTGCCGGGCCTGTACCCGATGATTCGCACCGAGGGTTTGTCGCGCGTGCTGCATACCGAGGGTGCTGGCGTGCTGTATCCAATTCGCATTGTGACCGACCTGGTGAGCCTGCTCGGCCGCAAGGGCGTCAAACTTCATGCCAATACCAAGATCGACTCGGTTGATCTTGAATCCGGAACGATCCAAGCGGGATCGCAAACGTTTAAAGGCGATGCGGTGGTGATCGCCGCCGGGGCCTGGGTGAATCACCTTCTGCCATCGCTCACCGGCATCGCCGTGCCGTCCCGCCAGGCGGTGATGTTCCTCTCGCCTCCCGAAAAATTCGCGGCGGCCTGGCGCAATGCGCCGGTGCTGCTCGATATCGGGATTGAGAGCGGCACCTACGCCCTGCCGCCCCGCTCCGGCACG
>Ga0116229_10015632_pt1 | contig 10301 bp, 6 predicted proteins | sample S1TSphgellanicum_3_FD_87313 | JGI IMG/M metagenome (GOLD analysis project Ga0116229, IMG submission 87313) | Host-associated microbial communities from peat moss isolated from Minnesota, USA - S1T2_Fc - Sphagnum magellanicum MG | ecosystem: Host-associated > Plants > Peat moss > Unclassified...
CGGGAAAGGTCAGGGTCACGACGTTGTTATCAAACCTGACGGTACGTTCTGGCGCGTCCGCCGGAATTTGGGTCTCGGAAATTGACGTTGTCGGATAGGTATAGGCCGCTCCCTGAGTAAAGAAGCTTTCTTCGTAAGAGAAGGTATCTCCTTCAAGGGTTGTCTCTCCTGCCATCGGAGACGGCTCTTGTGCCACCACTTGTGCCACCACTTTTCCCGAAGGAGGTTCAGTTTGAGACCAGGTGTTGTTACCCGCGACAACGACGCCAACCAAACAAATTATTAATCTCGCTGTTTTAGTCATTTATTCCACACAAAGCTTTAAATCCCAGACTCTATGACCTCGTTGGGACAGTCAATTGCTCGCTCCTGCTAGGCAATGCCCAATAAGTAAATATTCACTTGGAAAAGCAAAGGCTGCATCGGCATATGGATTTAAGAGTGCAGAAACCGATGCGTCAGTCGCTGGTGCCAACGCAAGTCGTTCCAGTTGGCGAACTGAGGTTGTACGTAGTTATGGGGCGTCCAACCCCACATTCCGAATTCGATGGCGTCCTCAACCGACCATTCCGCCCATTCAAGCAGCCAGGCCCAGTCCATCTCCGGTGTGTCATACATGTACCAACTTGACCAGGACTCACTGGTGGTTAAAGGCGCGCCGCGTCGGTGCGCCGAAGCGGCGAAATCAGCGAGCTTGGAACGCTGCCTCGCGCGTAGCATGGGGGCGATTGAAGCATGGGCCTTACGCGTCCGTTCGGAAAACTCCGCATGCCAATCGGCCGAATGAAACATCTTTGGGCCGAATTCATTGAACCGCGTCCGATTGGTCCAACGTGGGTCTGCGTCGGAATAGAAATGCACATCAAGACAGTCAAATTCGAGCGGAACATCGAGCCAGCGTAAGTCGCCGTGAATCGAGGCCGTGAATCGGAGCTCGGGAAATTCGCGCTGGAGGATTTTCATCGCGTCACCAAGCTCTTGCGCTAGAAATGCGATGGCTTCCGGAGTGAAAGCCGGCATCTCCCACCACTGCTTGCCGACAGCCTGCTTGAAGCGATCCATGAAGCCCGGGAAAAAGTAGGGAACTTCGTTGGCCAGATCGACATAGACTAGCCGTTCAAAACCGAAGCGCGCTTTCCAATCCAGAAGCATCTTGACCCACATCTCCGCCCCTTCAGCGTGGGTACGTGGCTCGCGCAACATGGGAGGGCCCTCCGAGCCAGTAGCCCACCAGGCGCTGAGCGTGTAATGCAAAAATGGACGGCTGAGAAGCTTTTCCATGAAATCGATGAGCCATCGGCCCACCGGGGCTTTCACCTCCGTATTCCAGTTCCAGGGAATAAAAGGTTTCTTCGGATCAGGCCAGTGGAGAATCGTCTCCGCTTGGGACAGATCGATCCACTGCAACATGGGATCGAGCCTGACCGTGTTGTACCCCCGTTCGATGGTCTCATCGAGAACGCGGTCGAAGTCTTGAAATGATCCCCCGGGCCCATGCCGGAGCAGAAATGCCTGATCCCACATCGCGATTGTCAAACGCCGAGGTTTTAGCAAGTCGCGCGGATCAAATGCTCCGCTGCCAGTGTTGCGCCCAGAAGCAGGACGAGATGTTGAAATTTGATTAGGGAAATCCATGGTCTATTTGGCTCGGATCAAGGTTAGGCTACAAAAAGGAGACACTGGCCATGCCGCGGGTAACTCGCGAGGGCTGCTCGGCGCCAAAAAGCGTTGCTTTAACGGAAGACGCGCTGTCCTCAGCAGGATGCACCCCGGCGGTGATTTCGAGCCGACCGATGGTGGCCTCGGGCTTATTGATTCCGAATAGCGCCAAGGGGACGATGGCATGACAGAGGTATCCGTCGGACGTCGCTTGGAACGACGACTCGAGTTCGGGTAGAGGCACCGGCGTAAACATATGCTGACGATGTGCGAGAAACCGGCGCTTATTCGCGTCAGGCACGAGGACAATCTGAACGGGCGAGGCACGGAACTGGGGCGCGAGGAAGAGTTCGAAGCAGGAGCCTTCCCAAAACGCTTTTTCCACAGACCGCACTTGCGCGTCGAACAACCGGGCCGACACCAGCAGGTTTGCGCCGGACCAGGCGACGCGCACAAAGCCGGCGTCGTGCCCGTCGACATGAAGAGCAGATTGCGGGACGCTTTGGAGAGCTTTGGGGACATCCTCCACCTTTTTCACCGGCTGAGCCCTCGAAATTTGAAATTGACCTGCCCCCGTTTCCACGAGGCAAAAGGCTGGCGTCCACCATTTGTTGGAAGGCCAGAGCGCAACCCGATGCATACCGATGGCGCCGGAGACTTTGACCTCAACTGTTTGCTCGTTCCCGGCTTTGAGGGAAATACGCAAGCGCTCCGGGCCAGACAGCTCAATACCCTTTGGCAATTCCCATTCGAAAGAACCTGAGGCCGCAACGCAGCCTGGATTGCGAACCCGAATCAGGAGATGATCCGCATCAACCTGCTCGATGCGGGCGAAGAGGATGGGCCGATCCGCCAGATCGGGTATGGACCGCAGCCATTCGTCGTATCCTTCGGGTCGCACCGGTCCACCGCGCGGTCCGCTCACGATTTTGATCGGCTGGAACCCATGCGCCACCGCTGGCGAGCCCGCCCTCAGCCGGAAGTCGCCGCCTTCGGGGTCGAGAAAAAGCGGGTCGGCCACCAGCGTGTCCATCAACTGTCCATTTGCTTGCCAGTACGCAAGATCGTGTCCGTCCGTGAGCCGGAGCGGAATGCCATCGGCCCAAAGTAGGTTATGCCGGGCTAGCGTCCCGCGGGGTGTAAAGCCGAACGGCGCGGCATTCCCAAACGAGCCCTCGTTCCAGATGATGATGTTTCTCTCAAAGACCGTACCAAACCACTCCATGCCCTGCACCGCGGGGTTGGCTTGGGTCTGCTCGCAAAAGGCGAAGATATTGTTGCGTACGACGACATCTCGAGGCGCGCCGCTATAACCAGCATGCCGGCAACGATGGATCACATTGTTTTCTATGACGAACCCCGAGCTGCCTTCATCATTGTAGATCCCTTCGCCGCCGTAGCCATAGCTGGAGACATGGTGGAGATGATTCCCGAGGATCGTTGACCCGGGCTGGGCGCCAAGGGTGTAGATCAAGCCGAGATCGCTGAATGTTCGATCCCAATTACAATGATGGACATGGTTATTTTCGATTCGGTTATCAACGCATGCAGTCGGGGCCATTCCCCACGTCCATCCGACAGAGATGCCGCTGTAAAAAAGATCGTGAACGTGGTTGTGCAGGATGCGATTGAAACCGGCGTTACCGACAAAAATGCCCACGGCCCCGGGGTAAATGCGTCCCCCCTCGCGGATCGTACAGTCGCTCACGGTAGCCCGGCGCGGACGACGGTCAGGTTTGCGCAAGGCTGCAGCATCCTCGACCTCACCCGAATGCGGTTTGAGCCATTCGTGATCGACGTGAACGCCGCCGGCCCCAAGATCGCGCAGCGTGCAAGCCACGATGCGGCAATCATGGCTGCCTTGGCCAAGCTGGACCGCATACTGACCTACTCGCGCAACCTCACAACCATAAAGGACGCAGGTTTCCGCGTTTTCAAAAAGCAGCGCACCTGGCGCGCGGTGTCCAGCTTGAATCGAGCCGCGAAATTCGTCGGGAGGATGCCAATCGCAATGCTCGAAAGTCAGGTTTTCGAAGCGGAGATGAGCAACGGGGTGTTGCCTCGTGCCGCGAACGTGGATGAGGCGATCCAGAACCGGCGCAAAAGCCGTGATCGCTTCAGCTTCCTGCCCGGGACGGGGAATGTAATGAATTTTACCAGTGGCGCGATTGAAGTACCACTCCCCGGGCTCGGTCAGAGCTTCGACGATATTTTCGACGAAGTAACGCGATGAGCGCCCCGTTTCGTCCACCAGTCTTTGCCAACAGTCCCGATGGAACTTCACGGCACAGCGCGATTCGTCAATTCGGATAATCCGCATCCACATCTCGTACCACGCGCCCATAACGATGAGCCGAACGTCTTGCAGGTTTTGGAAAGCGCGAAGATCGCCTGTCTCGTATTCGGCCTCGTCGGGTCCCTCGCCCCAGAGCGTTTCGTTCAGATAGCGTTTACCGAAGGACGACTTGAAACGGTAGAAGCCTTGCTTAGGCAGGCGAGGGCGCTGAGCTCGGTGGCCATCGACAAATAATTGGAGGGGGTTAAACCTCTTTGGAAATTGCGCCGACAAGCAGTCTATTCCGTTAATTTTATCCTTCGTCCAATTATTCACTTTTCGTCCGCCGCTTATTACTGGTTTCTCACCGGGTGCAGCCGACCAGACGACAGATGCAGCCTCAGTTCCTCCGTCCTGCGGACCGAAAACCAGCGTCTCGCTCAATTCGTAACGTCCGCCACGAAGCATGACGCGGATGGGGCGGCTCGGGTATAACTTGCGCGCTTTGCGAACCAAGGCTTGGGCACGAGCAAGCGTGGTTACCTGAGCATCTCGACCAATCCCAAAAGGCGCACCGATTCCGTTGGCTTCAACGCCCTTTGGGTCTAGATAAATCACGAAGGGCTTGGCGGACTTTTTCATCAAGGTGTTTGCATTTTTATTTGAGAGGCAATCATTCGGCGGTTACATCAATGGGGACAATTTTTGCTGGTTCTCTGCATAAAATGAAATGAGGAATTACCGAAAAGCATACCATGCCACAGACGTGTCACGGCGACCAAGGTGAGCCAGAGTCGGTAATCCCGATACAGTTGTTCTCAGGCGCCATCATAACGTCGGCTTCGGTTTCACGCGCCTCCGTGCCCCAAAGGCTGTAACGCTGGTGTTCTTCAGCTTTTCGGATGCCGGCGGGGGACTGAGGGGCGGCTTCATCATCCGCTTCTAATGGAAGTAATCGTCCTTGGTAATTTCATGCCGATTGTGATCGGGGCCTTGAATCACCAATAAAAAACCCAGTGACGTCTGCCAAGGCGCATTGAATCGTACCGATACGGCATGCAAGCCCGCTTCGAGCGCGGTTCTAGTCAAAGGAATATTCGGAACGGTTCCCTCATTGCCGCGGATGACAAGTCGGTCGTCGATGTAGACTTCCGACATCGTATTACAGCCGCCGCTGAAATCGTAAAAGCCGGTCTGCGGCACCTTGATGTAGCCGTTAAACTGGAGGGCTAAATCATGGTCCTTGGGCAGGTTCGCGAAATCAAGGCCTTGAGTAACTTTGGTTTCTGTTGCGGAAAGTTTGGAAAAGTCGGGCATGCTAGGGAAATGACCATCGTAGAATAGCCGCGTTAATCCGGAAGAAGGCGCAGCAACGGTGGCCGCCGGGTCGGGAACGATCAGCGTGCTGGTCGCGCTGACCACCGGGCTGGACGGTTGGCCATTTACAAAAGTCCGGGCGCGGATCGTGGTGGTTTTCGTGAGCTTTATCGGCTGGCTGTAGGCCGGTGAGGAGGCGGTCGGGTCACTCGCGTCAGTCGTATAATTGATCGTCAGTCCCGCTGGAGGATTGTTGGTGTGAATGAGGATAGTCGCATCTCGCGAATCGAGAAAACCACAGGAGGTAATGTGCGGGACAAGGGGCTCGGCCTTCAGCGCCTCGACGATGCTTTTCGCCGCCATTTTGGCAACTAGCGCATTGCCATCGGGCGAAAGGTGCACTTTATCGACGGTGAGCACCCCCGATTCCTTATCGGTCGGATTGTTGGCCGCTTCGTAATCGACAAAAGCCTTGCGGAGGTCGCAAAGCGTGATGCCCATGTCGGCTGCCACTTTTCGGCTGACCTCGCAATATTGATCCAACATCGTGTCGAGCTGGTTGCCGGAGCGCTTCTCTCCGATAACGCCGGGCGTCGCCAGCACCACCGTTACTCCCCGGTCCCGGAGGCGCGAGATGAGATCGCGCAGGCCAGCCTCGTATTTGTCGACAGGAGTACCTGCATTCGACAAGGAATGCCACACGTCATTCGTGCCGATGTAGATAAACACGATCGTAGGCGCAAGGCTGATCACATCCCGCTCGAGCCGCTCCTGGCAATCCGGCACGGTGTGACCAGAAATGCCGGCATTAAATAGCTTCACATCGATTTCCGGATGGGCCGTAAAGGTATTGTAGAGCAAGGTGATGAAGCCGTCCGCCTCCCTCGCATTCCAAGTGATCGAGTCGCCGAGAAAGACGATTCGGTCGCCCGAGACGAAGGGACAATCCTTCGGTGAGGCAAGTTGCAGCTCGCCTTCTAAAGTCTCATCCGCAGCCCATGCGGAAGACCACGAAATCTGCGCTAGAGCGAGGAGCGCCATTAGGGCGGAAAAACGGATAAAGTTCATGTGGATTTCAGGCATTGAGTTTAGGTTTAACTTCACTTAAGGCTTCGCCGGCGCAGTTTCATCATTGTCGCGACGCTCCAGCTTAACAAGCCCTCCGATGATCCACTCAACGAAGTAGGTATTGCGCTGCGAATCAACTGCTGCGGAATGGGGACTATTAAATTTTCCTTTTTTAAGCAATTGGCGTAGCTGTCAATAGTCGTTTGAATCACCATACCATACCGAATTCACCGATGCTCTTGCTGAAGATCAGCGCCGGTGCCTTCGGGCAGGCCATCGCGAAATGTGCCGAACCATTTGTCGAACGGCAAGGTGGACTCTCCGTAGTTGCATTCGAAGTAACGGTGATGCAGGTAATGGAAATAGGAGCCGGTCGGCAATGTTTCCTTGAGGATTGGCCCCTCAAAACCATGATGGCTGCTGGCGGGCGCCAGTCCCGCATGTTGCAGGTTGAATAGAAAATGGAGGGGATGGGAGGGAATAACCCAGTGGATCAAAACCACGCTGAAGTAAAGAAAGTGCTCCACCGGATGCATGGCCATGCCCGACCAAGGGTTCACGTTGACATTCTTGTGATGAAGGTAGTGAACCCGCTTGTAGAGAGGCTTCCAGTGAATGAGCCGATGCACCCAATAGAAATGAAATTCGCGCCAAAACGGAATGGCGAGAAACCAAATGACGAAGGCGATGGGGTGATTGTTCCATGACAGGCAGGGAATCCGATGATTGGCGTAGAGCCACATGGTCACAACCTCATATGCCGTCCAAAATCCGCCGCCGCTCACAGCCGTCCAAAAGAAGTTGTCGTAGACCTGGTTTCGAAAAAGAAATTTGCTGTTGTTTTGGGCCGGCCAATTGATGTCGTATTTGCCCTTCGTACCTTCGGTTTTAAGGATGTAGAGGACGAGGTGATAACCGCCGTACCATAAGACAATGAGAGCCATGTTCCGCAGCCAAATCTGGCCAATCCAATCCCATCTGAACTCCACGCAGCGATCGAGCGCGGGTTGGGTCAGGTACCAGGACACGACAGCGATGAGGAGCAGTGTCAGATTACGCGGCCACATGAATCCGGGATAGCTGAAGATCCACTTCATGATCGCCCACGGCCGGATCGGCCAGCTAAACAACGGGGCGTACGAGCAAGGATATGAAGGCCGCCATTCTCCTTTCGCATTACGGGCCTCGGCGGTTTTCAAACCGGGTGGATTGGTTGTCACAATCTCTCTGTTATTTGGAAGATAGGCGATGCTCGATCATTTGCTCGCAGTCTGATTGACGGTCGCCGGAACGCAGATGCGGAAACCGATGTACGGGTAGTCCGCCGTGTTGGGGTCAATTCCCCAACGGATGGCCGAGCGCAAGTACCCTTTGTGGTAGTAGAACGATCCGCCCCGGATCACACGCCCCGTACCGGTGGTTACAAGGGGATCGGTCACCGCATCTGCGGTAAAGTTGGCGAAGGTGTCCTGGCACCACGTGTAGACATTGCCCGGCATATCGTAGAGTCCCCACGGGTTGGGCGCTTTCGTCTTGACCGGATGAAACTTGTTGCCGGAGTTCTCGGCCATCCAGGCCTCGGCGTTCAGGTCACCGGCATAAGGGCCGGTCGTCCCGGCGCGACAGGCGTACTCCCATTGGGCTTCCGTGGGCATGGCGGCATTCAGCCCGGGCACTTTACTGTTCAGTGATTTTAGGAAGGTCTGGCACTCGTTATAGGTGATGCCCACGACGGGCAGGTTGGATTGGGCGGCCGATGCTCGATCACAGCCGATCACACTTCTCGCATACTGACCGTCTTTCATGACGGTGAACCACCACAGACTGATGGTGCAGGGAGTGTCGGCCATCCAATAGCCCTGCGTGAGGGTGACTTTGTGCTGCGTTTCGCAGTCCATATGACCCAATTCTTCCTCGGGGCTGCCCATGACGAAAGTTCCCGGCTTGATCCAGCGCAGGCGCTGGGTGACGCCATCCAGAGTGAATTCGGCCCATGCTCCATATTTGTCCGTGCCATGGGCGCTCATCCATGCCGCCACCGGGAGATTGAACGCGTCGTCGGCGCGGGCAGCCGGCAATGCAGCCATGACGAAAAGGAAGGCGAGTCCGAATCTGAGAAGATGACTAAACCGGAAAAATTTGAGACGAAAAAAGGAAGATTTCATTGCGGATTCAAAACTCCAAGTGATTTGCCGACGGGCTTGGTCTGGATGGTCACCAGTTCATTGGGCCCGAGCGTGAGGGGCGGGATCACGCCGTAATCAATCTCGATCGGTTCGGTGGTCGTGATCGTGGGTTTGTAGTTCGGATTGGGCGTTAGGTTGAAATCCTTGGAAGGGCCCTCCGCCAGCCGGGTTAGCGTGGCCTCCACCTTGGGCGTGGCTGCGAGTTCCTCCACCGCGATGGCGGCGCTGCGCTGTGGGTCGGGCGCACCGTCCTCGCCCGTATTAAGCATGGCGAGCCCCCAACTGCCATCTGGGCGTTGCCCGCCAGTCACTAAAAGTTTCGGGGTCCCCCAGCCAGGATACCAGGCATCCCCTTCCGAACTGCTCCAGATGCGCCGGATCTTCGTGCCGACCGGGAAGGTCGTGGCGATTTGCTTGAAGTAATAGTACTTGGGCAACGGGTTCAGCCAGTCGCTGTCGGTGCCATTGGGATCAAAGCCCAGCAACTCCGACTGGTGATCGCGCTGCGCCAGCCCCAACTCGTGATAGATCCACGTCGAGGTTCCGTGGTTGATGTCATTCATCATGTGCCCGGCGATGTCCTTCGCAGGGGACGACGCCGTGGGACCGCCGCTGTTGCTTTCCGTCTCCCACATCTCCTTGCCGGGCTGGCCTTGAAGAAACTGGCCATAATATCTCTCTGTCATCGAGATGCCATAGGAATGGAAGGTGAGCACATCGAGATCTTTCCAGGCCTCAGGGTCGTCCTGAATTGATTTGTACCGATCCCAGAGATAGTTGTCGGCGCTCGGCCAATCGACCCCGCCGATTTTGACTTTTGTCAGTCCACGGGCATCGAGCGCCGCGCGCAGGTTCTTTACGACGAGCGGCCACTGTTTGATCGTAATGCGCAGTTCCTCATTCGCGATGGTGATCATGTAGAGCTCGATGCCATACTTTTTTTTCACTCGGGAGGCGAATTCCGCCAGCAATTCCGGGTAATCCTTCACTCCGGCATCGCTCAGCGGCTGAATGCCATAAGAGTCCGGGGTCGGAGCAGGCGCGTACATGGTATTGGGCGGATTGGCACACATAAAAAAGCGGGTAACGCCCGCGCGCTGGGCGGCCTTGATTTCGCCGGTCCGGAAATAGCCCTTATCCCACGACTTCAAATCCATATCGCCCATCCAGAGACGAATCGAGTTGGCGCCCGTGTCTTTGAAGAGCATGTCGAAATACTTCTGCAAGCGCTCGGGTTGATCAGAAAAATCACCCAGATTCTGGCCATTCTGGTTCCACATGTCCCCCGGAATTTTGATCCCGTGATCGCCGCCGGACCCACACCCATAACCGCTGATGGTCTGGCGTGCGCCACTGGTCACCACAAACGTCGGCTGCGTCATATCGACGCCGCCCGGACCGTCGGTGGTAATATCCAGCAGCGGCTGATAATTGATCTGCTCGAAGCGGGAGGCAAAGCAACTGTTACCGACGCCGGCGGTTTCGACAATCATCAAGGTCAGGTAGCCGTTGGTGTCGTTGGAGATGGCATCTACCAAATTCGAGCTTTCAAAGGTGCAGGTCGACCTTGGCTGTTGATCCGGATTGCTATTATCCGGAACATCCCCCGCCCGCATCACGCCGAGCTTTTGAGCAAGCTGCGCATCAAACCCGTTACCGTTTTTATCGTTCGCGGGCGCATTGTTGGCGGTCAAGGTATTCTCATCCCATCCCAAGCGGCTGTCACCGGGCGTTGCGTCGTTCAACTGATAGACATCAAAGCTTTTGCCCGGGTCATGCTGCCAATCCCTCGTTCC
>Ga0116229_10015633_pt1 | contig 10300 bp, 7 predicted proteins | sample S1TSphgellanicum_3_FD_87313 | JGI IMG/M metagenome (GOLD analysis project Ga0116229, IMG submission 87313) | Host-associated microbial communities from peat moss isolated from Minnesota, USA - S1T2_Fc - Sphagnum magellanicum MG | ecosystem: Host-associated > Plants > Peat moss > Unclassified...
ACATTTTCTTGAATGAAGCCACCCTCTTGTTGGCTATTTTTTTAAATTGGGAAAATGTTAAATTTGGACTTGGAGACCATGATTTAGTCTTTGAATGTGATATTTTTAATGCTTAGAGGCAACTTACCCAAAAGAGTTTGGGGTTTTACCATGGTACCAATGTAGGTCTCCTAGCTTTTATGCATGGGCCAAGACCTGTTGCATGTTTGTCTTTGTTATTATTTTAGGGACAAGTATGGGGACGTGTAATTTTGGCTCATTCAAAAGCATCATGGAGGGGCATTATGCTTTGTTAGGCCCTTGTTTGTTTGGGGGCATTCTGCTTGTAAGGCCCCTTCATGGATGGGTTTTACCTTCTGTCTAGTTTCAGCTTTGTTTCTAAATTTCAATGGAACCTCTGATTCCAGTTCTGATTAATTTTCTTAATTTAATGTAACTAAGCCACACACACACAACCCCGCCCCCCCTTTTTTTACACTATGGTCTGTGACCATTGGAAATGTTGAGAGCCCTCAAAACACATCCAAAGGCTGTCCCATGGAAATCATTTATGTATAGGCTTGGGTTGTCAAGTGCAATGTAAAATGAAAATAGACTTTATTGACGTACCAACATATTATACCGGAGCCCAAAAAAGTAACCATTTATTTTATTTCATTTTGATTTTTAACTTGATATTTTCATGTAACTTTTTTCCCTATTGATTTAGGGTTTGTTCTTTTTTTTATAATCATTTTCTTTCTATATATTTTTTCTTCACTTTCTTCATTTTCTTTGATTTTAGCAAGTAAGATCACCATGGATCATAGAAGAAAAGAATCTTATCAAACACGGCTTTTTTGGCCCATGGGCTAATGAAGTTAGTGCCCACTTTTTATTATAAAAATGTTTTCTAAAAAATTACACTCCTTCCAATATGTCGATATTTTCCAATTCTTCATCAAGAACTACACTCTTTCATTAGGAATTACATTGTTTTATCGGGCTTTCATTGAATGTTTCATGATCCTTCATCAAACAAGTTTTATGCCATGCAATGCCTCTAGGTTGAGGCATTTTTGAATGACGGGTCCTTAGCCTTTGGCCTTAAAGGCCTATTATTTTAGGGGTTTCTGGTCTTGGGGGCTTGTTATTCCTACAGGCCTCCAAGGATGGAGGTCAAGGGCCCATTATTTTGGAAATCCCCCGTCACGAGAATGAAAACTATGAAAATGAATGATAAAAAGATAGATTTAAATTTAAATCAAAACATAGAACAATAAAATCAAAACAAAAACACAAGAGGCTAAAGAAAAAACACGAAATGTGTAGAACAAAAGTGCAACAAAGCTTTATTGTAATAAAGTATGAAAATGTAAACACAAAAGGAATATTACAAAGCAATGGAACAAGATCATGTTTCATGTTCAATAGATTGAACGGTATGAAAGGTTCTACTTTTATATGTACCTTTTTGGGGACCTAGTTCATGAAAGTTTTCATATAAGTTTTCATATGTCCATCAACCAAAGAATCTTTTTGAAAGTATTTTTTAATTGTAAGTGAACTATGAGTTGATTAAGAATGAATTAATAATGAACTAAAAAAATTAGGAATGAGTTGGAAAGTAATTATAAATTATTTAAAAATAAATTATGAATTAACTATAAATGAATTACAAGTTAATTACGAATGAATGATGAATGGACTATATAGTCATAAATGGAAATTCATATGAATGAACTCCATTCATCATATGATCATGTTTGATGTTGACATTTGTGATAGCCCCAATTTGAAGACGTTACCTTACTTAAGTATGTTAGGCTTAAAATCAAAATTGATTTTGTTAAAATATTGTATAGCCATTTAGAATTGACAAAGCAATTAAAAAGTTATCATCGATTCTAAGCACCCCATTTTTAAAAAAATTGATTATTAAATAATCAAAAATTGTGTAAAGAAGGATTATAATAATAATTTCATTATAATTATAGTCACAAGTTAGTTGCATAACAAGGTCTTTGACCTAATTCTAATAGGGTGTATGGTTCACCTTTAAATCCAATTTCACCAATATGTTGGTAAGTGACATTGTTTAATTCATGTTATAATTGTAGCAAAAGTTTGACTTGTTATTTAATGTTGAATCAAGAACCAATTTATAACTTAAAATTCACCAACATTAATTTGTATAAAGAGTAAGGCTTCAAATTGGGGGTGTTTTGGTTGTGAGCTTATGGGCATAACCACAATTTTGTTCCACATTACCCGTATGAACTTTACTTTTTTTCTTCGTTTTCAAGCTTTCAATATTTTCCTCACCATTGAGGTTATAGCCTTTCAACTTTTCCAAAAAATAGGTTGTTGGATCCAATTCAATCACACCAAATTTTCCACAAATAATTTGAAAATGGATTTTCTTTGGGTCTCTAGCCATTTCCACTATTCTAACCTTAGAAACCTTTCCTTTTAAATAACAACCATGGCTTTCCATTGAACCACCATGAACATGATTTTTGAAATTTCAAAATTAGTTTATTAGTCTTATGATAGGCTTTTGAAACCTTTGAATATATGCCTGTCTTAGCTTGTACTCAAATATAAATAAGAACAAGATCAAAATTTAAATCATTAAAAAAAAACTTTTAGGCTATATATAGGACACATTATTAATTGAAAATTTTCCTCGACAAAAGGGCTAGGCATTTTGATTTCTTTTCTTTGCTTTTCTCCATGATACCTTTTGGATATTACAAAAAACAAAACTTTAATTTTTTTCCCAATATTTAACATCATGTAAAAAGCCATTGATTAGGTGCTACCCTACTTGAAACAATTTGATGCTTAAATGGCTTTGATGTTTGCAAACACAAAGTAATTTATCACCATTATCTTATGCAATGAATGCAACAATTCATTTTGTGTTTTACTTTTCCCTAATTTTTTCTTCCTCTTCCTTGTGTTTAAACACAATAATCAAGATATGAAATTAATAAATAAGTGCGATATATTTTTTCATTAATGTGAAGTTCAAGAAGTAATTTTGGTGTGAACCATTGATTTAAGTATTGATTGTTGGTGGAATGTTGGTTTTGCACTTGCCTTTTAATTCTAGCAATTCATACATTGTATTCTTTAATGATTTGGTTCTAACATTATTCACTTATGATTCCATTATCCAACCAATCTCTTCATTGTGCACATCTTCAAATTGGGAAGTTATTTGTTGATGACACACAATACCAAAACTTGACATTTATGACTATGACAAATATGACTAATGATTATTTCTAGTCATACAATCATATATGCCATGTTTTTGTGTTTAGTCGTATTTTTGTAACCATGGATATGACTATATGACTAAAAGTCTTCATGGATAGGAATATGTGACTAATTTTTTTTTTCATGAACATTATATAATCATTTAATAATATAAAATTTCAAACATTAAAAAAAATTAAAAGGAAAAACCCACACGTACCTAGTAAGCATATTATAAGGTTGTAAATGATCAAACACATAATTATTGCACAAGTAAATAACTAATACCTTATATTTTTAGAACTTTGCTTTAAAGTCATTAATTATTTAATGTAAATTTTTTGGATAGTGCTTAAATTTTTTTTGGGGAATTGTTTTCATTTTTTTTAAATTGTCAAAAAATGGAAAACAAATTACCAAGTTTTTGAAACCATAAAATTAAATAAAAAATTGATGCTTAGAATATAACTAAAACATATAAGTTGAGACTTTTAGTCAAAGGTTTATTTAAATGAATATCCTTTTTGGATTTTTTGGCACTAAATAGTGAAATATATTCTTATTAATGATATCCAATGAAGTTTAAAAGAAATCCACATGCCCCAAAATGGCATTGTTTTTCATGTTTCCATATGATGGGTAGCAAAGAATATAAAATTTGATTTAAATTAGTAATTTATCAAAATATTTGGTCATACAACTTGGAATTATATATATAATCACATTTAATGAATTGAAAAAATTAAAAATAAGATTAAAATTTACTACTCATAATGAAATTTGATAAAAATTTATGAAGTTAAAAAAAAATGTTTATAAATCAATAATTATGACATTTAAATAATTTAAATACTTTGTATAAAAATTTTAAATGTTGAAAATAATATCATATGTTTCATAGATAACATATTGTTTTTAGAAATATTTTTCTACAATTGCAAATAAATATAACACATGGTAATAAATAAAATATTTATTCCATTTTTATTTATTCATTATATTTTTAAAAGGTGGGAAAATATTGTACATATATATATACACACACACTCATACCCTACTCATAACCTTATTTACATATCATACTACCTACCCTACCTATTTATAGGTAGGTAGGTAGGTAGGTAGGTAGGTAGGACTCATATATATATACACCAAAAAAAACCATGTTGATTTTAAATATGTTTATTTACAAGTTGTTTTATGAAAAAAAAAGAAAAAAAAAATCTTCAAGATATCATTCTTGTTCAAATGTATGAAATAGTGAAGATTCAAATGCATTTTTAATCAAATTACTTAATTTTTTTGTTGAATTTCTTAATAGATGTGTAGATTTTGAAAAAATCTTTGAGAGTGAAATTTATTTTTTTTCATTTGGAAAAATATGAAAAAGATAATAATGGTCAAAGTTGGGTACTTTTGTATATGACAAAGGATGATGTTAGATAATGTTGTAAATTTATCCCATATCCTTTGTCAACAAGTTTAACTTTTGAAACTATACAACCAAGTGAAAAAGAATAGGTCTACACACAATACATGCACCAAATATATTCAAAATGCAAGTACTACTTGTGATGAGCCAATAAAAAAAGTTTGTCATCAAAAATTAATTTTTAGAAATCCAATTTGACAATTTTTTAAAATAATTATTCTTATTTTTGATAAAAAATGTAATATTTTTTTGATTTTTCGACAATAATAAATATCATCCATGCATTCATTGGTAGTTTTTTTTTTCTATTACACACCATACATGATCATTCATAGTTTGTTTGTTCTGTTATAAATTTCTTGATTTAAAGTTTTATACATGGGTATAAGATGCAAGATTGGTGCATTGATAACTTCATTTCAATTCTTGGTACCATTTATTTATTTTCAAGGAGTAGTTTACAATGGAAAATAATTTGCATTGAATAAACTTTATAAGTATATACTTGGAAATGAATGGAAAGATTAGACAAAGAGTGAATCCTTGTTACTTATTTTTGTCCAAAGAGGTTTGCATCAAGAATAATTTGCATTGAAGAGCTTAGTGTATTAAGGAGCATACAAGTGCAAAAAAAATGTTAACCTATTTCTATGGAACATATGTTTGCAAGAACTTATTATACCTATATAGAAGTGGAAAGGTTGAATGAAGAGTAGTTTGGTACTTAAATGGGCTCTCAACAAAAACAACAAAAGATGTTAACCTGGGGTTGTTTAAGCCCATCACAAAAGATGATGTTGATTGGTGGGATCTAACTTATAGTGATAATCATTGGTCAAACTTTGATACTCCTAAGAACTTTGTGGAGAATGTCATGGTTCCTTACCACTAAGTTTAGATTGAATTAATGGGATTGCAAACACATCAAAAACTAATTTGGTTGTTAAATTGTTGGAATGTACACAAAAGTCAAGAAAAACATCCAAATATCTTGGTTGTTTTTATTCTAGCAAATTGTATTAACATTATTCGACTAGATGATGTCATTTTGTAACACCCATTCAAGCATGCATTCAAGATGGAGTTCAACAATTGGATAATTAGGGTCATCAAATAGTAGATTGAGAGTGGCAAAGATCCCAATGTTGACTTCAAAATGAACAATTTGAAACCATAGAATTGTGAATGGTTACACAATGCATGGAAAAAATTAAAAAGGAAACAAATAATGATTTTGAAAGGGTGGGAGAAAACATGGCTTACAAGAGCTTGGAACAACGAGTTTCAACTTGTTGCCATGGAAGCAAACACAACTGCTTTTTTTTATAACAGTAACACATGACATTGAAGAAGACATGGAGATTGATGAACCATGCTTTGATCCAACAAAAACAACAATAGTTGTTATGGAGTGTTGTTTACATGAAAAATCAACACCACCATCAATTCCAATCATTTTGCCTTTTTCAAGTGCAGGTGTTGGTGGTTTGAGATTATGAACATTAATTAAAAAACCAAAGTCATAAGTAATCAAGTTTTCAATTTTGCTCCTCCTCCATCACTAATTGGAACAACATTAGAAGAAGAAGAAGATGAAGAAGAAGGTAGAGCTCCACCCATCATCACCCTTGTATTATTTGTTACACAATAATAACTAATTGTTGTTGTTGCTGATTCTTCTTATTTCTTGCTATTGTAGCAGTTGCAAGCATGACACTTGTGAGGAATTGTGGTTTAGTTTTATGGTGCAAACTTCCCCCCCCACTAAATCCTATGAACCCACCACCTCCTCCTCCTCTTGTTGCTCTTCCTCCTTTGCTATAATGTAGGCAAAAATGGGTGATGAACACAATGTTCAAGAAGTACCCTTCTAGATGACATAATTGTTCATTTTCCTTATCAAGCTAACTTCTTAGGAATGCTGCAAAACTCCCTATGTTGCACATTCCTATTACTTGTGTTTTTAGTCTATTTCTTAAATGAAAATCTAAACAATTTTCCCACAAGGGAATCATCAAAAAGCTCTTTGCATTGATATCATGAGATTCAATTAACTACACGACTTTGTAAATAGAGTGAATTTCAACAAAGAATATAGTAGGTTGAAAAGAGATGTAGTGAAGGTCGATAGTATTACTGCAATAATATGTGTTGCAACAAGCAAACGGTTGTTATGCTTAGAGGTGCGGTGAACTAAGGTTTTGCACTAGGGTTGGAAATTCACAGTGGGACCATCAAATTGGGCTTTAACAAACATGCATGCCTTCTTCATTCCACTTTGGAATGCTTTGAACTTAAAAGTTGGTGTTGCAATTTTTAGCATTTTGTGAGGCTGCCAATTTGTAGTTATTTCCCTGATGATATGAGCTAGACGAGAATATTCTTCCTCTGTATGCATGTCCTAGGGAGATGAGGGATGAGACCAAACAATTGTAGTTTGTAATTTGCATTGCATGCTAACTTCAATTTGTTTGATCTCAATTGTTGAATATTCTTCAACACAATCTTTGTGTGTTGAAAAATTGTGCACTGACGACTTTTTGTGATTATTTTGTGAAGTTATTGAGGAGTTCATGACGTGCAAGTTACTACTGTAATAGACACTGGTGATGGGATAACTTTTGGTGTGTACTACAATGGCAACTTCAACTGCAACAACAACAATTAGTGGTCTCAACATACCTAGCTGTAGTTCATGAGACATTTCTATGGAATTTGCAACTAGGTGATTTGATTGCACATTAATCGAAATTAACGCAATGCGTTGACATTGTTTTTGCATTGACACAAGCATATATAGATGTAATTTTTGGTATTTGGATGTGACATTAGCAAACATTGTGTGCAACTACTTATTTTCTTCACTCAAGTGAGCTAACTTTGCTTGCATCACCACAAACTGCAACAAGTAGATCACAATATTCTCCTAGTTGGTTAATCACCACATTGTTACACCTAGATCTTTAAGCATATCATCCAAAATGATCAAAGATTACAAAGAACTTGTTAGGAACTCTTCATGCACAAGTTGTATAATGGTTAGTTAAGTACCTCATCACACAATTGGAGGGTGGCAATCAATGAGAGAAATGGTGATGAAGGTGGTGATGCTCTTGCATCTTCTATTGTGTAGGAATGATCATGACTTCTAGGGACGTTCTTGCTTTTTTCCATGTTGTGCACCAAATTGTGATGGGTCTAAAAAATCCATGATATTGAGAGTTTTGACTTCAATGCCAAGGGCTTCCTAAACATTTGATGAATGATAGGTAAGTTTTGTGAACATTCAGTAGATGGTGGCTAGGGTTTTTAGAACTTTCAACCTAATTATGTACCATTTTTCAAAAAAATTGAAAAAATTAAAAATATATAATTAATGTTGAATTGGTTTAGGTACTACGATATTCAAATCATAGAAGCATAATTAGTAGGAAAATCTTGTGAAATGTACATGGAAATTCCGTATAAGGATGTCATAATAAAAAAATCCATTTAATGGGCAATATTGGTCCATGAACTTTTGAGTGTCCTTTATGAAGTGATTTAGAAATGCAAAGGAAAAATCTACAATGGTTTTAAGTATTTACATGTAAAAAAATTGAGGCCTTTCGATCAAGGCACATACATGTACCATGTGTGAAAATGAACCTTGCATTGAAACATTCAAAAACTTGTAACAAAACATTAAAAAAACTTGCAACATAGAAACTTGTATGTTGTGTGTTTTGGATTTAGAACACACACAGGGATAATATCCCAAATACAAAATAAGTGAAATTTTGTTCCCACTTGAATTAATTCCCAATTAAAACATAATTAATTACGTTAACCCAAATGAAAACTAACCTAATCAAGACTTAATTAAACAACTAACATAACAGACATAACAAATTCAACAATTTAATGTTGAATCATTATTTTATTTAGAAAGTTCCATGTAAAAAAAATCCAAATTATTAAAAAAGATTCTCTATTTTCCTTCATAAACTTTTGTTTTTTGAAAATTTCATCATTTCTGAAAACACTGGTATAATTAGTGTGGAAGCTACCAAGGCAATATATTGGTACCTTCATATCTCGTTTTATAGCCAAATTTGGCTAATTCATAAATCTTCTTATGCATGATCGCCACTTTGGCTTCATCACATTTTTGTTGAAATTAATAAAAAACCAAGTCTGCCTATCTTGCAGAAAAACTTCCCAATTTTGTTGATCTTTTTGCCTTAAATTTCCTCTCTTTCTACCCAACTCGTTTTCTCTTTTTTGTTTCTCAACTATGACTTGAAAAGAAATCTGACGTGGCAGAGTCCATGCAGCATGCCAAATGGCCCAAACCATGTCCAAGGACTCAAGTTTGAGAGCGGACGTGGCTTCCACGCGTCAGTTTCGGATTCGCGGTAAGGTGTGGTGAGCTCGCACAATGCATGGGTACAACAGACGCATTTCTTCGTAGTCTGCAAAACTCCCAAACTCGGAAATGCACCGAATTTTTTACGTCGATTGCAACGGATTTGGGGGTGAACAAGTGCTGGTTTGTGCAGATTGCACTCTTCCGAGAGAAGTTTATGAAGTTGTAAAAAATTCGTGCGCGCGAAGATTTTCTTAGTGTGGAGGAGCTGGGTGGGGATAAAGAATTTCTCGGAGATTTCAGAGTGGAGGAGTGTTGCACGGTGAATGCTCATTTCGTAGTTGGGGATCAATTTTCAGGCATTATGGTGAAGCTGGTCTCAGTGCGGAAGACGCGCTTGTATGGTCCCGGGTCCTGGAGAGACTGGTGGGAGTACGTAAACGCGTTCGTGTACTTCGTGGCCACGATCGTTCTGTTGGGTGGATGTATCATGTTGCTACCCGGTCGCAGTACCAAGTTGGGGCTCATTTTGGCGCTGGTAGCCTTGGCGCTCCTCGTCATAGTTAATTTGCATGACCTAATTGCGCAGCTCGCTGGCTTCGACTTCCGTCTGTCTTTGCTGTGGCTGGATCCGCAGCTTGCACTCATCGAGATCCTGGCGCCGTTGGTGCAGGTCATCGGCTCCATCTTGTTCTTCATGGGAACTTTCTCACTTTTGGAGGTGAGTGCAGTGCACTCTTGGAACTGCCGAGTTGAGCAGTTTCAAGAAACCGAGTCTCTTCTTCTCTTAGGTCTGGTTATCGATGCACAGCTCTTCTCTAACGTCGCCAGATTTGTTAAAAACAACTCCAGGCTCGTAATTAAGCAAGCAATTTGTTACAAAATCCGGAAGATGGCTGCAGGGCTTCTTGGATTTTTCAACTGTAATTGTCACGCTTTTCTCATACAATTGCTCACTTGTGAACGCTCTGTTTTTGGTCACATAGCATTCATGGGCCTCATGTGTGCAGGTGGGACGTGGAAAGTACGATGAAAAGGAGGCGGAGGAAGTGACAAACCATGCCTTCAGAATGATAATCGGAGGTTCAGGCCTGTGGATGTTTGGATCGATTCTGAATGCATCCCAAGTGTACGAGAGAGTGGACGCGAGGGTCCAGTTCATGCAGAAAATGGTGTCTATTCCATTCCTTATGTCCAGCACTTTGTTTCTTGTGAGCGGAATCCTTGGTGCTGGCAACTTTCCTTATCCACCTGCAGTGATCAAAGCACGGGTA
>Ga0116229_10015634_pt1 | contig 10299 bp, 12 predicted proteins | sample S1TSphgellanicum_3_FD_87313 | JGI IMG/M metagenome (GOLD analysis project Ga0116229, IMG submission 87313) | Host-associated microbial communities from peat moss isolated from Minnesota, USA - S1T2_Fc - Sphagnum magellanicum MG | ecosystem: Host-associated > Plants > Peat moss > Unclassified...
AGAGAGAGAGAGAGAGGAGACGACGAGCTCCTCTCAAGAGAACTTGCAAATGTGTTGATTTTTCTTCTTGAAGAGCGTGAGGTTTGTTTTCAGTCGGATGGTCGGGTGTTCTGCATCGCAGAGGAGATGATGTGTTGAATTTTCTTCAAGAACTTGAGGTTTGTTTCCAGTCAGATGATCGCGTGTTTTGCTTTGCAGACAGAGGAGAAGCTCTTTCTGAAGAGACATTCTTTGAGATTTTTTTTCTTCGAGAATTCGAGGTTTTTTCTCCATCGCATGATGATCCGGTTTTGTCGCACTTTAAGAGAGTGCGTGATGTGTTGTTGAGAGCTTTGTGGATGAGAGAGAGAGAGAGAGAGCTTGGCGTCATTGTTTGTTTAGGCGTTTCAGATTCTCGTGTTTTTTTTCTCTGTATACCTGTTTTTTCTCTGTGAGAAGAAAACCTTGGCATGCTCAAGAGAGTGGTTGAGGATGAGGGAGGCTGAGGCTGCTGCTCCTCCTCCTAAGCGTCTTCGTCTCTCTATCAAGCGTCATCGGTCGAGTCTCCCTCCCCCGATTCCCAAAGATCCCGTTGATATACCGGCAACCTCTGCTATCGACCATTTGAGCGATGGATCATCAACGAGGAAGTCCTTGGCTGCGAGCTCGCAGCACGGGCCTTCTTCTTCTCCTTCGACTGCGAGAGGAGAATCAGTAGACAATGCTGGAGACGTGTATCGTGCTGCAGATAAATCTGTAGCAGCTTCGCCCTTGAGCTCAGATGGATTTGCAGCTGGGAGCTTGGCTGCCGAGGAAATCTGCTTATTACGTCGATGTTCTTCCTCAGCCTCAGATTCCGGACCCTCAGAAGTTGCTGCTGCTAGTGCTGTTCCAAGCTCAGGCAAGGTTCCAATCCTTCTTCTCTTCGACTAATTCGGTACTAAGGCAAGTAGATCTCTCAAAGTCTCAGAATTACAGACTTTTTTCTCTTTTGGTTTCAATAGATGCAGCACTGTAGCAGCAGTCAGTGAATGCAAGGAGTGGAATTTGTGAAGCTGGTGAGATATAGATCAAGAGATAGCCTGACGATTGACTTGGGCATAGCAGAAGCACAGGGGAAAAAGGAGAAAGACGAAGACTTTTTGGTACAGTGTTCACAACGCCTTCCATCAGAGTCAGAGGCGGCAGAAGTTCCTACTCATGACGCCGTAGTCGCTTTGGAAGAAGAAGAAGAAGAGGCAAGAGAGAATTTCAACTTCGTCCTAGAGCAGCAGCCTCTCGATGGAATCCCTTCCACACTGACGACATTTCATGATCTCTTGAATGAAATGGAGGCTCAGGAGTTGTTGGAGCATGAACCAAACGCTCCAAGTGACGCTGAGCAACTGGATGATGTGAATAACATTGCAGCAATCGATCCTGTCACCATTCCTGAAGATCCTGTTGTGATACCTGAAGCTATGAGTGAGTTACTCAGTCTTCTTGGCACTGTGGACAATGCAAGTTTCAGAACAACTTTCCAGTTCCATTAACCCTCGATCATGGTTTCTCTGATAGAGATCCACTCTCTATCAGAGAAACAATGATCCACTATTTTATCACTTGACAGTTGGAGCTTTGTGCCATGATCTGGTGCTCTCTCAGTGTTGATATGATGCTTCTTATCATGCAGACAATGAGCCCATGGTTCAATCAAATACTGCTGCATGGGCACTGACAACTTTGGTACAAGAGCAGCAGCTCAGAGCACCTGAGGTGGTTGAAATCTCAGATGAAGAAAGGGCGGACAATGGGACTACTGGAGTGAATACGGATATTGATGATCTGGGAGGAGGCAATGGGTCTGGGCAACTGGATGATGACGATTTTCATGCTCCTTCCACCAATGCTGATTTTGCAGCTTTTGCTATTCCTGCAGGTGAGTAGAAATCTGAGGGTAGTAGATTATGTGAGAATCAGCGTTTTGTGGGCACTTCAGTGCTTTATGTGCAAGATGTTATGTTTTACTCTTCTATTGTTGATGATTGTTGCAGGCAGTTTTAAGGATATGGACTCAAAGCCTGATCAAGTTAGCACCCAGAGGCCAGGAGATGGGGAAGCAGATGTGGTCACATGTCCAATATGCATGGAAGCATGGACGAGCATTGGGAGTCACCGCATTTGGTATCCTTTGTTTGCATTTGTTAAACCCCTAAACCCTAAACCCATTTGTAGATATTTCCAGTGATATGCTTGATTTCAGATGACTGGATTTTTCCTTGAGAGCTACAGTAGATCAAAGATGAAGTCAAATCTTGTGTCCTCTCTCAAGACATGAGCCATAGGTTTATCAATGGATCTCAAGGTAAGGTTTTGGCATTTGCAGCTCATTGGCATGTGGTCACTTGTTTGGAAAATCATGCATCAAGCGCTGGCTTAGACAGGCAGGCAAGAAGCAAGGGAAGGTACTACTGTCTTGAACTTATATTTTTCTTTGCAAGCTACAACTTAGCAAGGGTATGATCAGTGAAAATAAACAATGTCACACCCCAATACAGTGCTTAGAAGGTATGGGAAGTAATAACAATGCCTACACAAGTATACACAAATGTTCATCCACGAATATAGCCTGAAGTTTGCCATCACATTTTGTGGTGAACTTTGAACTTATATCAGGTGGTTTGTGTTGTCTAGTGTCCACAATGCAACTGCCGGGCTAGAGTTGAGGACCTGCGTACGCTTTATGTTCCACGAATTGCTGTAATTGATGGGGAGGGCCAGCAGATAATGCAAGTATGGAGCCTTCTGATTTGAAACTCCAGATTTTAAGAATGATTTACTTGTGTCTAAGCTTAGGATTAGGTTTTTGACGCAAGTCTAAGACTTGGGTTTATTTTTTTGTTGTGTGAGAAGCAGGAAGTTGGGGTTTTGCGTGCTCAAAATGCACAACTCAAGATGCAGGTATGCATTGTGAAAATCAACAGGATAATGTGATATTCAGTTTCTCACCACTAGGTGAGAAAATTGTGTACAAAGAAGGTGTTGCAGTTGTGCCTACAAATCCACAGTGGACAGGTTTGCATACTTTTGCATGGCTAGTAGGTTTAAATCTAACAAACACTCTTTTAAAACCTGCTCTGTATGTCTGCAGATTTCTGAGCTGATGGAGGAGATTCACCGTTCACAGGTTTGTGCTGTGAAATCTATTGATGTGGTTTACAAGAGCAATATTAGTTGGAGGATATGTCAACCAAGCATGTTCTCAAAGACTTGTCTGTTCCTAGGGTAGCATGATAGGGCTTTTAACTGTGTTGTTATACTTGAGGGACAAAAGCTTGACAAACATTAATTACTGCTTCATATGTGCTTGTACTTGTCTCTGACTGTAAAGATGTCTCATTCATCAGCTGCAATTTCAAATGTTTGTCCAATGCTCTACACTCACAAGTCTACAGTGGAAACAGCTTTGATAAGCTGTTTGTGTTCATCTTTGTGCAGGCTCTGCTTTCAGTGCTCTGTCCAGAGCAGCATGATGCTCTCAATGCATTTCAATGGACACGATGTCAGCAACTTCAGAGAACACCGGAGAGTTTGAGAGCCCTGCATCAACCCATACACCCCAGAATTATACCTGTTCCATCCTTACATCAGGTGGCTCAAGAAAACGACAGGCAGTTTCCAACAAACATAGGTCAGGCTGACTTGAAAAACTGTAGGAAGTACCAGTCTCACAAACTACAGACTCAATTTGCCCAGCGTTCTTCTTGCAACTACACAGGAGAATCAGGTATGCGTAATCAAGCATCACCTGAGCTCAGGGTTTTGCAAGAGAGGAACATTTGGGGGCAGTCTTATGCCTTGGAGTCTTCAAGAATCTCAGAGTGTGCTGGAATTCGGGAACCCAGACAAGGAAAAAGGGATAGCACCCAAGCCAGGCCATTGCGGACATTTTCTTCTTTGGCATCAATTGGTAGTCGAGGCCTGAAAAGCACCTTTGTCCTCCAAGTACGTTTAATTTTCATTATCTGAAGCACAGATTTCTTGCACAAAAAGTCATCCAGTTCAAGGCCTTTAAGTCACATGTCAAAGTTCAATTTTGCTGGAGTATGTTTGAAGTGTTCGGGGTGATGCTTCACTCATTTATATTATTTTGGCAATGTCTAATACCAGGATGAAGTGCCATTGCAAGGTGCAAAAGTTTTTGATGTGAATGCACATAGCCAATTACTCCTTGTATCACACAAACCAGCTGATAGTGGGGCCAGCTCTGGCCTGATGAAGGTGCAACACTTTATTTCTCCCTTTAAGATTTATGAATGCCAATTAATTTCTGATATTTGAGTGGATTGCCTGACTGGTAGCTTCTGAAGTATGATCTGGAATAACAGAGAAGGGTGTAAACAGATGAGCTTGATGGCATTATCTGAGGGTGAATGCATAGATGTTCCTTCAGGAACAAGTGTCATCCGTGACATTCGTATTGCACCATCTGGCACTAGGGCTCCTGGAAGACTGGCACTGGTCGCTTCCTTAGGCAAGAAATTGACTGTCTTCAGGTATGGGCACTTTTTTTGGCCCTCTTTCTCAATCTTATTTTGTGCTTTTTATTCAATCATCCTGGAGATCTCTGGATGAGTTTATGTATTTTATGGATCTTGTCATGCTCTTGCTTCCTCATATTATCAGTGGTAGAAACTGGCTGAACAGATCTGTGTTATGTTTCTTGCAGTTTAGAGAGCAATAATGTGGTCATCACATATGCTTTGCAGGTGTGCAGTCCTTTCTTATTTCCTTTCTGACAAGAGCTGTGGAATATTTTCCTTTCCTCAGTTTTGCATGCAACTATTTATTCTTCATTTAGACCAAGGTTTTTGGAGCTGATGGAAATGGGACCCCTCAATTGCAGAGCCCGTCATGGTCATGTGCATGGGATCCCTGTGATCCAAATCAGGTCTACTCTGGTTTGCAGGTACTAAGATGGATCATCTTGAACTCATTTACTGTCTAGATCTTCATATTGTTGGTAGCCTCAATCATGTACAGAAGCCCTTTCCCTCCAAACTGGGTGCTTCCTGTTTGAATGCTAGAGTAGTGATCTGTAGCCAACATATATGACATGGAAGTCAAAATTTGCAGAATGGATCGCTGCTGGTGTTTGATATGCGCCAAACAGGAGCACCGATAGCTACTCTGAAGGGTCCTAGCTGCAACCCCATTCACACACTCCAGCATGTTCCAGAGCATTCAAGATTGGCTGAACAGGGCGAATCTGTCAAGGAGACAAGTGGCCTTCTGAGTGCATCTTGCAGCAGCCTCTGTTTCTGGTCAGACATTGGCTCTTCAAATCTCCAAACTGATGCGTACAGGCAAGCCCATTTTGTGCAAAATCCTCTGCAAGAACTTGTTTTTTCTCCCTGTAATGTCATGTAATATAATAAACCCTGGATCTTGCCTATGTATATTGTTGCTATTATATTCAACTTTTGAGCTCGTCATTTTGTTTTGCCATTTCTTAATGCAGGCCAATGTGTCTGTCACAACCAGCAGAAGCTTCAGTCTGTGTCTCACTTGCCTACAATGCAGTGATTGACATGGCTGTTGCATCCTTCAGGCCAAAACCAACCCAGTTTGTTGATGTTGAAGCCCGATCCACATCATCTCCCTCACCCACTTTGTCCTCCCCAGCAGAAGTACCTAGTCAGCCCACTGACTCCTTAGGTTTGCCTGAAGACATGGGGCTATTACCTTCTCACATTTCTTACAGCAGGAAACCAAAGTCTCCATTCCCTGGTGAAGACAAGGATAGAAGTACAGTGCTTGATGAACCAAGTTTTTTTTGGGAGCAGCAAGGTCGCATGGTTGGGCACAAGAGCCAGAGAGTGATGTCAAGGTCTGCAATTGTCTGTGAATGGCAACCTGATCAAGCCTCAGGCAGCAGAACAAATCCTGAGACTGGCTCCTTGTATGCATTTGGAGATGAGGGAAGTAATTCTGTCTGGCTTTGGGACTTGGTTTCGAGAGCCAAGACCCAGTCCCTCATTCCTCATCACTCTCCCGTGCTTGACATCAGGAGTGTGCATACTGCTGGAGCTGATATTCTTGGCTGTATTAGTGAACGAACTTTGCAGGTTTACAGAAGGTTGCCACCATAGATTTTCCAGAGGAACTGAGCACCCATCTGGTTCCTAATCCTTTTGGGCTTGCTGGGTTTCAATCAGTTGCAGATAGGGGACAGGTGCTGTATCTTATCAACCTTCAGGAGAATTGCGGAACCAAAATTGCTCTCTATGACAATCTGGACATCTGCTGAGGTTAGAAAGTTGACACCATGCTTATTTGCTAATTCAAAGCTCAAGAAACTTTTTGAGCTTTCTGGGTTTCTCTTCTTCACAGACGTAGTACAGTAGCCAACCAGCATTGGTCCAGCTCTCCATGTTTAAGAAAGAGAAAGTCCAGTTCCAGTCATGTAGTCACAACTGGTGTTAGCTGGTTCTCTGTGGATATTCTCTGGTTCCAGTTTAGATCTTGTCTTTGTAAATTTGATGAAACCTCTGGATGAGGTTTTGAGCAAGTTTTGATATATGCCAAAGTTCAGCAGCAAAACACTTGTATGTATTGGGTAATGGCCATTGGGAGGATCCCACTGAGTGGTGGGCGGGCTGTGAACCGGGTATGACCAATGGCCATTATCTGACCTTAATGGCACACAGGAGAGATTCTGTTGTGGCATTTTGAACAGTTACCCATTTTATAATGTTTGATATTTCATGTTTAAGAGTGTTGGATGCATTAGAGCATATATAACACTCTTAAATTTTCTGCTCTCCTCTTTGATCTGTTGCCAAATTTGGCTTTTTTTTTTTGTGTACAAATTGCCTGTTTGGCTACATTATAAAATTGGAAAAAAAAAACTCTGTAGCAGATTGATGCATGCTTCTTTTAATGCAAAAATATTGTGTCGCAACAATAATTCTAATGCATGTACAAATGAAATTGTGAAAATTGAGTCTGTTAACTTGTGGAATGTGTGTTGCACATAACAATAGAAGAGAGATAAATCAAACCCAGCAAAACTTTGTTCCTTTCACAATGCTTTTTAGCACAGAAGGAAATCAACCCAAGCCTCTCTTCAGAGTACTGTGGTCTAAACCCTAACTGTATAATATGGTTTAAATTTGAAACCCATCCAACAAAATATGGTTGCTAAATTGGCATTGTAGTGTTTTGAATTTGTTGGATTCTCAATGAAAATTTTCAAAGTCTTTCAGGAAAAATTCTTTCAATGGGATAGATAGATGGATCTACAATAATGGATTGATTCATCTGCCAATTGCAAAAAAAGCTTAAGAAGAAGCTACTCCTGACGGTAGAGTATAAACAGCGATTTGGGGCAAAAGAACAGATCCAATATAAAGCTTTCCATCATGCTCTTCCACTTCACTTGGCAATCGAACCACTTGGCCTGTCTGATCCTCAAGGACCTCCTTCACACTCCCGTCAGGACCATAACGTATGATCATTGCATGTGGCTTCCCAATAGTGAGCTGGTACAAGTAGCTTTGTGGGATAGGAAGTCGACCCAGGAGATAGCGTAGCCATGGAAGAGTCCCCAGATAAGTGTCAGGTGCATAGCGAACTGCATGCAAAGCTACCCAAAAATCACCGTTTTCATTGCGTCGGACATTGTCTGGCCATCCTGGCAAGATCACAAATGTCTCATGTGTGCCTGCCTTCTCTCCCTTCAGCCAGAATCGCACCAACCTGTCCTCAATTCAATGGCAAAAACAGATGATCAAATTATCAAGACAAAGCACTTGTATCCATGAAGAAATTGCAAAGAAATAGCTCTTTGACAACAATTTGAAGGTTGTTCAACAATGAGTGCAATCATATAACTGCCTCATGAGAGGGTCACTCATGAGACATCAAGACAAACACCGGGGTTGTAAAGATGCTGATTGCATACTACATACAGGATTGCACATGGACACTGTGTAGATCATGAAGAATTGAAGCTCAAAACCTTGTCAATCAGGCACCAGTAGTGATTTGGTAGTCAGTGCACTCACAAAGCTGAGTTTGAGGAGCTCCAAAACCAAATTGAGGAAGTTTGAGATTCTTAAAGTTTCTGGGATTATTATTGATATACAATGAGTTCAAGATTGAGTCTATTATCCCTGAAGAAAATGTGGAAGATTTTTCTTTTTCTTTTTCCCATCGTACCTGCCATTTCTGGTGTCGCAAATCGCAATAAATGTGCCATCTTTACTGACAGCCAGCCCATTGGAAACACGCAAATTGTTGATGAGAACGGTGGTTTGTTTTGTGGCAGGATCATACTTCACAAATCTGCCGGTGTCATCTCCTTCAAAACTTGCAATGAAAAATTGCCTGTCAAAAGATTTCCGCACCAAAATCAGTTTCAGTTTCTGAGATGAAGAAGAAAGATTCTATAGCAGTAGCAGATCTCATTACCCATCTTGTCAGTTCCATTGTACAGATTCTACAGCAGCAGATCCCATCAACAGTTCCTCAATTCCAGTGTAAGAAGATTCTACAATAGCGGATCCCATCAGCATATATCAATTCCAGCATAAAAGATTCCCATCATCAACATGTCCTCCTCAATTTCAGTGTCAGATTCTTGAAGAAGTTCGCGACAGAAGTTTCTTCATGTTCGAGAGACCTGTGAAGATCTCTTATGCTTGAGTATTATCATCTGTTTTTTGTTTGTTCCTTCCTTACCTGCGATGCCATTTGGTGCTGCTGTCAGTGAAATACAAGACGCCATCTTCATCAAAGTCAAGATCATTGCAGAATTTCATGGGGACGCCGTCAATTTCTGCAACAACCGACTCTGCCTGACCTCCTTCCGGTCCCACCTTGAGTATCCCCAAGTATGCATCTGCAATCCAGAGATCGCCTGTCTTCTTGTTGAAGCGCAGACCCAAGGGACGCCCACAAATATGCTCAAATGCCAGATTCGGAGCTGGCGGATTCTTGGGGGCACAAATTTCTGACCTAATTTGTATGACCCACCACCACCCCCACAAGCAAATTGCACACAGTTTTCAACCTGAAGAATCAATCCTTCATTCAATAAACAAAACACATGATCCACAGTCTCAATAAACCCTCAACTGTAAGAACTCACAACTGGTAGCAGCAGCAAGAAGAACAACGACCCAAGAAAGGGATTTGGGACTATTTTTGGGTTCAGCTACCTGTTTTTGGAAGTGTATGCAAATGTGGACCATCCAAGCTCTGGGCCATCATATCTGATGACTGTGCCATCGCTGACACCCGTATAAGGCCCTCTTCCTTGGGAATCAAACACGAAGCTCTCGGGTCCAAGAAAGGGGCCTCTCCAAATCTCTGCTTTCTGGAGCTTGTTCTCGGTGTCCCTTATCAAATTGTCCATCACATGAGACGGAGCTGGTGTCAAATACTGTGGTTTGAAATTCTTCTCTCTTCCTGCTAGTGACAGCTTCCATGGATCAGTACCCAAATACCATGCTGCAGCTGTGATGACTAACAACACGATTATACTTATTGTTGCCATCTTGATTGATTCTTTCTTTCCTCCTCTCCTGCTGCTGCCTTTACCTCCCACTCCTGGCCCCCCAAAAGACCTTTCCGAGCTCTTCTCTTTTGTTTGTTGCTGCAGAGTACTAATTCAGACCTTCAAGCAAGTTCTCTCTCTCTCTCTCACTCTCTGTCGTTCCCCTGCTAATCAAACAAAGCTCAAATCTGAGAAGCTGAGAAGCTCAGAGCTCAAAGCTCAAAAGCTCAGAGCTCAAAGTTCAAAGCTCAAAGCTTCTACCACTCCTCCTGCTGCTTGCAGATCTTGAGCTTTAATGATGCTCTGATATCTGGCAAACGGAAGATTTGGAAATTAGGAGTGAAGAAGACTCAGGATGATGAAGAAGAAGAAGAAGAAGAGGAAGACTGAAGACTGTGAGTCAATGTGAGAAGTCAATTTTGGGTCTAGTCAAAGTTGATACACAGATGGACCAAGCCTACCATGACTGTTGACTCATCATGAGTCCATCATGAGTCATGAACCAGAAAATAATTATCCTAAATTTAAATTACCATGATATTTAGCATTTAAAATTAGGTAATAATAAATTAATAAATTAATAAATTAAATTAAATTCATGGTAAAACTGAAATAATAGAAAATTAGTAATGATGATACTATCTAATTTATTAATTTATTAATAATTATGGAAAATTTTAATAATAATACAATAATTATTTTATATCATTTTTTAATAATAGGAATAGTAATAATGATATAATGATGATTTTTTTTAACACCCTGTTTTTGGTTTTGGG
>Ga0116229_10015635_pt1 | contig 10299 bp, 15 predicted proteins | sample S1TSphgellanicum_3_FD_87313 | JGI IMG/M metagenome (GOLD analysis project Ga0116229, IMG submission 87313) | Host-associated microbial communities from peat moss isolated from Minnesota, USA - S1T2_Fc - Sphagnum magellanicum MG | ecosystem: Host-associated > Plants > Peat moss > Unclassified...
AGAGAGGGTAAAAAAAGAGGAGAAAAGGGGGGGTGGGGAGGAAAAAAAAAAAAATTTTTTGTTGGTTTTTTGTTTTTTTATTTTTTTTTTTAAAGGGTTTTTTTAAGTTTTTTTTTTTTTTTTTTTTTTTTGGTTTGTGGTGTATGTATTACAACATATGTATTTTGTCAATTCAATTAGACAACCAAAAGCGTTGTGGTGTGTCTTACAAACATGTTTTAAAATGTGTAAATAATTATAAATATAAAAATGTGGTTTAAAAAACATGTGTATGATCGTGTGTGATGAAAATGAATGGAACATTTTCAACCCAATGATTATAATTGGAATGCTCGAAATGAATTATATGATAGATGGATTAATTGTTTTACAAACATGTTTCAAAAAACAAAATGTTGTGCGATATGTGGAATAATCAAATTAAGTCATCAAGGTAAGCATTTTTAAAACTTAAAAAATGTATATAATAAACAAAATGATTTTAATGTTGGATGCATTCCATATGGTGTGATAAATTGTTTATCAGCTAATTATATTACTACATTTAATTGGGAAGAAATGTGTTTATGTTTAAAATGTTTTGTTGAATTTCAAGCTCCAACATATGCAAAATATGTTGTTTTCCAGTCACCCATTTATATGAATGCACTTTTATCAGAACATCCATTATATATATAGTCATTATCCTTTTTAAAATATTAGATTGCATATACAAAATCAAAGTTGGGGTTTTAACACATGTGAAATTATGAATATTAGTTTATTGAATAGTCCATTATTAAGTTGGGATGGGATTTTAGATTCAAAAAAATGTAAAGATGTTTCAAAGATTATTCAAGCAATATATTTACAAAGTAATCCTTGGATTAAACAATATAGAACTATTTTTGAACAATCAAATGATTATATGAACATGTGTGTTTTATTTTTAGATGTTGTCATTAATAGACAAAGCACTTCAAATAATGGTTTTGAAAGTATGCATGCTATAGATGAAATAAAAAATTTATCATTATTATTTGATATGTGTCTTAATTCACAATTTTTTATAAATAAAGATTTTTTTTAGCATGGGTAATTTAGAAAAAATATTTCAAGAAAAGAATACATTTCATGAGCAACTTATAACTTGATATAATGGATTACAAGATAATGTTGCAAATATAACTTTAGAGCTTAGTTTATTTCCATTTTTATTTCCACATGGACATGATGCTTATGATGATAAAATTTCAATACATGAATATCTAAAGTTTTGCATGAGTACATTATTTTCACCATTTACATTGTTTAAACCATATTTGTTAATTATCTATGATTTAGGACAATCAATTCAATTAATTAATGAATTATTCAACATCAAACACTTGTTTTAAAATATGTATTAAAAAAATATCAAACAAAAGTTTCCCTATATGACTGATACACAAATTCTTGAACAACTAATAAAATACAAGCTTCAATCATGAATTCAAGGTTCTCCTACATGGCATAAATCACAATTACAAAATTTGTTAACTATGGTAGAAGAATTTGGGTTGTCACATTTTTTCTAAACTTTAATTGCGGTTGAAATGACATCATCATGATGGCATGAATTTAATGATATGGAATGTTATAAAAATACATTCCAATATGTCATGGAAAGATTGTCTTGTAGAATGTGCAACATTGTTTCATTCTCATGTTGATATGTTTATGCATAAGCATATACTAAATGATAATGGTATTTTGGGCAAAGTAAAAGAATATGTCATTCGTTATGAATTAAAACATCCTAGATTTATTCATGCTCATATTATTTTGTGGGTTCAAAAAAATGATTTAGAAATAATAACAAATGAAATAGTTGATGTTATCCTTTTTATATATGTTTGATGAATCAACTACAAAATTTATTTCTCCCAATGATAGTTTACAAAATAAATTATTCAAAATGGTGTTACAAAAACAACTTCATGAATGTCAAAATTGATGTATTTGGAAAGGGAAAAATGGAACTTGTAGATTTGGATTTCCATTTCTTCTGCATGTTATCTCTTATGTTATTTTCAATAAAGAAACAAATAAATGGGAATATTATAGAACATGATATGAATATCGAAACATTGTTCCATATCATCCAACAGTGTAATTGTTATGGGGTGCTCATTTGAATATTTTACATATTACATTTTCATGTTGGTCATTTTATTTATTAAAATATGTCATGAAATGTGAACCACATGGAACATTAAATTTAAATACAAAAAATGTAGAACAATTAAGTTTGCAAAATGCATCACAAGTACAAAATCATATCAAAAGCCGTATCCCATGTAGAAGCAATTTTTGTATGTTTAGATATACCAATTATACATAAAAGTTGTGCAATTAAATACATTGATTCAAAACCACCATTGCTTCATACAAAATTACTTATTAAATCAAGAATTTTGGGTTTTCATCCAATTGATATTTATATTTTTAGACCAATTCAATTTTAACAGTTAACATTTGTACAATATTTTTAAAAATATGCTCATGGCCATAAAATATATCTTAGATGTCAACAATTTGGAAAAGATAGTATTGGATTTATTATTTATGAAAATAAATAATTAATACCATTTATATATTTTCATCTTGTATATAATAGTGAACGATTTTTTTCCAATATTTTATTACAAATAATAACATTTCATAATGAAAAAGATTTATTATCTGAAAATAACCTTGAACTTTCATATGTACAAGAATGTTTATTTACAAGGAATTTTACAAGGTCCTAAAGATTTACAAACATATTTGATGCAATATGCAAATCGAAAGTTATTTGAAAATGAAAGATAAACACAACTTTATGAAATGTTTTATGAGAAATATATTTTTTTGCATTCAACGTTTCAAAGAAAAAATATAAAACTGACATGTGAAATAAACATGGATAAATTACAAATGTAAAACCTATAAAATATATAAAAATGAATTTAATGATGAAATACAAAATCATACACTTAATGATGAACAATTGCAAATATTTGAACTTTTAATCAATCAACCAATAAGGTTACATATATTAGAAGGAATACTTGGAAGTGACAAAACCTTTTTTAATAAATATTTTACACAATATCTTCAGGTGGAAAATAAAAATGTTTTATTCATTGTAACTATTGTAATTGTTGTTTTACGAATATTTCAACATGCTTATACAACACATACACAATTTAGAATATCAGTGCGTGGTTATCTATCTATATTATCACAACCAAATCAAATATTAGGAACATTAAAACATGCACATGTTATTATTGTTGATGAAATGCCAGTGATGACTAATGTTATGTGGAATAAAACAATGTTTAAAACAAGTTCATAATAATTCAAATCCATTCACAAATATGTTATTATTGTTAGTAGGAGATACTAAACAATTACTAATTATATGTAAACATTCTTTTAAAAAAGATGAATTATATTGCAAACAATATCATATTTCAATGACTCCATGTTGGTCAACAATAATTCATTACAATATACAAACTTATGTTAGACATGTTACATATCCAATTTTTTCAAATTTTTGTGAATATAATACATATTAGACAACCTACACAAATTGAAATAAATAATGTTTTTTCATGTTGTTATATTTCAAAAACTAATATATTATCTCACATAGATTATAATACTATGATTTTATGTTCACATAAAAAATATGTTGATAAATATAACGATCTTTTAATACATAGGTTTTTTCAACCTCATGAAATTTTCACTATAACATTGGATACTAATGCTACAGGTGTTGAAAATGTTAAGAATTGGTTAAATGATTCTAAATGTAATCATTTTAAATATGTTGTTATTGGTGCAAAAGTGATGATTACAAAAAAATTAAATATTTTAAAAGGTGCGATTAATGGAGCTATTGCTACTATCACATCTTATATCTTTGATGATAATGAAATCATTACAAGTATTATTATAAAAGTTTTAAGTACAAATGCAACTTCAATTTTAAGTAAACCAACATTACAACATAAATATACATATGAAGCATATTTTTACAAAACATCATTTCCAATTGTATTAACATATGTTATTACTAGTCATAAAACACAAGGTGTAACAATTACACCAAAAGTTCTCATTGATGTTAGAGAATCATTTGCTCCGAGTTTCACATATGTTATGTTATCAAGAGTTATTAATTGTGTGAATTTAATTATTCATGGTAATTAGAAATCAATTGATTTTAAATGGATTGAATGTTAATAGATTTTTTGAATTTTCCATTTCATTTTTTAGAGATAGATATTGTATTTATAATATGAACAACATATTTGGAATGGATTCTACATGTTTTAATAATGGATGAAGGAAAAAAAGTTCAAGATGAAATCAAAAGGAAAAAAACCAAATTCAAATGTACAAATATAAAAAAGATTATATTTTTCATATTTTTATCTTTATTTCTTTAGATTTGAACATTCAATGAAATCATTATTAAAATCATGGAATAATGAACAATTGAAATAAACTAATTATCTGCTTTGTATTTTTGCACTTTGTGCATAATGGAACAAAGCTTTTGAGGAAGCAACTATTTGAGGTTTAAGAATTTCTTTCTATATGACAAGAGCAATACTATTGAGCTTGAATAAATTGAAATTATTTTGAGTACTTTAAAATCATTAAGCAAGCATGACCTTAGGTAAAAATTTAGGAAACTAATTTTTTTCAGTGTGTTTTTCAGGCCCAATCCATATGTATTTGGATGTTGATTTATACAAATATTGATCTCTTACAATTTTTCATTTCAACCAAATGTATATTTAAAATGTTGGAGGTTCATTCATTTTTAGGTTATATGATGACAAACTTCAACATGAAGCCAAAGTGACAATCATACAAAAAGGTTTAAAAAAATCTGATTATATATCACATATGATTTTTTAAAAAATAATATTGTTCCATTCTATGGTTCTTTCTTAAGTCATAACATGGAGATTTGGTGATTTAGATTTTTTGCCTTTCAAAGGATAGTATTATTTTTTCACATATGTTAATTTTATGATCTTAATATCAAGTGTATCCGTGAATGGAATTTTTTTTGTTTCGTATCATCTTGAAACCAAAACTTGAAGGGCGCATCTTTTACTTGATATTCAAACCAATTATCAAGTTTTAGCTGATTTTTATTAGTTTCAATCTAGGCTATGTAATGTTAAAATTAATTTTCAAACCAAAACTAGACTTAAACAGATAAACTATTCATACCAAAGGAACTTAGATATTTGCACAAAAAGAATAAGTATAATTCATTTTAAAAACTTAAACCATAATTAAAAAACCCATTATTCATGATTTTCAAAATTAAAATTTCATATTTAATTTAAACATTGTTACCAAAATTTCAAAAACAATTTAAAAAAGTTCAACATTTACAATTTTTGTAAGGAAAAATAATAATATTAAATTTACAATATAAGATAGTACCCCAACAATATATAATTAATTCAAAAAACCTATCTAATATAAAAAAATTTGGGCATTAATTAATTACACCAAGAAATTTTAACTAGTTTAAACATCTTTTAAATTATTTTTTAAATTACTACGTTGCATGACGTCACACCTTCATGTCATGACATGAATGACATCACATAATGTCACAATTTTAATATAAAATGTGCCAAAAAATCACGTTTTTTTCCAAATGTTTTTTTCAAAATTCATTTTTTTCACGAAAAACATTAAAATTGAACTATTGAAATTAATTCAAATAAACTAGGAAATAACTCGAAAATTATATTTAATAAGAAGGTAAAATAGCAAAACAAAAATTTGAAACTTTTTCAATGTACTCACATCTTTAAAATTGAAAACATTTTTTCAAATTTATTTGCAAAGGGTAATGAACCCTCTTTATGAAATTTCATAAATGTGAAACACTTCCATTTGCAAATTGTGTCCTCTGAAATCAAAGCATGAAATATTGGTGCTGAGCACCTCTAGATATAAAATGTGCACCTCTTTTGATATTTATTGCTACAAAAAAATGATAATGTGTTCAATCTTTTTCTTGAATTTTTTTTTTAATGTACAAATGTAAGTTTTAAAAAATCATACAATATCATTCTAAACATATTTTATACATAAACATGAACCATATCATTTCAACTAATATATAAAAACATTATAAAATAAACCAATTGATGTGAGCATATATTGTAAATGAACACGTTTTAAATATGTTATCCAAAGACGTTTTTCTCAATTCACAATATACTCTAATTAATGGTTTGCAAGGTTTCACAAGGCTAACTAAAAGAACTTGAAAACTAATTGGAAACTATAGGTTTTCTAAGGATTAAAGTTTGGATCCTTTTAGGAATTTTTAGAATAATTTTATTTATTGAATACATTGTTTTACAATTTTTTTACCAAATATATTAATAATGAAAAATCCATATTTCCTATGTATACATGCAATTTGAAATTAGAACGAATATATATATATATATATATATTGTAACATAAACAATGGGAGTATTTTCTAAACAAACATGATTGTTTGAAAACATATAAAATTTATGTAAGTGCAATGCACACTATGTAAATGAATGACTTTTTAAATAATATAATTTTCCATGACAATATTTGGTCATGAGTTAAAATAGACACTACAAAGCTTTTCTAAAGTTAACTACAAGATTTGAAAATTATAAGAAAATTGGATTCTCCTAAAAATGTTTTTCACAATTTCATTATTAAACACACATTTGAAAATAATTTTCCAAACATTGTAAATCTTTTTTTAGATCTTAAATGAATAATTTTCATAGATTCCTAAATTATATGATACAAATATTTTTGAAAAATTGCATGTGAATTTTTAAATTTTATGTTAATGTTTGGATATGCAATTAAAGAAATGCATAATAAAATGATAGGATGATAAAAGTAAATAACTTTTATAAATCAATTTTGATTGAAATATGGGTATGGTTTTACAAATGTACAATGTATAGATCAAAAGTTGGTGATTGAAATAAAATATTTCTAAATAAATAAGATGATAAACAACAAATTATACATCAAAATGTGAATATTTATGATATACATTTGAATATAAAATGATGATGTATTATGTATTTAAATAGAGTATTTCCTAGAAGATCCATGAAGAAGGTTTAGGTTCAAGGCGAATTATTTAGAGATCTAAAGATTATAGGTTCTAACTAACTGAGAAATCCAACTTTGAAGGAGTTAACCTAGAACTCAAAATTACTAACTTTAGTTTCAATATTATGGAAAATGTGTGTTTGTTGTTGTTCATGTAACAAGTTGTATGATTCATGAGAATTAAGCTGTAAAAGCAAAAACTTGATATTCCTTTTCACATTCAACTAAAGAAATTCTCAATGTTTTTATTGTGTCCCCCTTGTGCCAACACCCAAGAAAGCAACGAGAACCCACCAACCATGGTGGCATTATTTCAAACTCTTAAAAGATTTAAACTCAAGACCTCACAGTTTCCTTTTGCATTGTGCTGTCTGCTTCTGAATTCTTGAGCTTTGGTGCATCTGATGAAATTATACCTATAGGACCAGCTAACAAAACCAACCCCAAGGACAAGCATTCTACATGGCCTTGTGCTCATCATAGAACTCCACCCCGAAAAGAACATTTTCTGGACTGCCATGTTCTGGGACCACTATTACTACTCTTGTTCCCTTCAACCTCTTTATCACCCATGACCTTCATTCAAACAGTAAACCAGCACATATACTTCTGCCCAATATATGAACAAAAAACACCATTGCTGAAGCATTGTACCTGTGACGAAATGCATCCAACTACAAAAACATTTGCAGTCAACTTTAGAATCTGTTACAATGAAGTCACAGAAACTGCACTTACTGAGCAGTTTTGGAGTATATAATCCAGAAACACATCAGCAACTGCCAAGTATTCAACCAGATCCCCATACTTCATAATCACCTGCAGACCATGTCCAGGTGTTACATGTCTAATACATTTTTTTTTTGAGAAAAGAAAAACCAAGAGATAGTAGTTCACGTGAGAAAGATAGTATTTCATGAGTTCTTTCCACACAGATAGAACATTTGAACCTACATTACTTCCCAGAACAAAACAGGTACTTCTGTAATGACATTTTCTTCATCTGCAGCCATAATACTCAAAAGTGTGCATGACCATGATCCAGACATCACCTCCAATCCCTAATTAGACATCAATTAAATGAAGCTGCCTTTAGCTCTACATTGCAAAATAAATTGCTCAGATAACAATATACTTCCAAGATTTGTAACCACACTCTGATTGAACTTGCAATATTTGGGTCTGGTCAGTGCACCTTCCAAACATCATTGAGCTACAACTTCAAGAGCTTGCTGATGACTGCTATCAACTGCCTCAACAGTATGTTGCCCATCCTGAATGTTTGAATCACCTATAAAAAATCACACACCCACAAACCACATCATAGACCCATCACACATACTTCTCACATTTTTCAAAAAAATTCACCCAAAATTGAATTCTATCTGACGGGAATCTGAGGGTGGGCCAAAACTCATATAACAAAGTAGGAAAAAGCAAACTACATTCAACCCAAAAATCTCATGTTGAAATTGCAAGAGATATCAAGGATACCTTCTCCTTGTAGTCAGCTCCAAGGCCCTCCAAGAACTGAGACTTTTCCTTTCACAGTGTTGCAATGGAGGCATTCACATCCTCCATCTTCTGCTTTCTTTGCTGCATCTTTTCAGCCTCAAGCTTGGCTTCCAGCTGCTTCAAACACCAACTTGATTCCTTCTTCTGTGCAAACCAATACTGATGGCAGTCTTCAAGCTCTTTGCAGAACTGTAGCAGTTGCACCCAGTGGCTTGCGTTCAGGATCATCTCAGGAACTGGCATGGGCACTGCACTGGGCCCAATCTGGCGAGTCTGCAGTAGATTTGCAGCAGCCCACAGGGCCTGTGTGCTCACACACACACTAGGACTGGGTATGTCTCTTGCACTGGGACTTGCCTCCATTCTGCTCATAGTTGCCTGAAGCCATGCCCAGTAAATCATGGCCACTTTTTAAGATGGTAGAACTTTAATATGGTGGTGCATTCCTTTCATACTAACCGAAAAAAAGGGATAAAAACAGATATCCAAAATCAGTTTGTGTATAGCAAAAACATATTCATTTCTTTCACAGGAAGCCCAATTACTTCTTCCACACAAGAGTTAACCTCCACCTCCAACAACATAAAACTAATTATATTTTGGTAGATAAGGACCTTTGTGCCAGCACAGTAGATGTGGGGTCTGATGATGGTACGCTAGACGTCACTATGTCGCTTGATGTTGATGAGGGGACCTCCGTCTTGATGCTGAAGAAGAAGGCCCTAGGAGTGTAAGTGGCAGTGTTGGTGTTGTGGCAAAACTTTTGCAGTCACTCCCAACTGCTGGGGTCTGAGCAGCACTTGATGGCACAACTGAGATCCATGGGGATAGAGCTAAAGTCCTTGCACTAGTAACAGCAGGCTCGCCGGTGGCCTTAGCTGCTTCTGAAACAACAGTTACTGTTGAGCCCTGTGTTGTTCCTGCAAGCACCTCACTTGACATCGAATCATTCTCTTGCGAAACTCAAAAGTTACTTGAAGCAAGTGAGAGATTGAAGAATCCTGTATTTGTCCAGTGATTTGTTAGCTCTGGTACTATGCACACTTTGTCAGGTATTCACAACAACTTCCCATTAACTGTCCCTTACTTGCAGCCACTATTGTCGCAGGGTGTCCTTCTGATGCCCTTGAGGATGAAACTCTCACTGGAATAATCTCCACAGCTGGTTCAGCAGTAGTTGTAGACAAGGAAGCACACTGAGGGACAGTGATTGCAGTGGATAGCCATGAACCAATGGCAGTTGTCATCACTGGAACAGGAAATGTAACAGGGACCAAGAGATGAGAGGGAAACATTTTGAAAGAGGGAAGCTTTGGAATGAGAATCCCAACTGAGGTGGGATAAGTGTAGAAAGAAGGCTGCTAAAGTCTGAAATACAGTAGCCTCCCGCCTAAGTACGCACCCGTTTAAGTACGCATCCCGGTAAAGTACGCATTATTTTCCCGAAAAAATAAGGTTCAGATTATGAAATAACTAATGGGTAACCCGTGACTATGCCACTCCAGCCACCCCCAACGCTTTGTGCTTTCATGTTTGGATTTGTAGCCAGGTTTGGCTAAATCTTTCTTCAGATAATTGCCCACTTTTTCCACATCTTCCTACAGATGATGG
>Ga0116229_10015636_pt1 | contig 10298 bp, 9 predicted proteins | sample S1TSphgellanicum_3_FD_87313 | JGI IMG/M metagenome (GOLD analysis project Ga0116229, IMG submission 87313) | Host-associated microbial communities from peat moss isolated from Minnesota, USA - S1T2_Fc - Sphagnum magellanicum MG | ecosystem: Host-associated > Plants > Peat moss > Unclassified...
GGCGCGATCTCGTGCTGATTCACGGCGATTTTGTCGAGCTGATCGAGCGCCGCCTGGAGCTTCAGTCCCGATCGATACAGCACGCGATAAGCCCGCCGGATGTTCAGGATCTGTTCCGCGCTGAAGCCGCGGCGCTTGAGCCCCTCGGAGTTCACGCTGTGCGGAACCGCGGGCTGGCCGACCACCATCACGTAGGGCGGCACGTCGCGCGTGACCGCCGCGTTGTTGGCGATGAAACAGTGCGCCCCGACCTTGGTGTGTTGATGGACGGCGGATAGGCCGCCCATGATGACCCAGTCGCCGATCTCGACGTGGCCGCCGAGCGTCGCGCAGTTCGACATCACGATCTGGTCGCCGAGCTGGCAGTCGTGGGCCACGTGCGCGTAGGCCATCAGCAGGTTGTCGCTGCCGATTCGCGTCACGCCCTGATCGTGCGTGGTGCCGCGGTTGATCGTGACGAATTCGCGGATCACGTTGCGATCGCCGATCTCGAGCCGCGTGGGCTCGCCGCGATATTTCTTGTCCTGCGGCGCATCGCCGATCGAGGCGAACTGGAAGATCTTGTTGTCCGCGCCGATCTCGGTCGGTCCGTTGACGACCGCATGCGGCCCGATCCAGGTCCGCGGGCCGACGACGACGTCGGGACCGATCACCGTGAACGGCCCGATGAATACGCCCGCCTCGATGTGCGCCAGCGGCGATATCACCGCACGCGGATCGATCATCCGGCCTCTCCGGGCCTCGGGGGCGGCTCCTTGGTGTCCGGGGCGACCATGATCTCCGCCGACGCCACTTCGGCGCCGTCGACCTCCGCCATGCCGTGAAATTTCCAGATCCCCTTGAATGCCCGCAGCAGCTTCACCTTGAGCATGATCTGATCGCCCGGCACGACGGGCTTGCGGAAGCGCGCCTTGTCGATCGCCACAAAATAGAATCGCGTCTCCTCGTTCGGCACGAAGCCGACGGTCTTGAAGGCGAGGATGCCGGACGCCTGGGCGATCGCCTCGACGATCAGCACGCCCGGCATGACCGGGCGGTGCGGGAAGTGGCCCTGGAAGAAGGGTTCGTTGAAGCTCACGTTCTTCAGGGCAAGGATGCTCTCGCCCGGCACGCAGTCCAAGATCCTGTCGATGAGCAGGAACGGATATCGATGCGGGAGCTGCCGCATGATCTGTTCGATATCGAGCGTCACGGTCTCCGTCATCGTCACTCCTTGCGGACGCCCAAGCGTCGGAATTGCGCCACGCGCCGCCACCATTGCTTCGTCTCTTCGGCGGGGATGCCGCTCGAATAGCTGCCCGCGCGAGTCAACGAGGCGCTGATCATGCTGTACCCCGTGATCACCACGTCGTCGGCGATGGTCAGATGCCCCGCCATGCCGACGAGGCCGCCGATCATGCAGCGCTTGCCGATGGTCGTGCTGCCCGAGATGCCGGTACAGGAGGCGATCGCCGTGTGCTCGCCGATCGAGACGTTGTGGCCTATCTGGATCTGGTTGTCGAGCTTCACGCCGTTCTCGATGACCGTGTCTTCGATGGCGCCGCAATCGACGGTCGTGTTGGCGCCGATCTCCACGTCGTTGCCGATGCGCACGGCGCCGATCTGCGGCACCTTGACCCAGCCGCGCGCCCCGTCGAGCGCGAAACCGAAGCCGTCCGCGCCGATCACGACCCCAGGGTGCAGGATGCAGCGCTCCCCGACCTGCACGAAGCGGCACAGGGTCACGCGTGCGGTGAGCCGCGTGTCGGCCGCGATGCGCGCGCCCTGCTGGATGATGCAGCCGGGCCCGACGAACACGCGCTCCCCGATCTCGACGGCCTCGTCGATCACGGCCTGGGGGCCGACATGGGCCGAGGCGGCGATGCGCGCCGACGCAGCGACCACCGCGCTGCCGTCGATGCCGGGCGGCGACACGGGCGTCGGATGCAGCACGCCGGCGATGCGCGCGTAGGCGAGATACGGGTTCGGATCGATCAGCGCCGCGGCAGGGCTCAAGGACGCATGCTCGGCCGCGAGGACGACGGCGGTGGCCCGGGTGGTTTCGAGCGGCTTTCGGTACCGGGCATTGGCGAAAAAACTGATGCCGCCGGCATCCGCGTTGTGCAGGGTGGCGACGCGGCGCACGCGCAAGCCAGGATCGCCGCGCAGTTCGAGACCGAACCGCGCGGCCAACTCACCCAGACTGTATTCGACGGTCTGCACGGCGGCACACGCGGCGCGCGGACCTTTGGCCTATTTTCCGGTGGCGGGAGTCTTCGGTGCCGGGGCCGGCGTACTGCCGGTCGCCGGCGCGGCCGGCAGGCTCGCGGGCTTGGTCAGCAGCACGGCGAGGATGTTCGCCGTGATGTCGAGATTGCCCTTGGCGTAGAACACGCTCTCGCCGAGCACGAGGTCGAACCCCTGGGCGGCCGAATATTCCTGGATCTGCTGCACGAGGTAGCGCTGCACCTTGCCGAGTTCCTCGTTGCGGCGGGTCGAGGCGTCGTCCTGGAACTCGCCGGCCTTGCGGGAGAATTCCCGCTGTTCGTCGCGCAGGCTCTTCTCCGCCTTCGCGCGGTCCGCCTCGGCCATGACGGCGCCCTCGCGCTGCAGCTTCTCGTCGCGGGCCTTCAAGTCGTTCTGCATGGTCAGCAGTTCGCGGCGGCGCGGCGCGAACTCGTTCTCGAGCGCCGACATCGCGGTCTTGGTCTGCGGGGCGTCCTCGAGCAGCTTCTGAAAATTGACCACGCCGATCTTGTTCTCCGCGCTCGCGACCTGAGCGGCGAGCAGACCGAAGAGACCCAGGACCAGGAACGGAACGCTACGTTTGGAAGTCGACATGTTGATTCTCTAGGACCTCGAAATAATAGTAATTTGGTCGAAATATATTTGGTCGAAGTATGCGGGTAGCTTGGTTCAAAATGCCTGGCCGATGGAAAACTGAAACCGCTCGGTTTCGTCGTTGAATCTCACCGTGTTGCCCGGGAATGCATTCAACGGGATGGCGTACGAGAACCGGAACAGACCGAGCGGCGCGAGCCATTGCACGGCGAGCCCGGTCGAGCGCTTGAGCTCATTATAGCTGAAATGGTAATTGACCGGCGTGGTGTCATCGACCCCGAGGAATTTGACGGTGCTGCCGGTCTGGAACACGTTGCCCAAGTCGAAGAACCAGCTCACCCGCGCCGCGGCTTTCCATTTGTCGGGGACCGGAAACAGCAACTCCAGGCGGTTCACGATCCGCAAGTTGCCGCCGTACGGGTTGCCGAGACCGATGTTGTCGCGCGGACCCAGCCGGCTCTCGCGGTAGCCGCGTACGCTGTCCGGACCGCCCGCGAAATAATTGAGATAAGGCGGCAGCGCGGTGGTGTGGCCGAGCGCGGACGCATAGTCGATGATCGCATTGTCGGTGAGCAGCCATTTGCCCCAGAGCGGTACGTACTTCACGAACTCGTAGTTGAGCGCGTAATAGCGGACGTCGCCGCCCGGCAGCGCGAAACGCCCCGACAGCGCGCTGCGCATGCCGGCCGTGGCGAAGGCGGCACGGTTGCGCGAATCGTAGGACCAGCCCCCCGTGATCTCATAGGTGTAGAAGTCGCTGCCGTAGACCGTGTACGGACTGTCGAGCGAGTTCACGTAACCGTCGCCGTTGGTGTCGTCGATCTGGCGGATGAACGTGTGCCCGTTCTCGCGCACCCAGTCGACGGCCTGCTGCGCGCTGTAGCCCTGGCTGGTGACGAGCTCGTTCTTGTTCGCGGCGAGGCCGAGCGAGACCCCCTGGTATTCCGTGATCGGATACGAGTAGCTCTGCGCGAGGGTCAGCTGCTTGGTGCCGAACACCGACGAGGACGACACGAACTGCGTGATGTCGCGGTAGGTCACCGAGGTCGTGCGCGCCACTCCGTCGATCGTCGTATAGGGGTTGGTCTGCGCGAACGTGTAGGTCTTGCTGTACTTGCCCGCGTTGACCTCGAGCGCGACGCGTTCGCCGCTGCCCATGAAATTGCTGTGCACGAAGTTCGCGTTGATGCTGAATCTCTGCGCCTCGGAATAGCCGATGCCGCCACCGAACTGGCCCGGCAGACCCTCCTTGATGTTGTAATCGACGTCGACCAGATCCGCGCTGCCCGACACGGGCTTGGTCTCGAACTCGACCTTCTCGACGTACGGCAGGCGTTGGATGCGCTCCTTGGAGCGCTCCACCGCGGAGTTCGACAGCCATCCGCCCTCGAGCTGGCGCATTTCGCGGCGCAGGGTCTCGTCGTTGATCGCGGTCTCGTTGTTGAAATTGATGTGCCTGACGTATACCCGGTTGCCGGGCTCGATGAAGAAGGTGAGCGAGACCGTCTTCTTCTCGTTGTCGGCGGTGGGCACGGGGTCGATCTTCGAGAACGCGTAGCCGTCCGCACCGAGCCGATAGCTCATCTGTTCCTGTGAAGCGGTCACGGCCTTGCGCGAAAAGATGTCGCCGGGCTTGATGAAGAGGAACTTGCGCAGCTCGGCCTCCGGAACCACGAACGTGCCCGCCAGCTTGATCTCCGACACCTTGAACACCGCCCCCTCGTTGATGTTCACGGTCACGAACATGTTGTCCTTGTCGGGTGCGATCGTGACCTGCGTGGATTCGATCTGGAAGTTCGCGAAGCCGCGGTCCATGTAATACGAGCGGATCTTCTCGAGATCCCCCTGCAGGGATTCGCGCGAGTAGCGGTCGTCCTGTTTGTACCAGGACAGCCAGTTCGGCGTCTTCAATTCGAGGCTGCCGAGCACGTCCTTTTCGTCGAACGCCGTGTTGCCGACGATGTTGATCTGGCGGATCACGGCGCGCTTGCCCTCCTTGATGTCGACGATCACGTCGACCTTGTTGCCGGGCAGGTCGGTGACCTTGGTGTCGATGCGCACGGCGTACTTGCCGCGGCTGAAGTACTGGTCGGTCAGGTACTGCTTGACCTCGTCGAGCACGGAGCGGTCGAAGATCTTGCCCTGGGCGAGACCCACGTTGCGCAGGCTCTTCGTGAGGTCCTCGGTCTTGATGTCCTTGTTGCCCTTGATCTCGAACTTCGCGATCGAGGGCCGCTCGACCACCACGACCAGCAGGGTGTTGCCGTCGCGCCGCAGCTCGACGTCACGGAAAAAGCCCGTCGCATAGAGCGCACGCATGGCCTCGCCGATCCGCTGATGATCGAGATGATCGCCGATGTTGACCGGCAGGTAGTTGAATACGGTGCCCTCGGAAATGCGCTGCAGGCCCTCCACCCGGATATCGCCGACCGTGAAGGTGTCGGGATTCGCGTCCTGAGCATTGGTCACGGCCCCGAGGGGCGATATGGCAAGCAAAACGACGCCGAGAAGGCGGAATTCAAACCCCACGCGGCATCGACCGACGTGAAGTCCGATGGCCGGTTAGCCGCGCAGCCCGTCGCCGCAGGCGCAGATCCCGGGATTTGAAATTATAGTTGGCCATGACTTCCCATCAGTTCAAATGTCGTGATATGTCGTTGTAAAACGCCAGGCTCATCAAAACCACCAACAGCGCGATGCCGACCTGCTGGCCGAAGTACTGCGCCCTCTCGGACATCGGACTACCCTTCACGGCCTCGACCAGCTGGTACACGACCTGACCCCCGTCGAGCAGCGGCACCGGCATCAGGTTCAGGACACCCAGGCTCACGCTGATGACCGCCAAGAACGCGAGGAATGCAGTCACGCCCAAAAACGCACTGACGCCCGCAAACTCCGCGATGCTGATGGGACCGCTGATGTTCTTGGCCGAGACCTGACCCGTGACGATGCGCCAGAGCATCTCCACCGTCAGCGAAGACATCTCCCAAGTCTTCGAAACCCCGGCAGCCATGGCATCGAGGGGCCCCGAGCGGCGCATCTCGACGAGTCCGGGCGGCCACGTTCGTGGTCCTTCTTGAAGCGTGATCCCGAGCCTGCCGATGAGTTTACCTTGTTCCATTATCTTCGGCACGGCGGCGACGCGGGTCATCGCTGCGCCATGGCGCTCGAGGCTCAGCGTTATGTCCTTGCCGGGGGACCCGCTCACAGCCGCAACGAACTCCGAGCTGTTCTCGAAAGTCTGGCCGTCGATGCCGATCAGCCGGTCGCCCGGCTCGAGTCCGGCCCGGGCGCCGGCGCCGTCGGGACTCACGGCCTGGACCATCGTGCTCGCTTTCCAGCTCGCGAGATCGAACCCCAGTCCCGGCAGCAGGCGGCCGGGCTCGGTCAGGGCCCGGCGCTGATCGGCCGGCACTGCGAGGTGCAGCCGGCGGTCCGTCCCATCATGGCGCACCTCGAGCAACACGTCGTCGTCGCTCGCAAAGCGGCGGATCAGTGCGATCTGCAGGTCCTCGGTATCCTCGACCGGGCGGTCGCCGACCGCGACGATCTGATCGCCGCGCTCGAGCCCTGCGGCCGCGGCGGGAGTGCCGAGATGCACCTGGCCGACGACAGGCTTGACGACTTCCGCGCCGATCATCGCGAGCACGGCGTAGAGCGCGATCGCGAACAGCAGATTCATGGCCGGCCCGGCGAGCAGCACGGCGACGCGGTGTGCGATCGGGCGGCGGGTGAAGGAGCGGTGCACCTCGCGCGGGGACACGTCGCCCTCGCGCTCATCCAGCAGTTTCACATAACCGCCGAGCGGGATCGCCGCCAGGCAGTACTCCGTATGGTCAGGAGCCCCGCCCCGATGGCTGAGGAGCGGCTTGCCGAAACCGATGCTGAAGCGCAGCACCTTGAACCCGAGCTTCTTGGCGACCCAGTAGTGCCCGAACTCGTGGACCGCCACGAGGATTCCGATCGCGACCAAAAAAGCCGCAATGAATATCAGTATCTTCATGCGAAGGCTCCAGTGGTGGGCTCGATCAACGCGGCCGCGCAACGGCGGGCCGCGGCATCCGCTTCGAGCACGTCGTCCAAATTGTCGACGGGGTGCGACTCAAGCTGCTGCAGCACCTGGTCAATGACCGTCGTGATGCCCGTAAAGTTCAAGCGATGATCGAGAAACGCCTGGACCGCCACTTCGTTCGCAGCGTTCAAGAGGGCCGGCGCCGTGCCGCCGGCGCGCGCGGCGGCACGGGCAAGATCGAGGCTGGGAAACCGGCTGTGGTCCGGCGGTTCGAAATCAAAGCGGCCGAGCGCGGCGAGATCGAGCGATTCCACGCCGGACGTGATGCGTTCGGGCCAGGCGAGCGCCTGGGCGATCGGCACGCGCATGTCGGGGGCGCCGAGCTGCGCGAGCATGGAGCCGTCCGCATATTGTACGAGCGAATGCACCACGCTCTGCGGGTGCACGACGATGTCGACCCGGGATTCGGGCAGGCTGAACAGCAGGGTCGCCTCGATGACCTCCAGGCCCTTGTTCATGAGCGTGGCCGAGTCGACCGAAATCTTGCGACCCATTTTCCATTTCGGATGGGCGCAGGCCTGGTTCGGCGTGACGTGCGTGAGGTCGGGCGCGGCGGTCGTGCGGAACGGGCCGCCGGAAGCCGTGAGGATCACGCGGGTGACGCCGCGTGCCGCCACGCCCGGCAGGTAGCCGGCCGGCATGCATTGGAAAATCGCATTGTGCTCGCTGTCGATCGGGATCAGCTCCCCGCCCGAATCACGCACGAGATCCATGAGGAGCCGGCCCGCCATGACCAGGGCCTCCTTGTTGGCGAGCAGCACGCGCTTGCCCGCGCGTACTGCGGAGAGCGTGGGCAGAAGCCCGGCGGCACCGACGATCGCAGCCATGACGAGATCGACCGAGGAGTCGGCCGCTGCGGACTCGAGTGCGGCCACGCCGGTCTCGACGCGCGTCGCACAGCCGGCAGCGCGCAGCGCCTCGCGGGCTTTGTCCGCCGCGCCCGGATCGAGCAGGATGACGGTCTCGGGGCGGAAGCGCCGAGCCTGGGCGACGAGGGTTTCCCAACTCCTCCAGGCGCCGAGGCTCGTCACCCGGAACAGCTCCGGATGCGCGCCGATCACATCGAGCGTGCTGCGCCCGATGCTGCCCGTCGAACCCAGCACGGCGACGCCGCGCACGCCGCTCACTGGAGCGCTCCCACGACCAACAACCCGAGGGCACACAGCGGCGCTGCCGCCGTGACACTGTCGATGCGATCCAATACTCCTCCATGGCCCGGCAGCAGCGAACCGCTGTCCTTGAGCCCCGCCTGACGCTTGAACATGCTTTCCGTGAGATCGCCGACGATCGAGAAGATCCCGATCGCGCAGCCGAAGCCGATCGAGGCGGGCACCGGCAGGCCGAAGTGCAGGGCGCCGAGCCAGGCGACGAGCGACACGCCGAGCATGCCGCCGGCCGCGCCCTCCCAGGTCTTGGCGGGACTCACCCGAGGAGCGAGCTTCAGGCGTCCGAGGCTGCGCCCGGCGAAAAACGCGCCGATGTCGGCCGCGAACACCAGCAGCAGCATGAACAGCACGAGCTGCGGCCCGCGTGCGAAGGAATGCTTGACGACCTGGATCCGCGCGAGCGCGGCGAACGACGGCACGAGCACGGGCACGCCGCAGACGAGGGTCAACACGGGATCGTGGCCGGTCGGACGCAGCGAGAGCCAGAGAAAGGCGATGATCCACCAGCCACAGGCGCAGCCGAGCAGAATCAGGGTATTCGACGGATTCTCGGTCCACTGCCAGCTCAAGATCATGAGCAGCGCGACGCCGAGCGCGTAGGCCGCGCGCGCAAGCAGGCGCGTGAGGCCGCCGAATCCGGCCCATTCCCAGGCGCCGACCGTGAAGGCCGCGCCGAACACGAGCACGGCGCCGCGCGCCGGCAGCAGAAACAGCGCGGCGAGCAGCCCCGAGGACAGCACGAGCGCGGTCAGGATCCTCGCTCTAAGCATCGGGCTCATGCAGCCCCACGCGACCGGCGTCGGTGTTCGCAGGAGTTGCGCCGGGGTCTTGCCGGGTATCGGCCATGCCATGAAGGAGAGCGTGCAAGTCCAGGGCGAACGGTCAGACCTGCATCAGCTCCTTCTCCTTCTCGGCCATCGCGTGATCGATCTCGGCGACGTGCCTGTCGGTGAGCTTCTGGATCTCGTCCTGGGCGCGCCGGTCGTCGTCCTGTGCGATGAGCTTTTCCTTGAGCATCTCCTTGAGCTCGGTCATGACCTCGCGGCGCACGGCGCGGACCGAGACGCGCGCGTTCTCCGCCTCCGCGCGCACCACCTTGGTGATGTCGCGGCGGCGCTCCTCGGTGAGCGCCGGCATGCTGATGCGGATCAGCTGCCCCGCCGTGTTCGGCGTGAGCCCGAGGTCGGACTTGTAGATCGCCTTCTCGATCACCGGCACCATGGCCTTCTCCCAGGGCGTCACCGTGAGCGTGCGCGCATCCTCGGTCGCCACGTTCGCCACCTGGTTCAGGGGCATCTCCGAGCCGTAGTAATCGACCTTGATGTGCTCGATGAGACTCGTGTGGGCGCGTCCCGTGCGCAGCTTCTTCAGCTGGTCCTTGAAAGCCGCAACGCACTTCTGCATTCGCTGCGTGGCGTCCTTCTTGATGTCGTCCAGCATGCATTGTCCCCTACGGTTCGACGCAAACGACGGTGCCGACGTCCTCGCCCTGAACGATACGCACCAAATCGCCCGCGTGGAAAAGATTGAAAATTTGTAATGGCAGATTGTTCTCGCGGCACATGACGATCGCAGTCGCGTCCATGACGTCGAGCCGGTCGGCCAGAACCTTGTCGAAAGTCAGACGCGCGTAGCGCTTGGCGCCCGGATTGTTGATGGGATCCGAATCGTAGACGCCGTTGACCTTGGTGGCCTTGAGCAGCACGTCGGCGTTGATTTCGATGGCCCGCAGGCTCGCGGCCGTGTCGGTCGTGAAGAACGGGTTGCCGGTCCCGGCCCCGAAGATCACCACGCGGCCCTTCTCGAGATGGCGCACCGCGCGCCTTCGGATGTAGTCCTCGCAAACCTCGTTGATGCGCAGCGCCGATTGGACCCGCGCATAGACGCCGAGGCTCTCGAGCGCGTCCTGCATCGCGAGCGCATTGATGACCGTCGCGAGCATGCCCATGTGGTCGGCGGTGACCCGGTCCATGCCGGCGCGGGCGAGCCCAGCGCCCCGGAAGATGTTGCCGCCGCCGATCACCACGGCGACCTGCACCCCCATCTGGATCAGGTCGCGGATCTCGCCTGCGATGCGCTTGAGGATCTTGGGATCGATGCCGTAGTCCTCGTCGCCCAACAGGGCTTCGCCGGACAATTTGACCAGGATTCTGCGGTAGCGGGCGCTGCTCGGGATCGTGCTCATGGTACCTACTATACTGAAGGTTGCCCGCTTAGGCGCCTCGCCACGGGTCTTTGCA
>Ga0116229_10015638_pt1 | contig 10298 bp, 11 predicted proteins | sample S1TSphgellanicum_3_FD_87313 | JGI IMG/M metagenome (GOLD analysis project Ga0116229, IMG submission 87313) | Host-associated microbial communities from peat moss isolated from Minnesota, USA - S1T2_Fc - Sphagnum magellanicum MG | ecosystem: Host-associated > Plants > Peat moss > Unclassified...
AAAAAAAAAACAAAAAAAACAAAAAAACAAAGGTCCAGGCAGTGCCTGGAAACTGCCCAGACAGACAGACAGACAGACATGTAGCTTTAATATATTAGATGGGCATCAGTTACCACTCACTCACACCACATTTCCCCCATCTTGTCGCTATTTATATTACCTAAACCTTTCAACCATTCATCATGCTACTACCATCTTCCCAAGAATGCAAAAGAAGGAACAAATAAATCTCAACATTTGAGTGGTCTCACCCAATGTGCTCAAGCACCCATCATTTTCTCATTTTTCTATACAATATTCATCTGTTAAATTCAACATGCTTTGAACTCATCAAGAAATTATACTGAATTGGATGTGCTGAACACAACCAAGATGGAAGTGAATTTTGCAGAAGATTTTTGACTCAAGTTTTTTAGGTACAAAGCTTTCCTCCTCATGCATGTCTGTGTTGAGAAGCAAGAGGTTGGAATCAGCAATTGCCATGGCTAGCTGTTCCTCAAGTATGCCCACGAACTGCCAAGAAAACCGTTGAGAAAGGGGAAAAGCATTTTTCTTCCCAAATGCAGCATGATGACATGAACTTCAATTCAGCAGGTCTCTTGCTGGTGATCCTCATAACAGGCTTGCATTCCTTCCTTATGAGGGGTTCAAGAGGTTTTCCCTTTCAGGGATGAGACTACTGGATTGAGGATTAGTGACCGTGATATGTGGGCTTACGCTTCTCAGCAAATGCATCCAAACCTTCGAGTCTGTCTTTAGACTGCAGCACCTGTGCATAGCAAGCCTCCTCTATTACCATGCCTGATGCTGAGTCCACTTCACTTCCACGCTCTATTGCAACTTTTGCCAGTTTCACAGCTAATGGACCCTGTGCACAACACCATGACCCACATAAATATCAGCCTACAATCTGTATGACATAGTATAGTCATTATCGTCAAACAAACAATAACAAAACCAAGCTTTCCCTTCCACCTGGGCTCAACAGTCTACATGAAAGTACTGGAAAGGAAATAGTCATAACCTGCTTAATGATTTCACAACCAATGTCCAAAGCCTTCTTGTATGCAGTGCCTGCCTGCACACAATGGTTCACAAGACCTGCCCCACGACCACATACAAATGCCTCAACAAACAGAAGTTCATCAAACCTGCATACAGGATATGGTGTTGAAAGATAGCAGGTTCTAAGGCATGTGTCAATGTGGGTTACCGCTACATTAAACCAGACATTTGCTAAATGACCACATGTTATCTGACTGGCATCCAAAGAGATACCAATTTCTTCAGCATGCTCAGCATCAATGCGACGGCCTGTAAAGATGAGTTCCTTAGCCCTTGGCCGGCCTACAAGTCGTGGCAACCGCTGTGTACCCCCTGCCCTGCATGCACACCTCTGTCAACTTCTGTCATTAATGCTTAGCTGCTCCTGACAAAACTGGTTGTAAGAGACATGTAGCTTGCAAACTTTGAACTTGAGCCAAGATTACCATTTGAACATGATGGTTGAACACAGACAATGCCAAACAACATTAAAGGAACACATCCAGGAACTATGTTCATGTTAACTTGTGGAATTGTAGTGTTCATAATATCTTCTGTTCAGTGGAGATGCACAAACCCAGGGATTATGGCAAGACCGGTCTCTGGGAGTCCAAACACCGCCTTATCTCCTGAATCAACATGAAAAGACTGAGACTTATGATACAGCAACTTGAATCATAAGGAACCGTGATACTGTATAAACAGAAGAGATTAGTAACTTCGAGTCTTGCATGAACAGTTCACTGACTAAACAAAGCCTTATAGATTCTCTGCTTCAAAACTAGCCTTGTGAAGAATCTGCACTTCTGCACTCCTCCTGAACCTCTCCATTAATGCTGAACGTGACATTTTGTACTCATGACAGGAGAACTGAAAGAGCTTGGTTGGTGAGATGGTCCATCAAGGAATGGAGTACAAACCACACACTCGAATATCACAAGCCAATGCCAACTCCATACCACCCCCTAGGGCTGCCCCTTCCACAACTGCAATGGTTGGCATTGATAGCACCTGCGCATGTGACCCCAAGTACATCAGCATGAGAAGCCAATCATCTTATGGAGGCACACTGTAACATATCCATCAATGGGATTTGAATGCAATCGTATTGTTGCAGTGTTGAACAGCATGTCCCTATTGAACCCAACCCAATGGCTGTAAGCAGGAATTATCTTTGCAACAGGCCATTCAGGTTAGATGCTGGCAATAAGCCATGAAACTGTTACAATATCTGCCATTTTATGAGATAGACAGTGAGTCAGTAACCCCTTGCTCATGACAGCAACACCCCTTGAGAGACATGTCCGGAATGTATGCAGAAACAAAGGAACAGAGAGAAGATCAGCTGGGACACAAGAGAGCACCTCAAGAGATGAAAATGTCGACCGCAGAGTGTTCACAAACCTCTGTGCTTCAGCAACTCCCATGTTTCGTCTCTCCTTTCATGAAGACAAAAAGAAGAAAGTCCCCATCAGAACTATGGAAATTTGTCTCAGAATCAACAAACCCTTGGTTGCAAAAATCAAAAGCCCCATGGAGCAAGAGCCATCTCATGTGTTCAGGTGCCTGATCTATCATCTGGACCTAAGCCAAGTTAGGTCCAGATGCTCTTGGTCCAAGCCTTGCAACATAGAAATTCACAAGAAGGTCAACATCAGGAAAGTTGCCAAAACCTTGAGATCAGCACCCGCACAAAAAACACCAGGCACAGAACTGCAGACAAGGAGGGCTCGTGCTGAGGTATCAAGTTGAAGAGCTTCTAATACATCACGAAGCTGTTTCAGCAACTCTACACCAATTGCGTTTCTGGCACCAGGCCTGTTCAGTGTCAATACAGCTACCCCTGCAGCAGCAGCAGCAGCAGACACAGCCAACAACAACCAGCATGATCGGAAGCAGCATCTGCATGCGTCTCTCTACAATCTCTGTCTGTCTGTTGATGATGGCTGCTTCAAGTCCTCTGCATCAATCTATGAACAAACTGCCCATGTTTTCCCGTCTCTCTCTGCAGAGACTTACCTTCTTCAGCTCCAGAAAGGTGGCGCAACGACACCTGCTCTTCCGTGGTCGCTTCCACAAACAACGATCGACTGAAGCTCTTGAAACTCGTTCCAGTCCACGATCCCCGCCATGAAGAAGACGCACTACTAACCCTGCTGGCTCCGTGTCTCAGCAGCGTCGCCATCTCCAGCCCTCTCTCTCTTCAATTCTCACCAGGAGAACCAAGTTCTCTCTCTCTCTCTCTCTAGACCCTGATCACGTCCTCCAAGAAGACGATGATAATACCTTTTGTTCTTCCTCAGAGAGTCTCCTCTTCCTTCAAATTTTTCTTCTTCTTCCGGTTTTGAGTATCTAGGGTTTCTTCCGGGGTAGAGGCGACAACATGAGCAGTGATATCGAGCTAAGGCAAGGAGCATCCTCCTGTGCAGCAGCTGCATGACTGACTGCAAAGGACATTGCCACTACCGGTAACCACCAACAAGAAGGTGATGTTTCTGACTGATTTTCAAATCTCCTGTTTTGTGAGGCATCTTTTGTTTTACTGCTATGGAAGCTTATTTTTGTTTGTCACCAGTATTATGCAGTTAGTAGCAATCCAAAACCAAAAGAAGCTTTGTGCAGTAGCACTTGGGGAGTGACAAAAAAACCCTGCTTTGTCAATTCCTGGTTCTGGTTACATTTCAATTGTGTTTTGCAACTTCACTCTCTGTGGTGCATTGTATTTGCATGTGACAGGTATTTTCAATGAGTTCTGCATCTTGGAGAATGGGCTTTGTGAATAAGCTTTGCAAATTGTCTTCAATATTATTCTCCCTGTCCTCCTCCTCCAGGCTCTTCTAAAGGCCTGTACCAATTCCTCGTCTGAGAAAAATCTCAGGTTTTTAAACTTGCTAAGTTTAAAAGGGGAAGAGTAAATCATGAATAGTGTGGATGGGTGGGTACCAAAGGGTACTCAAATATTCTAAAATATTTACTCTTTACACTAGTTTCTGTGATTCAATGTCAGAAAAGAACAAGCCTTTGCAATCAAATTGCGATTCTCTGGTACAAGGTGGAGGGAAGGAATCAGGTCTAGCAGAGGTTTAAGAGGCAAGTTGCATGCTTATTATCCAGAACTAAGATCGTTGAATGGCAATTCAGCTGTAGGGTGCAGCATGGGCTGAATCAGAATTGTGCAGGAATTTTCAGTGCTTCACAAATATTGCATCAAAATAGACTTGGGGAAAAGAGTGCCAACATCCATCCTACATAAAAGTGGAAGTGACTGGTGGAGAGACACATTTTCATTACCCTTCTACGTGCAGCTTCTTTCATTCCTTCCAATCCTAGGGCTTCTTCCATGGGTGGTGAAGCCATCCATCATCAGTGTTGCAAATCACTACAAGATGTTCTACAGAATTATCCACCATGTACTAGTGGTAAGCTCACAAGCTCAAAGAAATGGTCTAATCACAACTAGATTTACTTCATCCATGAGTTTTTATTATCTACATGCACTGATTTGTGTTCTTGGCTAATTTATATATATCTGCATTCTTGTGTCATTGCTAATAATCAATTTGATAGCAGGAGTGTACCAAAAAAATTTATCATCAAATTTCCAACTTGAGAGAATGATGCAGTATCAATGTTCCACATCAAATAATGAATATGAAAAATAACCAGGATAATGTGCTGTTGTGCAGGTTGTGAGGGTTCAGCCACCTCAACACTCTGGTTGAAAACCCCCAAGACTCATTGTAATGTGGGAGCAAGGATCTCTCGAAAGCCACTAGAAAAGCATGTCACTAATTTGCTCTCATACTCAAAATGCTGCTGTTTCACCAAGTTCTCTACCCAAGCAATTCCCACCCAAAATTTGTTTCTGTTGAGTTGAACATGACACTGTTCTCAGATAAAAGGTCAAGAACAGCGCATGTCAAAAAAGAGGCTGAAAAAGCCTCCATTCAACAGCAATTTGTTCCCTGTTTACTAGGGACCAAACAAGGCTCTTCGCAAAATGGATTCATTTGTCAGGAGGGATCCTGTCCTTCAAATTCAAAGAAGAAGACCACCAAGTAGCACATCATGACCTAAATGCTTACGAACTTCTTCAGCAAGCTCAATGATGTGCTCATCAACACAACCTGCAGCAAATGCACCCAAAGTGTAAGAAGTCGACCAAAAAACATTGCCAGATGAAGAATGGACACAGTGCAGAGCATGTTTTGATTATTCAATAGTAGCTCTGGAGAATGGAGGGAGTAACGCACCAATCTGATATAGAGCTTCTTCAAGCCGAAACAGGTACTCATAGTTTGGACCTGCTGGACCAACAGCCTTTGCAATTTGACTGTCACATCCACAATAAAAATGTGAATACAATATACAATTTTATATTGCAAGCTGCAAAATGCTCTTGTTACAGATACCGATACATTAACAAGTTGGCATATGCTCTTTTGATCCTTACAGCATCTAGGGGGTTCTTCAACTGATTGAAGAGCTCACCTTGCCATGTCTTCAAGAGGAGCAGGACCTAAGTAATATTGATTCTTTGATTTGTTTGAACTTCCAATGTACACAAGAACTGAGATTGCTTGTGTGCAAGGCGGGTCTTCTGTGTAAAAATCGACAAATGCTCTTTCATCATACTCAAATTCCCTCATCTCCAGATACTGCAAGTTGAAATTATCAAGGTAAAATCAGGAGATGCCAAAGGAGACAATTGCAAATGCACACTCAAGCTTCTAACCAGTAGGAAAACAGAAATAAAGGAGATCATTAGATCCACTCAATACTATTAGCAATTTGACCTACAGAGACAGCAGAGGACACATGGCCTTCAATGGCAGAGACAGAGTGCTTGTACAACAAGTGGAAAATCTGACTTGCTCAATATCAGGCTTTGAAATACTTACAGATAAGACAAGCTGCTCCTCATCCTTTCCAGATACACGATATGCAGCACCCCACTGTTCACAAATCAATAGTGTGGTGAGTTTCAAACCCTAATTACAAAAATCAATGGAGCCCATGATGAGCTTCTGATTGTTGAATGCAGCAACAAGGACTTGAAACAGAACTCACTGTTACTTCTCCCTCATGACGTTCAAGGGTGACTGTCCGGCCTGGATATTCTCGTGTGCCTCGATGGTCTGTGCTAGCTGCAAAAAACCCATGAGAATCACCTAGTGTCAGCAGGAGAAATATGCTTTGAAAGAAGCTTTTATTTTGTGAAGAAATCAACATTGAGAATCATCTAGTAAATAGCTCTCTTCCATGAACATTTTCATTTTTCCATCTCTCTTTCACTCGTAAGCACGTGTACACAGGTGCAAAACAAAAAACTCTAAAATGTTTTATGCTCAAAACACATTGTAAACCATATTATTTCTTCTTCGAACGCAACCACACATTGGTCAATGATCTACTACAAGAAATGGAAATGCATTGTAGGGAAGAAGCTCAACAATCCATGTAGCAAAAACACCAACCTACTTTCTCTTTTTCTAGTGCTTCCCATCTCCAAATTCTCCCTAATGGTGTGAGAGAGTACAACAAGATTTGATACAAAGATTTCCCACAAGATTTGCAACAAGATTTTGCAGCAGCTTTTCATACGAAATTCAATGTAGAACGAGGAGGAGGACATTCACACACCTTGATGAAAGACTCGTCGGTAACCTTTGATGAATCCCACAACTCGCTCCTCGTAATCAAAGCCTGCTTTCCATAGTAGTGATCCATAGCCAAACACCCAGAGTACCATCTCTCTCTCCTATGCACACCCACACACATACAGAGATACGAAGCCCATTCAAAATCAGAAATTCCATTGTCCAATGTCTGCTTATACTGTTTGATTGCACTGCAAAAGTAGCTGCAAGAATCGAGCAAAAAACAGGTATGACAAAAACGCTGGAAAAAAGGACTTTCAACCTCAAATGCACAATTGAAAATGCTAAACACATGCATGCGATGCAAAAGACATGGGAACAAAGCAGTTTTGAAGTCAAGATCAGCATCTCTCTTACATTCTTTTTTTTTGTATGCAAAATGCAAATGGCAAAAAGCATACAATCTCTGTTCTTTCCTCAAAAACTATTGCAGAAGAAGAAGGAAGCACACATGGGTGTAGGAAGCGAAGAAAATAAAATAATACCTTAACTCCGAGTAACTGAACTGCGGAGTAAGAAGACTTTTTTGTTGTTGTTGTTCCCCCCCAACTCTCTTCTTCAAAGATCTGCAATCTCTCTCTCTCTCTCTCTCTCTCTCTCTCTTTCTCTCTCTCTCTCTATGCCTGAATCCCAAGCCGAAAAAAAGAAAGAAAAGGCTGAGCTGAATGCAGCAAAGCTCTTCCCTTTCACAAAAACCCAAGAGAAAGATCTCGCATCAAGAAAGATCCCCTTACAATACTTCAAGGAAACTTGACAACACAAACCTTCTTCTTCTTCTTCTCCTTCTTCTAAATGAGCTACCAGCACAACTCAATGCACAACAAGAACTGATAACGAGTTCAGGGGTCAAAACTCCACCAAAACATCTTCTTCAGCAGCAAGAGTTGCCAAATCAAAAAGAGAGAGACAACACACAACAACAGCAACAACAGCTCCCAGTAATCAAACTCCCACCCAAGACATGATATAATCTTCCTAAAACAAAGTCTAGAAATGAGAGAGCTTGTCCCAAGACGTCTCCTTCTTCATCAAACTAACTGAGAGCTGAGTGCATCAATCAGTACGAGGAGCTAAAACACTTCACACGAAAGAAGAACAAGCTCAATACAAGAAATAAGAAAAACATACGTAAAAAATGCTTCTTCGATGCTTATTCTTATTCTCTTCTCGTTCTTCTTCTTCGTCTAATGGCAGCAATCAAAACAACACTCGAGAGGTCTGACAAAACACGTGTCTTGGGGACAAAATGCTTTCAAAGCTCTTCTTCTTCTCTTTCCCTTCCCTTTTTGGCCTTCTCCCCCTCCCCCTCCCCCTCTCCGCCACCCCCCCTGCCCCCTGCGTCAGTCTCCACTCTTTTGTTTTTCTTTCCGGAAAAAGACAGACAAAAAAAGACTGCTCTCTCTGTTTGCGACTTGTCTGAAAAACCCAAAAAATCAGAACCCTTCTCTCTTCTCTTAATTTTTGTGCTTACAACAAAAACAAACAACGAACAACAAAAAAAACCCCACATTCAATGTAGGTAAAAAAGTTTGGGTTTTTATTTCCCAAAACCACCCCCCCAAAATAGGTAACTAAACCAAAAGCTAGCCTTGGGATTTGAGCTAATTATCCATTTGTAAATTACCAATAAGATTTAGCCAAAAACCTTGGCTTGGGATTTCACCTATCCTTTTATAATTACCACTAAGCTTTAGCCCGAAAGCTTGGCTTGGGACTTGAACTATCCATTTATAAATTACCACTAAGCTTTAAGCCCAACAGCTTGACTTCGGATTTGAACTATCCTTTTGGCTTACCTACTAGGTACTTATGAGCTTTAGCCCAAGAGTTGGCCTTGGGATTAGAATTATTTATCCCCCATCCCAAGTATAATCTCAACCTATACTTGACATGGCGCCACCACAATTTCCATTCAGGGATTTTATTTTTTAGGGTTTGTGTTTCGGTTTCTTAGAACCATGGACCCAAGCCAATATGATGGATCAAATAAGTTGGAAATTGTTTTTCCCTTTTTCTTTTGGCGTTTTTTTCATTGTTTTTTTGAGAGCCTCTCAATCAAGATTTCACAATGGATATGCAATTGGAGGTTGTCACACAATTTGTGAGGCCTCCTTTGAATTGTGACCGGATTTTAGCATAGTGAAAGGTGCAATGGTGTGGGCATTAACGCTCTGGGAACCGAGGGCGGAGCCTGAGGTCCTTGGCGGGCGTTTAATGCCCACACTGCAAGCGCCGTTCTCTCTCGGCATAACAACCGCCGAGGACCGTGTGTGTTCCGACAGCGAGTGTTCCCCGTCAACGTAACACTCGCATGAGTGGGATCTCCCGTGTCATAATGTCCGGAATTTTGTGTAGCCGAACTGCCCAATGGGAGCGGGAAATTTTGCATGGGAAGTCTCTCATTTAACACACAAATTTTTTTCACCAAGGTTATTATGAAACCGAACGAACTGACTTGTTACAAGAGCCTCACCGGCGAGTTCACTCGGTGAGCATGCTTTCGAAAGCCTTTCATTTTTGAGGGAACGGATACAAAATCCAATGTGGGCCCATTTACTGGAGGTTTTTTTTTTTTTACCCCCTTACCAACACACCCTCTCCAGGCTCCCAAATCCTTCCAAAAAGAGGATTCAAAAAAAAAAACTAGGTAGAAAAAGGTAAAATCTAATTTACCGACTTCTAAGTTATAAGGAGCGAATTTTACCGTCTATGAGGAAAAATAATAATTTGGAAGAGCTTCATGTCAAAGATGGTGAACTGAGATCCAGATACATTGTATTGAGTCACGATGCTGGCTCGCATGTTACCTACACTTCTATGTACCTAGGAATTTCGACCTGTAGGAGCAAAAAAGACTGCAAGAGCCTACGTAAAAGATGGGAAATTGGGGATCTAGATTCATTGTATCGGTTCTCGATTCTGTTCGCGTCAAACACGCGGTTTAAACGCGTTTCTGACGAATGACAGCGCCTCCAATTCACAAGATCCCTGCCAATGAATGACAACCAACCGTCCTGCCCCCCGCCCCCAAAGAAAATAAAAATCCGTAATTAAATAACTAGACCAGCGTGTGTGTACCGCCGAATGTGTGTGTGTGTTTTTAGGGGCGAAATTTACCAAATGTCCTCAAATTTCGCCCTGAAAAATATTATTTCGTCCTACACAAAGGATTTTCCATGGAAAAAATGGCCCCAAATTCGCCAGATTTCTGGAAAAAATCAAAATTGCCAGATTTGTATGATAAGTTCCAGTAGGTAGCCAAGAATATAGAAGGACTTTTTCTTTTCTTTTTTCCTACTTTCATATCTAGTGTATAGCCAAATCTGGCTAAATCATCTTATGGATGATCATCAGTTCAGCTATATCACAAAATTGAAAAAAAAAAAAAAAATTATCCCACCCAAATTATTTAAATTTTGAGAAAAAAAATAAACAATTCTTCATTTTAAGAAAATTGCTAAACCCAAAACAAACGGATCCTTTTAAAACCTAAGAATCAACCAACACCACTAGCTACCACCTTCTTGTACGGCCCTTCCATTGGGAATGCACCCACCCTATTATGGCTCCACCTTACATGAAGCATATGTTGCA
>Ga0116229_10015641_pt1 | contig 10297 bp, 11 predicted proteins | sample S1TSphgellanicum_3_FD_87313 | JGI IMG/M metagenome (GOLD analysis project Ga0116229, IMG submission 87313) | Host-associated microbial communities from peat moss isolated from Minnesota, USA - S1T2_Fc - Sphagnum magellanicum MG | ecosystem: Host-associated > Plants > Peat moss > Unclassified...
CCGGCTTCGGCACCCTGGAGGAATTGCAGTACGTCATCCGAGACCCTCTGCTTGTGTGTGGCGATCAAACCATGCGGTGCGCCGTCGTATTCGAGCAAGGTGGCCCCTCGAATGCCTGCTGCAGCGGCGCGGCCGGCCGCATCGATGGGTACGGTCTCGTCCTTGGTGCCGTGGATGATGAGCGTTGGCACTTTGAACGCCGCGAGGTCACCCCGAAAATCCGTGGTCGCGAATGCCTTGGCGCAGGCGAGTGTCGCCTTGAGACTGGCTTGCATGGCGACATTTGCCGACCAGCTCAGCAATTCGTTGCTGACCGGGTGGGAAACCAGTCCGACGCCGTAGAATTGCTTGAAGAAGGTGGTCCAAAATCGTGCGCGGTCGGTGTGCAGTCCCTCCGTCATCTCGTCGAAAGTCAATTGATCTACGCCCTTCGGGTTGTTTTCGGTCTTCAGCATGTAGGGTACGACGGACGAAATCAGCACGGCTTGCTGCACGTTCCGACCGTCATGGCGCGAGAGATAGCGTGCTACTTCGCCGCCGCCCATCGAGAAGCCCAATAGCGTCGCGTCGCGTGCGCCGGTCTGCTCGATGACGGCGGCCAGGTCGTCGGCGAGCGTGTCATACTCATAACCGCTCCAAGGTTGCTCGGATCGACCGAACCCCCGTCGGTCGTAGGCGATGGCGCGCAGACCGGCGCCCGCAATTGCCATCGAGAGATCATCGAAGCTGTCCGCCGACAGCGGCCAGCCATGCAATAGAATGACAGGTCGCCCTTGACCCCAGTCTTTGACGTACAGTTTCACGTCGTCTCGGGTTGAGATGTAGCTCATCGCGCACTCCAGCGTGTTGATTCAATCGACCCCGGCGCTCACCGCCGGTCCAGGGACTACGGTCGCAGGTTCCACGGCGGGCTTCGATCGCCCGCCGTGCAACCACGACTATGCCGCTCGGGCGCGCGCGGCCGCCGCTTCGCTTTTCTCTGCGAGCTTGGTAACGTATTCGTCGCCCGAATAAATGTCCTTTACGATTCGCTCCAACTTTTGGACATGATCCTTCATACCGAGGGCCCTGGCATACGCCGCTGCAGTGCCGAATCCGGCCAGTCCGTAATGTGACATGCGCTGATACTGCGAGATGATCACGATGTCGAGCAAAGCACCGTCCTTCGGGGCTTCCTTGGTGATGTGCTTGGTCGCCTCCTTGACGAGACCCTCCATGCCCTTGCAGTGCTCCGGTTCCGCCTCCACGTTGGCATCCGTCAACAGCGACTTGATGGCGGTCGTGTGCGACTTGATGCCGCCCAAAGATTTCTCGAGCGTTTGCTTCAACTTTGGATCGTGGGCTTTCTCGCTCATCACTTTGACGACCTGAGTCATCTGGTCGTTAGCCGACCATAAATCCTTGATTTCGTCTGCATATACATCCTTCAAGCTTTCATGCGATGCCATTGGAATCCTCCGGTTATCTTCAGGAGGGGGATGGTGCACCGTTGGCGTCAACTTCGAACCTCACGGAGGGCGAACGCGCGTGTAGGACGACGGAGACATCGGCTCCGGGATCGCCGGCTCTGCACGCGGAGGTCGAGGGCAGACCAGGGGTAGGATTACGGCGGCGCAGTGAAACCTCGACACACTGCAGCGATTTTGTTGCCATCGGGATCGCGAACATAGGCTGCGTAGAAATTAGGGCTGTAATGCAGTCGCAGACCTGGCACACCGTCGCAACTGCCTCCATGGGCCAGCGCAGCGGCATGAAACTCGTCGACTGCTCTCCAGGATCGCGCACTGAAAGCGACCATGCTGCCGTTTCCAATCGTTGCACGTTGTCGGTTGAACGGCGTGCCAATCCAGAATCCGAGTTCGCGAGCACCCCCGTCTTCGTATATGCCCCATCCAGCCGCGATTCGATCCCATTGCGGGTCGCCAGTGACACATCTCGGCATGTCCAGCGGCGCCAACGCGGCGTCATAGAAACGAGTGGCCCGCTCAAGGTCATTAGTCCCGAAGTAGACATACGAAAGCATTTCCCCTCCTCGATCGACCCGACGTGACCCGAGTCTTATAGCGCGGGCGATGCCATAGGCAGAATTCCAATCGACGGCGCGTTGTCAAGCCCCCTGAGCGACGTGCTCGAGGGCAATTGGCATTAAGTACAATATAAATGAGTTCACAAAAAATAAGTCCAATACCGCTGGTAGCCGCCCCCGATTGCGACCATAGTCCGGCGCGGAGCGATGACCTGACGAGCAACGTCTCGACCAGGCTCATCGTCGAAGCAATATCAACGGGGGGACACTCATGAAAAGTTCAACACTGCGGCGCGGTGCCGCACAGGGTATTTTCTGCGCATTCGCGGCATTCGGCAGTCACGCGGCCATGGCGTGGCCAACGACCGCGTACGTCGGCACCTGCGGAACGCCGACGTTTCCCACGATCCAGGCGGCAGTCAATGCCGTTGCGGTTGCCGGCACGGTCAAGGTCTGTCCGGGCACGTATCCCGAACAGGTGACCATTACTAGAAATGTCACCGTGGTGGGCGTCCTCTCCGGCAACGCCGATGCGGCCGTCGTCACGTCCCCGACCACCGGCGTAGTCATCAACACCGCGGATCTGTACGAACCGCCAGGCCTTCCGGTCGCCGCCCAGATCCTGGTACAAAACGCCAAAGCGGTGAATATCAGCAACATCACGGTCGATGGCAGCGCCAACCAACTCAACGGTTGCGGGACTGATATTCGCGGCATCTACTATCAGAACGCATCCGGCACCGTGAGCGACGTGGTGACACGCAATCAGGTACTGGCCGCCGGGCTGACCGGCTGCCAGGCCGGACAAGGCATCTTCGTGCAGAGCAGCTATGCGGGCGCCGCCGGGTATGCGGCCGCCGCGGCAAATGTGACCATCAAGAACAGCAGCGTGCACAACTTCCAGAAGAACGGCGTCACCATCGACGGACCCAAGGCCATCGGCGCCGTGACCTACAACAATATCACCGGCCAGGGCCCGACCACGGGCGCGGGCGAGAACGGTGTGCAGATCAGCGATGGTGCCACCGGCAGCGTGACCGACAACGCGATCGTCGACACCATCTGGGCACCGGACACGTCGAGCGATACCGGTGACGCGGCCTCGGGCATCCTGATCTATTCGTCGGAACACGTGCTGGTCGAGAACAACATCGTCAGTACCACGCAATTCGGCATTGTCACGATTTCCGACCCCGTGTATGGCCTCGGCGATCACACCACTATTGCCTCCAATGTCGTGATCAACACCCAGATCTTCGATGCCATCGATGCGTGTAGCAACGACAACTCGATCACCGGTAACACGGTGTTCAATGCCACTGAATCGGGAATCCACCTCGACAGCACCTGTGGAGGGACTGGCCGCGGCAACACGGTCACCGGCAACACGGTGAACGAAGCCTGCGCTGGAATACTGGAAGGCGGCGGCGCGGTATCGGGGGTGACAACCCACAACACCTTCTTCAATGTCGTCAACGTGGCGTTGGCGGGCGATACCTGCACCGTGTCGACCCCACTGGCGGTCGCCGCGGCAGTGCCGCTGTTCAGTGCCGCGGCCGTGAGCGCCGCCAGCAGTCATCCGACGCCGGTGCGATAGCGCCGGTCGCCGGATCGATCGCTTATCGATGTATCGGGGCGGCCGCACTGGGGTGCCGCCGCCCCCCGCCTTCCACCGGGCCAGGTGGGCTGCGATTCATGAGTTGCAGCCCCAAGCGCTCTCGTGCACGCTAGCGATGGGAAGTCGTCAAGCACGCTAACGACGGGACGTCGTTGAGCACGCCAGCGATGGGATGTCGTTAAGGATGATTGCGACGCTCGATTGGCGCCTCGCACGTACGAAGTCCAAAGGCCAAAATGGATACCAATTCTCTCCACGGGATCGCCATGTCTCTGCTCGTCGCAGCGACTCTGTCATGCGTCGACCCCCGACCCGCAGCCGCCGACGAAGGGATGTGGACCTTCGACAACTTCCCAGCCGCAGCGGTCAAGGCAAAATACGGCATCGACATCGACCGCGGCTGGCTGGACCACGTGCGCGCAGCGGCCGTGCGACTCTCGGTGGGGTGCTCGGCATCCATCGTCGATTCCCGCGGCATCGTTCTGTCCAATCATCACTGCGTCCGAGACTGCGCACAGCAGCTGTCCACCGCAACCCAGGATTACGTCAGGGATGGGTTCTTGGCCACGCGGCCCGAGGACGAGAAACTGTGCGCCGGCATGGTCGCCGAGGTGCTGGACAGCATTGGCGACGTGACGGATCGGGTGACCGCCGCGGTCGCCGGCAAGAACGGCGATGAGTTCGTCAAGGCGCGCGACGCGCAGATTGCCGTGGTCGAGAAAGATGGCTGCGCCCGCAAGGAGGACAAGTACCGCTGTCAGGTCGTGACGCTGTATCAGGGCGGACAATACAAGCTGTACACCTACCGCAAGTACACCGACGTGCGCCTGGTGTTCGCGCCCGAAGGTGACACCGCCTTCTTCGGCGGCGACCCCGATAACTTCAATTTTCCGCGTTACGACCTCGATTGCTCGTTCGTGCGTTTGTACGAAAACGGCCAGCCTGTCGCCACGCCCGATCACTTGCGTTGGAGTACGCTGCCTCCGAAGGAAGGTTCGCCCTTGTTCGTCACGGGCAATCCCGGGTCGACCGCACGACTCTTGACCGCGGAGCAGTTGTCGACGCTGCGGGATCTCAATCTTCCCGAATCACTGCTCCTGTTATCCGAGTTACGCGGAGAATTGCTGCGCTTCGTCGCTGAAAGTCCGGAACATGCGCGGATCGCCAATGACGATCTGTTCGGGATCGAGAACTCATTCAAGGCCTTGCGCGGGCAGGAGCGCGCGCTGCTGGGTCCCACGCTGATCGGCGCCAAGCGTGTCGCGGACCGCGATCTCAGGGCCCGCATCGCGAAGGACCCGACACTCGCCGCCGAGGTCGGAAATCCTTGGGCCGTGATCGCCAAGGCGCAGGTTCGGATCAAGGAACTCTACTTTCGCTATACCTACCTCGAGACGCGCGCCGGTTTCGGTTCCGATCTGTTTCGATACGCGCGCACGCTGGTGCGCGCAGCGCAGGAGCGCCCGAAGCCCAATGGGGAGCGTCTGCGCGAGTTTACGGACAGCCGGCTGGCGCTGCTGGAGAAGAACCTCCTCGATGCCGAGCCCGTCTATCCGGAACTGGAGCAGTTGAAACTCGCGTTTTGGCTCTCCAAGCTGCGCGAGAACTTGACGGCGGACTCTCCTGACACCCACGTGTTCTTGGGCAAGGATTCACCGGAGAAATGGGCGGAACTGCTGGCCACCTCACAACTGGCAGATCCTGCCGTCCGCAAGGCGCTGTGGGACGGGGGTCTCGAAGCGGTTCAAGCTTCAGGCGATCCGCTGATTCGCTTCGTGTTGGCGACCGATACAGACAGTCGCGCCGTGCGTAAACTGTATGAGAGTCAAGTTACCGGCTCCGTCGATCAGGCTCAACAGAAGATCGCGCACGCCCGATTCGCGATCTATGGCACGAGCGTGTATCCGGACGCTACTTTCACGCTCCGGCTATCCTATGGCAAGGTTGAGGGCTGGAGCGATGACGGCCTGACGGTGCCAGCCTTCACTTACTTCTCGGGGCTCTGGGAGCGGGCCACGGGTCAATTCCCGTTTGCGCTGACACCCCGCTGGCAAAATGCCCAGGGCAAACTGGATCCCCGGACGGTCTTCGACTTCGTCAGTGATAACGACGTCATCGGCGGCAACTCCGGATCGCCCGCGATCGATGCCGAAGGGCACGTGGTCGGCGCCGTCTTCGATGGCAACATTGCAAGCCTGGGTGGCGACTTCGGCTTTGACGACCGTGTGAACCGGACGGTCAGCGTCTCCACGGCATCCATTACCGAGGCCTTGCGCAAGGTCTATGATGCCGAGGCGCTGGTGACGGAGTTGACGAGCCGCGATTGAGAGGCGCAGGTCGATGCAACCCAGTGCGCCCGTGTGCACGTTGCGGCAGGCGACCCGTCCCGCCTCCAGGTGGACTCGGCGGCGGGGCCTTGAGTCCGGGGTTCAAATATGGTCAGCTCATTCCGGACAACGGCGAGGAGATGTACGCGCATGAATCTCAAGTCTTTCATTCACGGCCTTCCCAAAGTTGAGCTGCACGTGCACATCGAAGGCACGCTCGAGCCAGAGTTGAAGTTCCAGCTCGCCGCGCGCAACGGCATCTCGCTGCCGTTCAAGGATGCGGCCGAGATCAGGGCTTCCTACATATTCCACGATCTGCCCTCGTTTCTGGCCCTGTATTACGGCGGCATGGAAGTGCTTCTCACAGAACCGGATTTCTATGATCTAACCATGGCCTATCTTGCCAAGGCGCATTCACAGAATGTCCTGTATTCGGAAATCTTCTTCGATCCGCAGGCGCACACCAGCCGTGGAGTGACCTTCGATACGGTCATACGCGGCATCCGCCGCGGCCAGATCGATGCGGAAAACCGCCTCGGCATCCGCTCCCAGTTGATCATGTGCTTCCTGCGCGACTGGAGCGCCGAATTTGCCATGGCGACGCTGTTGGAATCCCTCCCGTACCGGGAATGGATCGTGGGCGTGGGACTCGATTCGGATGAACAGGGCAATCCTCCCGCGAAGTTCGCCAAGGTTTTCGCCAGAGCGCGCCGTGAGGGCTACATGCTGACCATGCACTGCGACGTGAACCAGGAGGACTCCGTCTCCCACATCTGGGACTGCGTCAACCTGATCGGCGTCGATCGGATCGATCACGGCGTCAATTCCGTGGAGGATTCGGCGCTCTGTCAGACCCTGGCGGATCGCAAACTGGGGCTCACCGTGTGCCCGATCTCCAATACCTTCGTCACCGACGGCCCGGCGACCAATGCGGTGGCAACGATGCTGGATTCGGGCCTGCGGGTGACGATCAATTCCGACGACCCGGCCTATTTCGGCGGCTACATCGAGGAGAATTTCGCGCTCGTCGAGGCACACCTCAGACTCGGGCCCGGCGGCCTCACCACACTCTCGAAGAACGCCATCGAGGCCTCGTGGCTGCCGCGCGCAACCAAGGATCTGTTCCTGGGGAAGGTCGAGGAGCACCATGCGGCCTTCGCATACATGCCGGATTCGTGATACGGGACTTACACTTTTCGTGATACATCGAGGGCGCCAGCACGCTCCCAGCGGGGCGCGGTGGCAAGCGCGCCGATCTGACCTTGATCGACCGCGACGTGCTCACGCCCGCGCCTGTTCCGCCCCCGAGTGCCCCGTCCGGTTCGCGCCGCCACCACCATCGGGCGGCCTCCATCAACCCGCAATATACCGTTCCAATTCCTCGATCTGGCGTGACTGCTCTTCCATCAGGGCCTTGACGATATCACCGATCGACAGGATGCCTATCACCCTTGCGCCACGGACGACCGGCAGGTGCCGGATGCGTCGCGCCGTCATGACCTCCATGCAGTGATGCACGCTGTCTTCGGGCGTGACGGTGATCGGCGGCGAACTCATGATTTCGCCGACCGAGGTGTCGTGAGAAGTACGATTCATGAGGACGACCTTACGCGCGTAATCCCGCTCCGAAATGATGCCGAGCAGGGCATCATCGTCCATCACCAGCAGCGCTCCCACGTGATTTGTGGCCATGACCTCGATCGCCTTGAACACAGAGGTTGATGGGCTCACGGAAAAAACCGGCCCCGGCTTGCCTTCGATGACCTGACTCACGGTTTGCATTGAAACTCTCCCGCACCGTCGCGATGCTGCAGTTTACCGTCGGTCAATTATACGCCTGGAGCCCATGCTGCGCATCAGGATGCGCTCGCCATCATCGCAGCGCAAAGCACGGGGTTGATCTGAAATTCAACCAGGTGGTTGACAATAAATCGAGCCTTGAATATATTAAACCATATGGTTGAACCACAATCTCTCAAGCTCGATGCGATCTTCCACGCATTGGGTGACGCCACGCGACGCCAGATGCTCCGCGAACTTGCCCAGGGCGAGCGTACGGTGACCCAGCTGGCAGAGCCGTTCGAGATGTCACTAGCCGCTGCATCGAAACACATCAAGTCGCTCGAAGGTGCTGGTTTGATCCAGCGGGAAGTGCAGGGACGAACACACATCTGCCGCCTCGACGCGAGTCCGCTTGCAAGAGCAAGCGACTGGCTCCGCTTCTACGAGCAGTTCTGGAGTACGCGCTTGGACGTGCTGGAAGGCCTCCTTCGCGGCAGCGACAGGCAACGAACCAAAGCCAAACCGAGGGGCCGATCCTAATGTCTACCATCGAACTGCAAGAAGACCAGTACGGCGCGCTGACGCCGCCGTCGACACTGACGCTGCGTCGTCGTTTACCGGGACCGGTGGAGCGCGTTTGGGCTTACCTTACCGAGTCCGACCTGCGCCGGCAGTGGCTCGCATCCGGTACGATGACTCTCGAGCCCGGTGCGTCATTTGAGCTGGTTTGGCGAAACGATGAGCTCTCCGCCTCTGCCGCCGAGCGTCCGGAAGGCTTCTCTGAGGAGTCCAGGGCCACTTGTCGGATCACCGAGATCGAGCCACCGCGAAAACTCAGCTTCACGTGGCCCGGGATCGGGGACGTCACTTTTCTGCTCGATGCCGTCGAAGAAGAGGTGATCCTGACCATCATACACAGCCGATTGCCCAATAAGGCCATGACTCTTCTCGTTGGCGCTGGGTGGCACATGCATCTGGACATTTTGGCTTCCCGGGTCGCTGGCAAAGAGCCCCCTTCATTTTGGAGCGGCTGGCAGCGCTTGCGCAGCGAATACGAAAGCCGCTTTGCGGCCTGAACTCAGGACAGGAGCATACAATGCGAAAACTAATTGCTGCGATGAAACTATCTGTGGACGGCAAGTGCGAGGGCACCGCGGGATTTGCCGACTGGGTGGAGGCCTGGTCCGAGGACTACGGGCTTACCGATCGAATCGATGCTTGCTTGCTCGGGGCGCGCATGTATTCTGGCTATGAGCAATACTGGAGCGCAATGCGCGGCTCGCCGAGCGCACCGCTGCCAATGACGGGCAGGTTGCCCGCGCCGGCAGAACTCGAGTGGAGTGCGTTCGCGCAACGCACTCCGCACTACGTTCTCTCGAAGTCGATGGCCTCGGCGCAGTGGCCGCACACCGCCTTTCTGCGCAGCATTGATCAAGTGGTGGCACTGAAGCGAGAGCCGGGCAAGGATATCTACCTGATGGGCGGCGCCATGCTGACCGCCAGCCTGATCGATGCGGGACAGGTTGATGAGCTTCACGTGATCAGCTATCCGCTACTTGCCGGTCCAGGCAAAGTACTGTTTGGCCAACTCGAACACCGCCGCCAACTCCAGTTGCTGAGTTTTCGGGACCTGGGTGCTGGGCGATTCCGCATGTCGTATGGCCTCGCGTGAGAGACGCCAGGCAGGAAGCATGGTTCCGGAGACGGTTCCGCCTGCACTAGAGTCATTATTCGGATCGGTTGACACATAGGATCCAGCGTCTTAGATTTCAATTGGACAGGTTCAGCGGAGAGCACCCATGCAGGGACAGCGCATCGGCTGCGTCCGAGTCAGTTCCTTGGAGCAAAGTCCCCAGCGTCAGTTGGAGAAGGAGCGCGCCCTCCCCCGCCCGCGCCCAGCACGTTGTGACTGCATTGAACTTTCTGCAGTCCACTTCGGCTCTGGCACCGATCATTGACCTCACTCAAGGAGAAAAATATGAAGCTGATGCAACGACTATTCGCGGTCATCTACCTGGTGGGACTGGTCACCAGCGGCGTTGCCCAAACCACGGAAAGTCAGCAAAAGACCGTCTTCGGTTACGTGGACCCGAAGACCGGGCTTTTTCACTCTTTAGCGCGAACACCACTTTCAGCGGTGGAAAAAGCCGCCATTACGCCAATCACCGGCCAGTTCGTGTTTAATGTGACCATCGCCGTCTCATCCAAGCTTTCAACCAAGGCGGTCATCGGATGTCAGGTAGATGGCGGGGTCGACGATCTTAAGTCGGGTTACTTCTCGAATGAAGTGTCCGTAACGGCGACACGATCCGGCAACACTGCCAAGTGTACGCTGACGGTGCCGTATTCCTGGGACCTCGCAACTCCGACAACTGACACCGTCGTCTTTGACCTCTCTGTGAGTGCAACTGTAGACACGGTGGGGACGCAGGGTTACTACTACGAGAACTTCGCTGCCCCGTCCATCACCTCAAAGGTCCCAGCGAATGGAGCTACTACGACCCAAGACATCACCACGACTATCTAATTGAAGCGTAATTTCCC
>Ga0116229_10015643_pt1 | contig 10296 bp, 11 predicted proteins | sample S1TSphgellanicum_3_FD_87313 | JGI IMG/M metagenome (GOLD analysis project Ga0116229, IMG submission 87313) | Host-associated microbial communities from peat moss isolated from Minnesota, USA - S1T2_Fc - Sphagnum magellanicum MG | ecosystem: Host-associated > Plants > Peat moss > Unclassified...
AAAATTTGCAAGTAATGGAATCTATTTTTAAAAAATTGGACTATCCCTTTGTGATTTTTCAAAAATATAAACTTACAATTTTAAGCAATGTCTACTCCATTTTTCAATGGTTCCTTTGACTATGAATGCATCAAGAATAAGTGGGATGAGTTTGGGTGGAAGGGTTTTCTTATGTGGTTGCATTGACCATGGTTTTCAACTCTCCCTATTTCTTAGGCTCATCTCTTTCTTGTCTATATTTGCGATTTCAAGTGCATCCTCCCTCCCTCAAAGGTCTACTTCATCCTTTAAGTGAAACAAACTACACCATAATTGTCAAAAGATCAAATTCCCTATGCCTTGTTAAGCTTTCACAAACAACCTCAAATGCTTAAAGAATAAAACAAAAAAACAAAAAATCACAAGACAGAGTGGGCCATCTTGGCCCTTCCCCCCTTTGTAGTTCCTCTACTCCCCTAACAACTCATTCTTCCTAAATAACCACCAAACTAATCTCCTCTCCTCCCATTGTCCTCCAGTCTTGCCTTAAGTTTGCCTCCTTGTTCATGAAACATCCAACTACCAACTTCAAATCCCTTGCTTGCTCATGATGCCCTCAAAACTCAACTCATAAATATTATTTATAATTTAGCCTATAACCATCTTTTCATGAGTAACCACCATCTCCTTATGTCTAGCATTTGTGCCCATGATGCCCAACCTCTTCTATGATTTTTACACCATCAAAATTTACCCTAAATATCTCCTACTCATGAGTGACAACTACCAACAATGCCTTGAAAAGCTTTAGTCAAAGTTTGTTTGACGAAGAAAGCATGACCTACCACCTAGCTTGACATAAAAACAATATCCAAGGAATTGTCCCTTTCCCCATTATCTTGTGTTTCTCCTCACCATCTTGTGTTCAAATTTTGTCCAATTCAAAAGACAAGATAAGATTAACCTTACCTTATCCAAGTTGAGGCAACACACCAACCTCTCCCTAATTGTCTTATCATGCAACACAATGCTTATCTAAACACCCCCCAATCCCCCCAAAGGCCAAATGCTAGGATTGGGCCACATGGGCCAAAGTGCACAAGTTACAACATTGTTCTTAATTGATGGTCACTTGTAGGTCCTATTTTCTCTTTTATGTTGTTTGGCTTCTTATTGCCCTAAATATACTAATCTTATGATGGAGAGCAATGTTGGCATTTCTTCAACAATTTCTTTGATTAGAGCACATAGTGTAAGTTTTTCATGTTGAGATGAGCTAAACAATTGTGCCACAAATGCTTCTTCTATCATGCCACTTCTATCAATTGAACAAACTATGAATGATTCTTTTAAGTTTGAGAATCCATTCAAAGTACATGCCACATAATTTCCCAATTCTCTTTCTTTGTGCAACTACTCAGAAATTTTACTTGAATGAAGATTATGTATTTTCATTGTCAAAACACTATAATTAGTCCTTTATTTTCCATTGCTAACTTCAACTCACACCAAGTTCTTAATGAAATCTAACACATAAATATCTTTTGATTTATTTTAATATTCCATGAGGCTTGGGGAATCTATTTGTTATAGTATCTTGAATGCTATGAGTCTAGCCCCAATGGTCACATTCCCAATTTGCACTAGGGAATTCATCTAATTTCAAAAAGACTATTGTTTTTGGTCACATGATGTGTGGCCTCAAAATCTTATAACTAATGTTGGCCTTAAATCCTATTTTAGATTGTGTATGGTTACTCTAAAAATAGTTTTGCAATGTTTTTGTTTTTATTTTTTTGGCCATGTGTCCCCTCTACCTATAATCTCATCTCAATAAAAAAAAATTCAATTATATGCACATTGGTTTTCCCCTACCCCTCTATTTCTTTCATGTGGTGTGCGATTTCACTTTGGAATTCATCACAAGTATTGATGAAGTGTCCATACTCATCACATTGGTTACATGGACTGATTCATCTCCACCATTTCCATTCAAAATCCTCTTTTGTCTTCTATGATTACATTCTCACTTGTTATTGGTTGAATGAAAGGCCATTGTTTTTCATCATCACCAATGTTTTTTTTTTTTGCAAATTTTTGCAACTTGGCAACCCCAAAAAAAGGATGGAAAATCCAACAAAGGAATTTTTGAAATTAAATTTTTTTTTGCCATATCTTGACGCAAAAAACTTAGAAGTTGCCAAATTTTTTAAATGTGTTATTGTAGGTCGCCATAACTAGGTAGGATTCCAAAAAAGATCTACTAGTCCACTAGGATAGTCACAATTTACTACTAATTAATGTTGAGGATCCTAGCCAATGCACCTACTTGAGGAATTTGAAAAAAAAAACACTGATATTCACCATCGATATTTCCTTATTAAAGTTTTTTCCTTTCAATCTTGTTTTACAATTAGACATGACTTTCTTTGTGCATGTATTTTCCAACCATAAATCATTGAGAATTGAAATTTGTACCACCACTTGCCTACACCATTCCATTGCACTTTCAAATGTTATGATGTTTTTGAACTTTAAGCTCCAAACATAATAATCTTGTTCATTTTGAACATTAAATAATCACCATAATTTGTCATCCTCACACCAATCTTGGTGATTATCTAATGTAAAAAAATGAGCAAGGATAATTTGTTATCCTCACACCAATCTTGGTGATTATCTAATGTAAAAAAATCAGCAAGGATAATTTGTCATCCTCACACCAAGATGTCACCTTTCTATTTCATGCCAAACAACCATGCTTTGATATTGGAAGAAACACAAACACACATGGCCACTATACACACTCATTGGGACACAAAGTGCCTTATTGTTTCTAATATTGAAAGATCATACATATTAGTGTGGGAGGGCCTTCTCTTCACAATTGTTTGTTAGATGTGTTGATGATATTATCAAATGTTGGGTAATTATTGACATTTATGCAAAACTTCGGTTCCAATTCTTTAAACAAGTTTAGAATGAGTATGGTTTTAGTTTTGGAATTCAAACCTAGTTTTTGTTTTGGTTTTGGGCAACTTAGATTGAAACTAGCTTAACCCTAAGTTCCATACCTTTTTCCCCCAAAAAAAAAAAAAAAAATTAAAGAAAATTTCAATTTTGATTTTAGAACTTGATCAACTTTTAAACCCAATTTCAATTTTGGTTCCATAAATCAAACTTGTTTCTAGTTTTTTACTAATTATAATTGAAATTGGCAAGTTTAACCAACCAAACCAAGTAATTGCCCAACACTAGACATCATCTTATTGTCTTGTTCGTAATTCTACATAACTTGTTTATGTTACATGCCCTTGTTTAGGTGGTTAAGTGCACAACCGCATATCCAATATGAACATTAAGTGACAAACCAAATCTAGCATCTATAGTTCACAAAAGAGGACAATGTTATATGTTATGAATGTATAGTAATCTCTTCCATTTGAAAGAAACATGAACAAGCAAACCTAATGGTGGGTAGAGTGCGCCCAAATCAAGGGAAAAAAAAACTCTTGAAAAGAAGAGCAAAACATTATTGTATTTCAAGTTTTCAAAATAAAATGAACAAGATGAGGGGTGTATCTTATTAATAAACATTGCATTGCTTAACAAGCCAAATAGAAAAGTAAACATCATATTATTCTCCCTTTTGAATGATTAAAAACATATGTGAAAGTCCTTTGTAATTTATGAACTTTGCTACTATGCCATCAAACAATCAACAAAATCATGAAATGGGTACCATTTAAAATGGCTAATTGCTAAATTTTGGTTTTAAATCATGCAATTTTGAAAAAAGGGTAGTGCTGAATTTTTTATTTGTTGCATATTATGGAAGTTTTAAAACATGACATGCTTTGTTTTTAGAGACAATTGTTAAAGTTTGGTGGCATGATATGGAATCTTGAAACACAAAAGATGATATTTTTTAAGGTCCATTACTAAGTTTTGTTTGATGATGTGGAATTTCAGAACACACAAAATGTACAACCCTAGAACTTGGGTGAATAACCAACCACTAAGATGTAAAACAAAATATCCTTAATATGAAGGAAAACATAAAAGTTCCTTTTGGATTGGGTCATGAAAGGGGCTGAGATGTGAAGCCAAAGCAATAAAATGTAAAGACATTCTTGCATGAAATGGAAGTGTGTGGGAGTGAAAGGGAGGCATTTCTAAAGCCCCCACGTTGAACTTTCACATTGAGAGTTGTAAATCTCAAGGTGTTTGGAATATTTGGATCAAGGTTTACAAGACCAAACCTCATCCAAATTGGGCTTTCTTTAAATTGTTAGGAAGGCTTTGAATGTATTACAATATAGTGGGGGGTTTCATTCTCCCAAAAAAAATCTATAACAAAAATTATGGGCATATGAAAGGTTGGGAGTCAAATGACCAAAATAATTTCTAACAATTTAGTGAATGTTATGAGAGGTCAAATCAATTCTGATTAAGGAGTTTGATATGTTGTTAAAAAATTCTTTATAAAGGCTACAAAAAATTTGTGAAAGTTTTTTTATTTAGATGCATAATGGGAAAGTTATGAACCCCAAAGTGGTGAAATTAATAACTTGATAGTTTTGGGACTCCCACTTGATGAAAATGATTATTTTGATATAGCTCTCCTAAAAGTTACAAACTATGTTATAGGGAGGAGAGTGATGACTCTTCCCAAATATGGGTCATGGGGAGCTTTGTGAATTCATGGTTTGTTTGTGCAACATTTTGACTCCATGCACCAATTTGGTTCCCAATACACTAATCACTATATTTGCTTGGTTTGTGCATTTGGATGTGTATGTGAGCTCAACTTGAAGAATTCTTAGTCTTATCCCAAAGGTCTCACACAACCCTTCTATCCCAATGCTTAGAGCTAGGAAACATGTTCAATGTTTATAAATCTATTGCAACACACTACATCGTAAAGTTTTCTGCAATATTTTGTGACAAGCCTTTGGCAGCACATCACAAAATGATGGGACTTGTAAAAATCATTGTTAAGTTTTAGTTACATGTTTATGCAATTTTGAAACACACATGATGAGAGAATTAGAGATGATTGCTGAACTTCAGTTGCAGGGTATAGAGTTTCAAAACACACAAGAAAAGACTTTTGGAAATAATGTTAACAAAATAGTTGTCATCTTTGCCATAAATCATCACCATAAAGGTCTTCTTGTGCTAGTGGGAACAAGGTTGGAGATTATAGGTTAATTATGTAAATTTGTGAATGGTTGCCATTCATCTTTCAAGTTCATAGAAATTAGTCTGATAGGAATTGTGACACAAGTGATAACAAGAAACCGCCCACAAGGGAAAAAAACTTACAGAAAACAACCCATTTTGAATGCAAGAGATCCACTCAAATCATGTGCACATACAGTGGCCAAATCAAAGCCATGATTAACAGAATTTTCGCACGAGGTTCAAACTATTACCCATTTATTGAGAAAAGTAGAATGGAAAGTGTGGAGTGTGACTGAGATTGCACATTCAGCAATTGGTTAACAATTAATTTTACAGTGTGATATGTAAGCTCAGTGCAATACTCCTTCCCTTGAAATGGCATGTTCATCAACTTTCACCCCACATGTCCATTCTACAGACTTAAGATTCTCGAGCAGTGTTTGATCTTGAGAAAACCCGCATCAGAAAGCAGAAGCTTATTCAAAGGTACAAATTCCCCAAATTCACAGTTCTCCGAGATGAGCTTCTTTGGATTCCATACATGCAGCCCTAGCCAAGCTCAAGATACCATCTCAAATTTGTGGTCTACAAGCAAGCTCTCTCCTCTTGGTACACTCTCAAGCAAACAAACCACAACCCACAATGGTCAAAAGGAGCTCAGTTTCACTCTGAAATAAAAATAAAAATTTGAAGGCTAACGTTCTTGGAAAAAGAGCTGCCAACCCGAATTGACCTCCTCATCTGCAAAATTTGTAGTTGTAGCATTCTTGAGATTTTCTGCAGCTTCATTTGTGATATCCTTCAGCACTACCTCCCGTAACATTGTTAAGTCTTTTATGTCAGAATAGGGACCCGGTGGTGTGTTGCTTGAGCGTCCCTCCAGTCTGCAATTTTGCTCCACTGTGAAGCTGTAATTTGGGCTGCTAGAATCAGTTTTCTGCCATTGTTGTTCTTCCAGACCACCACCCCATGCTAATGAGCTTTGTTGTACGAATCCTGAAATTGAGTCACTTGTCTCCCTTCGCTCCAAATCATTCCCATGCCCTGAACCCATTGTGAAGTGAGGGAGCATGTGTTAAAATCCATGCACAACCCATTAACCAATTTCTTTGTTCCTGTTTTTCAATCTGTTTTTCAAACCAAATACTGAGAACGTCAGATTTTTGCAGAGATTTTTTTTAAAGTTCAGAAAAGAAGCAGAAAAATTGTTTGCGAACATAGCAGACTTCATTGAATCCAATTTCAAACCCCATGTTAGTTGAATGGAAACTTAACCATGAAAAGGTTCAACTATAGTCAGGCTCATTACCACCAAACTTCCCACATTGCATACAACCAACAGAGAAATAGCCATCACAGTTGGGCAGTTGTGACATTTGACTTTTCTAGCACAGTTACAACATACTACGCACCTCCAATACTAACCTACACAAATACCCATTACATCCTCTTCCTCACAAAACAGGAGTCACAAATAAGCCTAAACAGATCAGTCTCATTTCCACCATAGTACTAGCATGCTACAATTTGTTTCTGAATTTAAGTGTGGTTTAGTAATTGCTTTGCAACCTAGACGGTTACATCAATAGAAGTAAAAATAAACAAAAATTTGGATACATCTTCTGGAAAAGAGACTCTGGTTCAATTGAGGGTTCAAAAAACAACAAGAAGCAAACAAACAAACATTGTTTATGTACCTTTCTTCTTCCAAAATCTTGCAAAATCACAAGAAAAGTTGGCGCTTTTGAAGCACATTTGGAGCCCTTCATTTTATGCTCGTCTAATAATGCCCTGGACTGAAGGCTACATGTAGAAAAAAAAGAAAAGAAAAAAAGCAGTGTTTTTTAAGGCATTTTCACAACTTTTTGAATACCTTCTTTGGCTCACCTATTAAAAAAATAAAAAAATAAAGAAAAAATTAAAAAGAACAAAAGTCATAAAACACTCAAGAAATCATCACTCTGAGACATCCATCGCAGCTCACCGTTTCCTTGAGAAATAGTTGAATAGAAGTCATTATTGCCTAGTTGAGCTCCACGAGTCAAGGGGTTGATCCCTGCTCTTGGCATGGACGCAAAGTTATTACTCTCTTCTGGGAGCAATAGTAATGGACTACTACTCCTTGCATGCTCTGTGAGTATTGTGGATACTGAGCTCCTCCCATTCTCACCAAGTTTCAAGGGACCACCAGCATGCACTGCAATTGCTGCTCCTGCCCTTTCCAACAGTTCAAGACAAAGGCGAAGCCGGTGATGATCTCCTTTGATGCTTGGGTTATATAGTACCCCTGCAGCAAGTGCATCTGCTGCCAGAGCTTGAACAATATCGATTGCAGTCCTGCCATTGGCAGTTTGAATGCGGGGATCCGCTTGATGGTCCAACAACATGGCGATCATTTCTGGATCACCAACTTCCGCCACCATGTGCAGTGGTGTACGCCCATCAGGTCCACGTAAGTTCACATTTGCAGCTCCCAGATCCAGCAAGGTCTTGACCACTTTCCTGTTGCACATTTGCATCAGTTGTTGAGTGAACCAGCCAGCCATGAACCCGATCATGAAGCTCCCACAAAATCCACAGTTTTTTCTATTTTGCAATGACCTTGGAGAATTGATTAGTACTGGAATTTAGAGGTACTGAGAGTAGTAGTAGTATTGAAGGGAAAAGGGAAAGAAGCAAGCTAGCTAGCTGCCAGGTGTGATCCTCCTCACCTGCTGCAGTTGCTGACAGCGTAGTGAAGAGCTAGTGCCTTATCAAGGTTGAGTCCTTCTCCCATCACCATCATGTTCACAAGCTCAACGTCTGACGAATCAAGTGCTTTTTGCATGCGTCGGGTCCTTTGATTCATCAAAGCAGAGTTGGATATAGAAGAGCCATTGTATCCATACCCTGTCTTTTGTCGGATTGACTCGATTTCCACCACCATCTCTGCAGGAAGATGCTTCTGCAAGATATCTGAAGGTAGACCCGACTTTGCTACCAGCTTGGAGCACACATTCCACAAGTGTGGTTCCTCTTGCTTCTGAGCTGCAACCAGAATGTGCATCACATCCTCAATCGATGCTTTCTCCGCCATTGCTGCCAACTGCTTCTGCAACAGAAAGAAAGAAAGAAACAGCCAACAGCCAAATTTGGAGTTTTCAAACTGTAGGAGGAAAACACACACACACACACACACAAACGAATAAAGAAGACCAACAAAACAAAATATCTACCTTCAAGAGCTTGACAGTGTGTGTGTTTGTGTGTGAGGTTGGATGCTCTCAAGCGGAGACAGAGGAGAGATGCAGACAGAAGCTGCAAAATATCTCAAGCTCAAGCAGCTGACAGAGGTGTCACAAGACAGAGATTTGCAAGATCTCAAGCTCTAGCAGAAGACAGAGGAGATGTTGACAGAGGTTTGCAACATGCCAAGCTCAAGAAGCAGAGACAGAAGAGACGTTGACAGAGGTTTGCAATATGTCAAGCTCAAGAAACAGAGACAGAGGAGATGTTGACAGAGGTTTGCAAGATGTCAAGATCAAGCAGCAGACAGAGGAGATGTTGCAAGACAGAGGCTTGCAACATCTCAAAAGCAATAAGAAGAAGAAGAAGACTAAGAAAAAGAAGGATTACCTGTGTGAGAGTAGAGAGTTGATCAACTCCAAAGAAGTGTGCAGCATTCAGAGTTTCGAGAGCGAATTCGACAGCTGAACTGCAATGGGTATGCCAGCAACTCTTCTCCTTACAAGCTCTGGAGAGATTCTGGGGCGAGAAACAAAGATTGCCAGTGTACAGAAATTGCAACAAGAGCATGAACACATCATGACCTACAATACCCACAGGAATGACTTGTGGTGCTACTGTTGCTGCACGAGGAGGTTGAGGTTGTTGTTGTTGAGTAGTGCTCCCAGCAACAGCAGGAGCACCATCAAGCATGTGTGCATCTCCACAGAAGATCATCCTGAAAAAAGGACTGCGAGCTGCCAACACGCATTTGTGTGCGTACACATGCCGTCCTTCCACTGCAAAGCTCACATCACTGAACGATTGTCCATTCAACAACAAGCTCAAGAAATCTTGAGACAAAGACTTGAGTGGCTGTTCTTCCAGTCTATTCATTGAGCAGCTTCTGCTGCAAGCTGCTCCCTTGGATGTTGCTGCTGTCCCCCCCACCTCCCCCCAACAAAGTCCCTCGATTGCACGCACCCAACCCTAGTTTTTTTCTTTTGAGTTTTCTGCAACGGACTGTTGTTCTCGTCTTCTTCTTCTCAGGAAAATTGTTGCATCCCGAAAGATATGGTAACGACAACTTGTTCTCGTGCTTCCTCACCCTTCATGGCTCGACAATGAATTTTGGGTATTTGATAGGGCATGGAACTGGGTTGGTTGCAGCAGCAGCTGCTACTTTCTTTCTTTCTTCTTTCTTTCTGTCTCTGGAGCTTTTTCCTGCGAAGTTGTTGCTTTCACGCACGCATCCACACAAGAAGAAGAAAATTGTTTTCAATGCATGTTCTCTGTCTGTCTGTCTGTCTATCTGTCTCTCTCTCTCTGTGCTTCTGCCTTGCTCAACTTTTACTTGGATTGAATTTCTTGCCTCCACCACATCTCTTCAAGCACGAGAACAAGAAGAAAAAGAAAAGCTTTCTCTCAATCTCACCCAGCAACTGTTCATCAACAAAGACACTTCTGTCCCTCACTATCTATATCCCAGCACACCACTGACACCCCTCTCCTTTCCTTCCCCCAATCCCACTACCTATTGGAGTAGGAGGAGGAGTCGCATTTCTCAGAAACAAAAACAAAACAAACACACAACACACACACACACACAAACACACCAACAAACACGACTAGTACCGAACCACGCGCAACAAAAAAAATAAATTCCCCACTCCTGTTTTATTTCCTGCACACAAAAATTTCCCCACTCCTGTTTTGTTTCCTGCACACCCAGACACACACAAGCCTGCAACAAACAAACAATTGCACAAGAGAACACGAAGATGAGCTTGTACAAAACTCCCTTCCTTTCCTCTTCTTCTTCTTCCCTCCCTCCCTCCCTCTCTTCCTTCCTTCCTTCCCTTTCTTTCTTTTCCTTCCTCCCTCAGTCTTTTCCTTTGCTTGCCTGGCTTCCTTCTTTCCTTCCTT
>Ga0116229_10015644_pt1 | contig 10296 bp, 8 predicted proteins | sample S1TSphgellanicum_3_FD_87313 | JGI IMG/M metagenome (GOLD analysis project Ga0116229, IMG submission 87313) | Host-associated microbial communities from peat moss isolated from Minnesota, USA - S1T2_Fc - Sphagnum magellanicum MG | ecosystem: Host-associated > Plants > Peat moss > Unclassified...
GCGATCGCCTGAGAGTTGGCGAAACAAGCTTACCTTTGAGAGCATCAATCAATTCATCCGCCTTCTGAAAACGGTCTTCAACCCGCATTCGCATTCCAGTTAAGATTATTTGCTCCATTTGCATAGTGAGATTAGGAACTAACTGCCGAGGAGGGATAAGAGTTTCCGAATGAACTCTATCTGTTGCTGCGGCTGGAAGTTGACTAGTCAACAACTCATACATTGAGGCGCATAAAGCATAAAAATCAGTGCTGGGCGAACGTTGACTCCGGTAGCTGTACTGTTCTAAAGGTGCATAACCACATGTTAACGTGACGCTTACTTCACTTGTTTGACCTGCAATAAACTCTTTAGTTGCACCAAAATCAATTAATATAGCTTTATCTTGGTGATCAATAATAATATTTTCTGGCTTAATATCCCGATGAAGTAAGTTATGAGAATGAACGACTTTTAAAGCTTCTGCGACTTGAATAAAATATCTTTTAATTCGATTTTCTACCAGGATGCCTTCTTCTTTTAAAATTTCACCCAAGGATAAACCAGGAATGAATTCCATAATAATATAGGCAGTGTTGTTTTCCTCAAACCATTCATATACTCTAGGAATGTTAGAATGTAAACATTTGGATAAATACTCTGCTTCTCGTTGAAAATTTTTGATTTGCTGTTGCCGAACGACTGGAGTAATAGAATTAGGCCAAGTCACTGTCATTCCCTGCCTAATAGCTTTTTCGGGCCATAACTCTTTAATGGCAACATTGGCTGATGTTGTTAAATCCATGCCTTTGTATGTAATACCGAAACCGCCTTCTCCAAGGGTATTTTCTATCCGATATCGCCGCTGTCTGAGTAATGTATCAGATGGCAAATGATACGTTGATAAATTCTCAGTAAGAGCCAGAGGCGTACCACAAGTCATACAAATAACTGTACCGTCAGGATTTTCTGTGAGGCAACTTGGACAGGTGATAAACATTTTTATTTAATGCCTTAAATTAGCAGAATCTTTTAAAGACAATATTTCAAAGCAAGAATTGTTGCATTATCATGTGCGCCTCGTGACAGCACTTTCTCAATTGTTTCATCAACAGCTAACTGTAAAGTCTGATAGTTTGAAAAAATTTCCGCTAACTCATCCGCTGCGACTAAATCCCAAACTCCATCAGAGCAAAGAATTAGGATGTCGTCCTCTTCTAGAAGCATTGATAACTCTGAACCAAAACGACTTAAATCCTGTACATATCCTTCACTTAATCTTTGTTTTGAGCCAAGAGATTTCGTCAAAAGATTACGGTCAGGATGCTCCAAACTTTCTTCATATGTGATTTGACTACTAGCAACAAGCATCGATACCATTGAATGGTCTTCGCTTAATTGGCAAATCTGGTTATTCCTTAACAGAAGAATCCGACTGTCTCCTACATGGGCTATCATTAACTCTCGACCGAGTGCCATAACTAAACTTAGGGTTGTACCTCCATCTCGAACATTACTAGCTACAGATTCGTTAGCTTGTTGAACTAAAGAAATTAGCCATTCACCACGCTTTTCCTGTTTACTCAAATCAGCAGAAATAGGAGCATCAATGACTGTTTTTGCAGCCAGTTTACTAGCGACTTCTCCTTGAGCCATCCCTCCCATACCATCTGCTAAAACCCCTAATATAAGTGGCTCTGAATTGCTTAAACAGTGTTGCCTGACTCCGTAGCTGTCTTCATTTTGCAGACGACTGATTGAGAGACCCACTGTGGAATAGCTTGCTACCTTCCACTGCATTTGAGGCGATCGTATTAATTGGCGGGTTTCAACTAAAAGACTCAATAGCTGAGAGAGGGGAAATCGCTCTTCTGCAATAGGAGAAAGACAAATCTTGAGAATTTGGTAGATGTAAGGAATGGGTTTAATTTCCAACTCACCAACGTGACCTTGAGGAGGAAGTTTATGATGAATAGTCTGATACAGTAGGGAACCCACAGTATAGGTACTCATTTGCTCACCAATGCTACAGCGACTTTCATAAGCAATTTCCGGGGCGCAGTAGTCCGCGAGAAAACTAGAGGTAAGCTGAACACCAACTGGGTAAGCACCCGTTAAATCAAAAAACTGAATCGGTGTTCCCATTTTAATAAACTTAGGGAATATCTGTATAAAACTCCATTGCCGCTGATAAACATATCGAAAGAATTGGCAAACTTGGCTAGCTAGCAATAAAGAAGATTCTAATGAGTTCTCTTTTGTGAGCCAATCTGCTAATGTTTCCGCCTCATCTGGAAAATAACTTAGCAATATGAGTTTCTGCCCCAATGACTCACAACTTCTATCTTCTTCATAGAAGACTTCCTCTAAATATTCGGCTTCCTGCTCTATTTTAAAGGCTGGTTTTTCTATTATTTTCTTGCTAATTTCTTCTAAGTTTCCATTTTTATGAGGAAAAGTATTATTTCCTTTATTTTCCAATAATGGTGACTTATAAGATACATAAACTGATTCTTCTGTTACAGCAGCTAGTAACTCAGACACCATTTTATAGTTTCCAAGATCTTGCCGCAGTAGCAATTCTCTATCTAGACCACCATCAAGAGAGCCTACGCGCAGCAGTCCTGATTGTTTGGTTTCAGAATCAGGATTGTGTATGGCGACCTTGAAGTAATGAACGTCTGTAAATTGACCTAAATGTGATTCAATTTCTACTCGAAAATTATCTATTCTACAGCAGGTATCTTCTTGAAGAATTAAAGCAAATTTCGAGTTTGTTTCTGGTAACTTCATATAGTAAATGTAATAGGGAATTTCTCTAATTCGTAATTTCTGAGAGATGCGTGACTTAGAGGTTTTTGCCAATCTTGTACTTGCCCGATATACCGCCAGAGAATAAATTCCCTGGCTTAAAGCTCAAGTCCACTCAAGTGGACTAAACATTGTTTTACAGTCCTCCAACTAGCGGCGATCCGCCTTGCGGCAGCGCTGACGCGGGAGTACCCGCTACCGCTTCGCGATCGCTAGCAACATCCTTAAGAAACACCTCCTTCGCTTCTACCTTGTTCCCTGTGTTTCTTGAGAACGACCCACTGGCGGCGAACCACGCGTTATGAATGGAAGAAACACCTCCACTCCCCCTCTTCTCCCCACTCCCGACTCCCCATATTTCTTAAAAGTTTTGAAAAAGAAAGCGAATTTTGCCAAATGCAATCTCGTCTCCAGAGTTTAATGTTTCAGGCATGGTAATTCTTGCTCCAAAGCGGGACTGTCCTGAACGTTTAATGAAAACACCGTTAGTAGAGCCGAGATCCTTGGCTTTCCATTGTCCTGTTTCGTAATAAATTTCAGCATGACCTCGTGAAACCGTTTCTTCTCCAGGAAATCCTTCCAGGTCAACATCTACAGGCCCTGAATCTGGATCGAATCGCCCTACTATTGCACTATTGCCATCTAAAGAAAATTCGGATACTGATGTTCCAGCTTGTTTAGAAATAAGTCTCGCAGTGTTTGCTGAAATTTTAGGAGAAGAAACATTAGTCGCCGCAGGTGTAGGCTGTGGTATTGGTCGCTGAATTTCTATAACTTCTTCTCTAGAATTCTGAATAGAGGGGGCTGGTGTCTGGATAATTGTAGGAGATAAAGTCGTATCTACAGGTGCTGCTCCCAGTTCAGAACCACAAGCTTCACAAAACTCTGTTGAGAGTACATTTTCATAACCACAATTTTGGCAGGTAATCATTGATATAACTCCTTGTTTATGTTAATGATGGTGAAATATTATTTAGTTCTAAGTTCCTGATACTTTCCGAATTTGTTCTTCCGAAAGTTCATTATTGATATCGCTGCCCATTTTCATAGTTTTGCCTTTAGACCCCATCTTGACGGTTTTACGAGTTCCAGATGAAAGCTTGCGAGTCTTGCGTAATTCGTTTTGGGCTTCTTCCAGAGATACAGTCATTGCCTGATTACCAAGCCGTTGGGTCATTCGTCTTGCTGTTTCTAGCAACTCTTCTGCACGCTGAGGATTTTGTTCAGCTACCCGTGTTGCCTCACCCACAAGTTGAGCAATATTACACTGCTGGACGTAACTCATGACTTCTTGATCAACTTGTGCTGCCATCTGTCCAGCAACAAACTGGACGACAACATTTTGAGGAGGAAGTTCTCCGCGTCTGTTTTGTCCAGGGACATCGTAGGTTAAGCCGAGTTGCGCGATTCTCACTTTAGAGGCGGTACGAGGAGCTATAGTGAATTCAAGAATAAACACTGTTTCATCGTTGGCTGAAGCGTTGCCTATAGGATAGGGTTCTTGAATTAAGGGAAATTCAGCTTGAGAAGGATAAGCCCGCACAATTCGAGTTAGTTTCACACCCTGAACTGTTTTAACGGTTACAGCCAAGTTGGTGATAACTTCTTGCTGTGCTTGGGTGAATTCTTCAGAGATGGTTTTCGGCAGGTCAGTCATTGAAATCTGAGTACCGATGGGGTTTCCTGGAACTACATAAAATTGGCTACCTCCGGTTGTATCGCTGAGGGATATGAGTAATTCTTCGTTAAATTCACCAACACCTAGGGCTGTGATGGGGATGTTATTGCTGGCGAATTGTTGCGCTAGTTCTCGACATTCATATTCATCGACTGTCTGACCATCGGTAAATAGCAAAGCACGACGGATGGTCATATTTTCATTCTTCAGCAGATTCAATGTTTGGCGCAGCCCCTTTGCCATACAGGTTCCACCAGAAAATTTGCGGAGGTTGGCGATCGCATCTTCTAATTGAACTACCTGAGTTGCTGGTGTCAGTTCAATGATGGTGGAGGCTTGGTCATCGAACTGGACAATAGAGACGCGATCGCTCATTTGTAGTTTTTCTGAACGAATTAGGTGAAGTAAAGACTGGATGACAATATCTATCTTGGTCTGAACTCCTGTAACCTCCGTGTATTCTTTGCCATCCTGAAAATAAGTTCTGCCAGTAGGCTTTGGTTCGCCAGTAACTGCTTCATACATGGAACCACTTGTGTCGATCACAAAAGTAAAGGTGGTTGATGGACGAGTGGTAGCCACATCTTTTGTTGGTCGCAGCTTCAGCATGAAAAACAGTTTTTGTTCTGGTGCATCTGCTGGTAAAAATTCTCGGTGAGGTGTGATAGATACATTTAGCATGGTTATTTTTCTCTGCTTTTTTCTATTTCAATTAAATATTTTTGCCATATATGGCAGTCCTATCTGAGTTGTGAATCTTACTTTTTTAAACGAACCGTATTGTGACTTGCCGTAGGCTAGTACCGTGTGGCGTAAATACACATACCATTTTTAAGCCTAGCCAGCAATCAATTTTTCGTAGCTTTTAATGGTCTGCTTATTTCCGCCGTGTTGTACTAGGTGCATTGGCTGACGCCACGTCCGACGACGAACGCGCAGCGTCTCCGACAAGAAAAAAAATAGTTGTGTTCACGAATCATTTATGACTGCTATTTTAATAACGTAAGTTGCTAGTTATTGCCCCAGAATGGTATCAATATGATACAAAAAATCTGTTTTTCAGTATTTATTGATACTAAACTTTAGGGCTTTGTACTTAAAAATAGGCGTTTTTTGATAACTAGCAACTTGGGTTAATAAAAAATCAATGGTGGCAGCATTCCAAAAGAAGGTTCTATGTTCGATAAGTCTGGAGTCATGAAGGCTGAAATTTCTTGGTTGCCTGTCTCATTGAATCTGCTAATGTTTTCTCTGATCAGCAACGATAAATCAAGCGTGATTGTACTGTCTCGATATCCTTCTTTGATATCTTGTAGCCAAGTTGTAATCATTTGGTTGAGATGGGTCTCATTAATTTTACAAGAGCTTTGTATTTGCAGGTTAGTTCGCATACTTTCTCGAATTTCGGTATTAAAAACCTGCTCAGGCTTATTCTCCTGTTGAGGAGTAAGGTTTAACACATATTTGTATTCTTCATGAAACTCTTTTATTCTGAGTGCAAACGTATATTTGACCATATTGAATTACGAAAAAATCTTGAAGAATTAAGCATTGATTACAAGTTGACGAGATTTATGTTGAACACGCTATTTTAAGTACGACAATTTATTAAAAGTTGAGGGTTGTTTTTTTACTTATTCATAACCATTTTCTGAGAGAGAAGATATAGATTTAATTTTTTGTGAGTCAGAAATTTTCCATTGACCATTATCTTTATCAAAATAATAAATACGTTTGTTTTTATATTTACCCGAATAGTCACTATCAATCCCATTAGGTCCATGAAGATACAGTTCCTCTTCAGTACTCACAATTATCGCTGGTCGTTTTCCCGAATTTGTAAACTCAATCACATCGTTAATCCGAGAATAATTATAGGTATAGTAGGAATTGCTACTGCGAAGAGTATCAATAGAACCACCAGGTTTTGTCTCATCGTCATGAAATTTTCCGGTAGCTAATTCGTCAACTAAACTTGTATCAAAAGGTGGCGCAAAGATTCGAGGTTTAGCTTCAAACCACCTCTGAACTATTGCAAGTGCCTGTTCTTGGGTCAGGTCAGATGCTTCTGTATTTACTGGAGTTGCTGAAGGAGGAATAGAAGTTGTTACTGAAGGTGAAGGAGAAACGGAAGGTACATTTGCTTGCAGAGAACCTAAAGTCATTTCCAAGTTAAAGGTTGTTGAACCTTTAGGTGCAGAAACTTGGAGAATGTATTTGCCATCTTGAGGTAAATTACCACTACTTAACAGTTTGTTATCTTGAGTATAAAGCCAAATACAAATATCATCAGTAGTATGGTAACTCAGCTTTTCACCTGCTTTTGCTTCAAATGCGTATCCAACAAATCTATCAGCACTAGCTTGACCAGATTCTTTTACCGTCCCACTATTGAGTAAAACATTTTTGACATCTTCCCTAGTTAAAGCAATATTCTTAGGTTCTCGCGGGCAGCCTGTAGATGCCTGAGTAGCTGTTTGTGATATTTGTGATACCGCCTGACAGCCAGAAATCATTAAAAAAGGTAAAAATATAAGTAGTTTTTTCATGTGTAAATCTAGTCATTTAGATGATATTTTTTTGTAAAATTAAGGTGAAAATTTCCGTTCAAGTAACCAACTACTCTTTTCATTACTCCATACAAGGTAGATGCGTTTATTAGAATCTTTAAAGTTACTTCCACTATTCATGATGTAGTACAACTCAGCATCTACTACAGCTGCATCTCTCGTTTGATTTACCAAGTTAATATTGCCAATCCTGATATCACTAACACTATTCCACCACTGTAAATAGTCAGAATAACCACCTATCGATAAGCTTTGAAATTTGGGAGAAAGTTCACTCCAGGTATCTCTGTAATTATGGTTTTTAAGAGACAAGTAATAGTTTTTGACAAAATCATCAGCGGCTGGTCGATGTGGTGCTGATGTCACTGCTGCTTGAGATAATGCTAAGTTAGCTGTGGTGGTATTGTGGGTAGGAGATGGAGATGTTTGCAGCGAAGTATCTAAACCCATTTCTAATTCAAAGGTTTGAGCACCTTGACGGCTAGCCAATTGAATAGTGTATTTTCCCGTTTGAGGTAAAACTTTACTCTTTAGTAACTGATTCTGGGGACTATATACCCAGATACAAATATCTTCCTTAGTTTTGTAACTGATTTTTTGACCCGATTTTGCTTCAAAGGCGTATCCTTGGTTTTTGTCAGGACTAAGTATGCCAGATTCCGTAACTGTCGGACCATCTAGCGAAACCAATTTGACATTATTGCTAGAGAGTTGTCCTTGTGGTTTTTCTAGACATTCATTTGATGTACTACTAACATTATTTGCGCCTTGGGAAAATCCACTACACGCACTAACTGTTAACAGAAGTAGACAGAATAATGCCGTTTCTCTTGCAAATTGTGGTGATGCAGCCATTTCAGCTTTAAATCTCCTGTGCTTCTTGTTTCAGATGTTTTGCCCAAAGCCAAAATGGAATTACACCGCCACCTACTAATGTTATGAATACAATCAGTAGCATTAGTAGTCGCACGTTCAAGGGTAGCGATCGCCCAAAAACACCTATGGTGTAAGGCTTTGCTTCCGATGTGACTTGAGAATCTTTTGTGGATTGGACAACGACGTGTACATCATGCTTGGAACCCCGTTCCGCATTTGGCTCGGTGTAGGTGATTTCATACTCACCGAGTAGAGCATTTAAGAAGAGCTTCAACTTATCGGTGACAGCCTCAGCATTGGCAGAAAACTCAGAAATACCTCCTGTCACTTTGGCAATTTCTGCTAAACGCTCTTTGTCAACAAAATCGTCTTCGGGAACTTTATGTGGTCCATTACCAATGTCTGTACGTTCAGCAGGTCGGTTAAGACCATACTTTTGCTCCAACTCTTCTGGTGTTAAGCCATAACCCAAGGTATGAACGATGATTTGGTCATTCCGCTTTAATAGAGTAATTAGAGTGTTAAAGTCTTGTTCTTCATTTGCTTTGTTGTGATAACCATCAGACAAAAGAATCACGGAAAGTCTTGGTTGAGGTTGATGAGAATCCTCTGGTACATAAAAGCGCTTATCCTCTGAGTTAGCGAAAAAGCGTACAGCTTTGCTGAGAGGTTCATAAATGTTGGTAGAAGCACAGGGTTTTTGACTAGCAAGGTAGTCAAGGTAGTTACTGAGCTTAAAATCACCGGCTGGGAAAAACTTATTGAGTTCTTCATTGCTGACTGAATTGCCTTCGCAATGAGGTCCCGGTTCGCCAAAGGGTACAATTGCTACTTGGGTATTGGAACCGCGATCCACCAAAGATGCTGTAAATTCTCGAATAGCATTGATCGCCCCTGCTAACTTTGTCGTTCCCCGGCTATCCTGATTGTTCATGCTGCCACTGAAATCTAGCAAGAAAATAATCCAAGCTGGTGGCGGTGTGGTTTCCGTAGCACTTTTCCAATCTTTACTGCGAAATGTAACTGGTTTATTGTCTACTAACAAACTGAAATCTGTATATTGTAGACCCATTTCAGGTTTGTCATCAGTTCCTTTAACTTTGATGCGAACAGTGACTCGCTCATCGTTAACCGTAGGACTGCCAATAATTTCGGCAGTTTTAACTTGACCCCAACTAGGACTGCACAAACAACTTGTAAGCAGTACAGATAAGCTAAGCCTGTGGGTCCAAGAAGCGATTGTAGTAGACAAATCTGAAGAATTTTTGTTCATTTTCGACCCACTGATCTTTAGGATAAAAAGTTAGGACGTAGTTATGTTTCAAGGAAACCGATTTGCGAGAACTTAAACGTTCGCCATTGACTTCTATCGTTTTGAATAACACGGGGTTGGGAACGAGCAATGTTTGACGAGGTTTCAGTTCTAGGTCTGCTATATACGGCGGGAGATCGGGAAGTCGGATATGTGCTTTAACAGAAGAACCGATTCTGATTTTTCCTTTAGGTGGTAGTTGAATTGATAGTCCTTCCTCTATACGTTCAGCGTCGCCATCGGTGACAAATTTCAGTCGGGACTCTTTCGTTTCAATCGTTGGATATTGTGGCGTGGGACGCGATTGATCGATGCTGTCAAAAATTTCGTCTTCGGTATACTCAAAACCTGCACCTGCTCGCAGTGCTACCATGTAGCTGGGAGATGTGGAAACACTAAACACCAAACCGAGTAGAAGTCCCAGAATGGCAAAACCGATAGGGTCTTCCACACCTTTCAACTCAGGCGGGAATTTACCTATATGCCGTAAGATTTCAAATATCAAAGCTGCTGCGAGACTTGCCGCAATACTGCCAAACAAACTCGTGAGGCGGCGTTGTCGAAAACGCTTGCGATCGCCTGCTTCAATGCTGCGCCAACGCCAAGTCTCCCCTTCTGCAATCCCAGTAGAACCACCGATGAGTAGCCAACCAAGTGTCCTGATAATGGGTGTGGGTACGCGAATTTGTGGTAGGAACAATATTTCAGAAATACCACCAGCGATTAATCCTGCAAGTAGTCCGAGTCCAGCAGCAAGACTGAGAGAACGCCAAGCAATTCGCAAATTCAATTTTGGTCGGGTAGGGTTACTGATAAAGATTTCAGTCAGCACCATCCCAATTGATAGGGAAATTGCCATACAGGGAAAGAGGATTATTTCGGGAAATTGCTTTAATATGCCCTGGTCAGTTAGGAAAAATTGACCTAGATTCCAGCCAATTAAGGCTGAGGTGATGCCCGCTAATATGTAAAGATAGATTCTCATTTTGTGGTATTAATATAATTCATGTTTATTCTGAGTTGTTTTTATTAATATTTTTGCAATCATTTTTCAAATCTATTGTTAAAGA
>Ga0116229_10015645_pt1 | contig 10295 bp, 9 predicted proteins | sample S1TSphgellanicum_3_FD_87313 | JGI IMG/M metagenome (GOLD analysis project Ga0116229, IMG submission 87313) | Host-associated microbial communities from peat moss isolated from Minnesota, USA - S1T2_Fc - Sphagnum magellanicum MG | ecosystem: Host-associated > Plants > Peat moss > Unclassified...
GACCAAGACTACCTTTTTTTTCTTTTAGCTACTGTCCGTCCCAATTAAGGGGATGGATGAAATGTCCGTCCGACTTGATGACGGGACGAATTTTGGGGAAGCTTTTTTTCTTTTAGCTACTGTTCATCCCAATTAAGGGGATGGATGAAATGTCTGTCCGGCTCTATGATCACAAAATAGAAAACACATAAAAATAAAAAAATAAAAAAGTTAAAAGTTAAAACACGAAAGGGACTTCATAGTGGCCGAAGGTCATGGGCACCCACTAGTATATGTAAATTTTTGCTTGCACGTAAAAAAGATTTTCTTTTTTTTTTCTTACGAATTTTGTAAGGTATTACCATTTTTGCAAAAAAAGAAATTATTTTTACTTTTTCTATTACCATTCTTTTTTTTTGCCTTTTTCTTTCTTTCTTTTACAATTCTTTTCTTTTTTTTAAAGCAAGTTTTTCTTTTCATCTTAGAAAAAAAAATCTTTTTACATCTTCAAAATTTTCTTTAAAAATTTGCACACTAAAATTCAAAAATAAAACAAGACACACAAAGAGACACAAGTCAATACCACGCACAAAAATGAAAACTCAAGACAAGACAAATGACAAGAACCTTGTGACCGTGGAAAAAGCTTTGGATTGAAAAAAAAATCATACCAATAAAAATACAAACTACAAAAGGGTCATGTCATGGTTTTTGCATGCAATTATTTCATTTCAATCCATAAGCATATATCACAACTAAGCACCTTAGCAATGACCCACTTTGATTAGCCATCATTAGAATAAATTATCAAAGTTTCTAGTCAAGACTCTCAAGATACAATTTAAATTTTCTATTTCATTGGGTCATAGATATAAATTTTTGATGTGTAACTTTGAACAAAAGATATGGTTTTGAGCATGGTGTTACAAAGAACACTTTTCTTCACATTGAAAACAATCTCATATATTCTTTTTAATTTATTCATCATGTCCTTTTGATCTATTGTTATTTTTCATAAGTATGCTGTTGATAAATGTATTTTTATAATTTTGAAACATCACCTATTTCCGTTCATAAGGGGCAAGTTACTTTTAGCCCAATAAGGTATTGTAGACCCAAGGGAATGCATAATTATTGCTTAAAGTCATGGCCCAATAAATCCAAGTCCATGACCACATCCATGGTAGTTGCTTAGGACATTATGTGATTGTATGACTGGATAGCATATGATGGGAAAATGTAGGTTGAATTATCTACATGCATCTAGATACAAGGCGTACAAAAAGCTACCTATGTTCATTTAGGGTAATTATATATATAAGGTAGGTTAACTTAAGTAGCTAGGATAATCATAAATTTGAGGACTAACCTAGGTATCATAACGTATTTATGTGAAAGTTACATCAAAAAGATTTTTTTTAAATATGGGGATCACTCATCAAAGTTCATAAGTTATGCACAAGTATATATTTAGCTATTTGCAAATCCAAATTGTATGAACTATTTTCCCATAATGCAAGATGCAAACATGTGCATCAAGCCATGTGTTTTAGAGCTTGTAAACATGTGTCTTCTGCAAGGTGAACATTTCCTGGTTGGAAATATTTTAAAACACTATGGGAAAAGGGTTTTTACAAGCCTTTGATTGTTCATGAAATTGTTGGTTCTATATTTTCCCAGTGACAAAACATGTTTTTCATGTATTCTAAATTTCACTTCTATCATGGAATGTCTTCCTTTAAATTCTTCTACACATTTTGGTTTCCTCCTATGGTGAAGGGGAAATATATATAATTCTTAGGTCAAGATTCCTTTAATTATAGAGATATCACAAAGGACCTAAGTCTCTCTAAGGTCCAAAGAATTTTGAATAGTGATCAGGCTTATACAATTTCCAAGTTTTTTTTAAATGCACTTTGGTCATGTAATTTCAATTGATGAAGGCTCTTTATGCCTTAGATTGTGGTGTTTTACGAAGCCAAACTAAAATGACATGAAGTTCACCCTTACAAGCTTGTTGCAACTTGAATGAAGATTGTATTGACTTTTTGGTTTAATGTTGTCTCAAGTTTTAACCCAATATCATGATTGTTTTGTGTTGGTTACAAAAATTCAATATCAAATTTTGTGTAGTTGGTTGTGTGGAATTTGGAACAGATTATTATGTTCTTATCTGCACCCACAATTGGGAGTTCATGAAGTTGAGTGGTAAGTCATGGCAATTAATCACTGTTATTCACAAGGAAGGTGATGGTCAGATATTCTGTGAATAACATTCACAATTTTATGACCACATTTGTTATTGTCATGTTTGGTTTGATTTGGCCATAACTGACATTACAAGTACCTTGAATGCTTGAATGTGTTATTGTGAAGTTTTTTCTACAACTCACAATATGCATAATATTGTTTTGTAGATTACAAGGTTCTTTTATTCATCCAATTTTGAGGATATGTATGGGCAAGTCTGATGTTGGTAGGTGTTTCTTGGAGGCAAATACTTAATGTTTTTGGGGATGAGGGTTTGAAAGTGTTGGGCAAGACATGTAAGGAGTTGAGGTTCTTGTGAGTAAAAGATGATACAAGCTATATATCACATAGTGGTGTGGTTGCTATTTCACAAGGTTGTGCAAAGTTGCGATATTTGGCCTTATATGCATGTCATATCACCAATGTTACACTTTCTATGGTGGGGTAAGGTTGTTTGCACCTCACAAATTGCCATATTGCGCTTGGAGAAAAGGTAAGAAAAATTGTTGATTTGCCCCTGGATGATGGTGTGAAGTTATTACCAAAGGGTTGTGTGAACCTAACTCGATTTTGCCTCTACCTATGACAAGGAGCACTAACAAACTAGGGACTAGTTCACATTGGCAAATATGGGCGCAATTTCAAGTGGCTGCTCTTAAGTACCACAAGGGAAAGTGATGTGGGTCTTACCAATCTTACATATGGATGCCAACAATTGGAACACCTAGAAATACGAAATTATCCATTTGGGGAAGCAAGCTTTACTATTGCAGTGGTGGCAATAAATTCCTTGAAATATTTGTTTGTGCAAAGCCACCACCAAGTCAATGAAACAGGGGTGCAACTTCTAGCCCTGTCTCATCCATGTTTGCTCATTAAAATGTACCCAGTGCCTTAAGACAACATGGGCAACTCTTGGCATACTATGCACCAATAAAACCATGCACTAATGATCCCCCTAAGATGAAGGTGCTTATTTTAAACCCACACAATCATCATCATGACATATTTCCATGTATTTTATAACTTGCCACTTTCTAGTTGAATTTAGGCAGGGATCTATACTACATGACAAATGCATATTCCCAATCTAAGACTATGTCCTAGAGTTGGTTGCATCGTGTAAAGTTGAAGGTCAATGCTAAACATTTTTCATATGGTAGATTGAATTCAGGAAAACAAGAAAATAAAACAAAAGATATGTCATGATGTTGAAACTTACATTGTTGGCACAATTTTGCCAATAAATTCTATTTACATGCTTATTCAAACTTTCGCGCAATTGTATGTAAATCAAATTGATGATTGGAACATGTGTATGTATTGAAATCTATTGATAACATATTAGAAAGTGGAACAGCTGTTGGTAGTCAACCCATCCTTGGGTAATATGCTACTAAAAGCTTTTTGACTTCATTGTAAATTTGGTAGGGCAAATGGGCATGCGTTGTGGATATTGTAGTCTTTTGGGCTAAAGCCACATAACTAGCCAGGGGAAAAAAGAGTGGATTTTGAAAAAAAGGAATAGGAATAGACATTACAAAATGGTGGTTGCTACCTTTATGTGTTAGGGTTTCACTACATCATTAAAACTTCCTTTGTAAGGATAGAGTTCACCCTTTAGGGAGGGAATAGTGTAGGGATCTACATCCATTCAAGACTGATATTGGGCATGCTTTCAATTTGTCGACATTTTGCAAGCTACAATAACACATGGGTTGCAAGCACATGTTGCCATTTGAAAACATATAGGTGTAACAAAAGTTCCAAGTACATAACCTATTTTCCAGATAGGGATGATAGTTCATGAACTTACAAACATAAACATGAGCAGGCAAGCATGAGCAAATCATTATTAGAATATGTTGTCCATGTGGACAAGATATTAAAAAATTATTTGTTGACACATAGGATAGAATCGTTGTTGACATGGAGGAATATTTTACCATGTGTCCATGGATGAATGATTTTTATGGATGAAAAAATGGATGAATTTTATTTTAAATGTTGCTATATTTTTTTATTTTTTTGGAAAATTGAAAAAAAAATGGGGTCAAAACAATTTATGTTAGTTTCTTTCAACACAAATCCACAAATGAAACGTAGAAATCACAATTCAAAACCACACTTCATTTTTTAAAAATATGAAATATCTTCAAACTATGCAACATTTAAACCATGTAAAATGTTAAATTAAATCCAATAGACCCACCAAGAGATATGTGTTAATCTGAACACTAACTATTCACCACCAAACGACGTGTTCTCATTAAAAACAAAAATAATATGAAACATCCCACGGCAGTTCAAATAACATACACCAATGAACAAGTATTTTTTAAAAAAATTTGTTCACTCTCTCAACCTCTAATGTCTAACACAATCCTTGCTACTTGCAAAATCAGATTCCTTTTTTTCTATACTACTCATTTTCCTAATCTATACAACAAGCCTTTGATTTACAATGGCTAGAGGAAAATTCTTGCCAATTTTCACAGCAAACACATTGGAATCAATGACTGAATATACATTCATTTCAAGCATATTTGAAAGAATATGTGAGATGACAACAAAACCTTGAGAATGTCAAAGATATGACAATCAGTTACTCCCCTTCCAACATTTGCTAAAAATTAAAACATGGGGGAAAAAATGCAAAAGAATAATAGACAAAACAAATGAATGGACGGCCTAGTGATGGGCAAATGCAAAGATAGACTAAGAAAGTCTTGCAATATTGAAACAAATTGTAAACATTCCATATGAGGATATGGAAAACTACCATTGGACAATGTTTACACACGCTATAGATTTTTTTTAAAAAGCGTGCAAGTTTGAAAAAACCCATTTTATAACATTTTTTCACAAGTTTACTCAAAGATTTGTCAATAGAGAATTTAATAACCCTTGGTGAGCTATTATCAACAAAATTCTTGAAACCCAAAAAATGACTCTATGCAACTCCAGGCAGGCGAGCCTAGTTCCCATAGGATTTAAGGAACAAAATTTTAAAACCACCGATGAATCATTGAATGACAAGGTCGGCTGCAAAACCATGAAACGTGTATGATAATCAAAAGAAACAACGAATCGACAATTGAAGGAGGAAGAAGAATATAATTGCTTGCAACAAATTGTGGAACCATGCAAGTGTTAAAATGAATATTGGTTAAAATTAAACACTTAAATTGATTGCTAAAAAATTGAATGAACTAATGTTGAGATTCATAATGATGAACTTGAAGTAGCCACTAAACATTCTCATGGGCACCAACAGATTTGGATATGTTCCCAATGGTAAAAAGAAGAAATTTCAAGACTATAGATGTAGAGATGCAAGTAATGAATAATGGGGATATTCTAATCAATTACAATATTATAATATATATGGGACAATGATAAAAATGTATTTGACAATGCTTTTGAGTAACTTGCAACAAAAACAATGGATAGGTATGGGGATGTTCACTAGGAAATTCACCAGGCCATTAATCTAACCATCTGGTTTTCACAAGGTGAAAATTGCACCAAATTAAATACATCCAATATGTGTAATCTTCAATCCAATTATTAAAATAAACATAAGTTAATATATAAACCTATTTAGATTGTCAAACATGATTGTTTAATTACAATCACTACATATTTAAAAATCCTTTGTACATCCAAATATCAATTGAAACTTGAAAAACGTTTTGAGTGTTTCATACTTGAAATGAGGGACTTTGTAGGAGTGCAATGAAATATAGGAATAATACTTGCTAGAAGGTATGAATTGAACACATGGCATGTATAAAAAATGCAAACAAAAAAAAAACATGAAGCCACATCAAGCCCAAGGGCTAGTGAGGTGATCACAATTACATGTTACACACACCATGCATGACACAAGTAAGAAAAATAGATGTTCTGCCAATTATAACATTTTAGTGCAGTCAATCCCATCTAAACGGTCCAAAGAATGTTAGACAATGTTGAAAAGATCATTGAATGAAATAATTAAAGAGTGGCCCTATAAAAATATCGCCTTTGGGAGATGTTTACAACTTTGTAACATTGCACAAATAGAATTTAGTATCTTTCATTGAGCTTCCAAGTAACAAACATAAAAAACAAATTCTAAGTTGAATTGCTCATTTGCGCAATGTCAAGATATCCATACCCCAAACACTATTGTTGAACACCAAGAAATTTGGACTATTACCCATCAATAGAAAAAATGAAGTTTAAGAATATAGATGAAAAGTTCCATGCTGAGGTTGGGTAGTAAACATTTTTTAACCACTTGCAAGATTATAAAATATACATGAAAGTGATGAAGATGTTTTGCTTAGAGTTTATGAACAACTTACAGCAACCTCCTGGGCACAATCCAAGGCCAACACATCTGACGAATCAAAATTATAGGACACATTTTCATAGGTAGTGTGACTACCTACTTGGATTTCAAGTTGATATGAGAATAAACGGATCAATCTTGCTATGAAAGTGGTTGAGGAATGTTTATGGTGTTGAAGACGATGCATACAAAACATTGGTATTTGTTTACAACAAAGAACTAGATGTTTTTGTATCGACCAGTTCTAATATTAAATGTTATGTTGAAAAGGAAAGCTCCCCGCCATACTCAAAAGATGCAGTGATGGACTCAAAAAAGGAGATGACGAATATGGAAGACTCCACCTTGGTGGCTACACCACAATTTGCAATGGGTTCCAACAAACTGAATGAACCACCAATGGAACCCAACTTAGCTCAATATGTTAGGAAAAGAGTGTGGCAACACATTTGAAACTGACAACATTTGCACAGGCTATCAAGAGAACTTAATAAGTCCTTGTAAATAGGGTTTTTCAAGGCTTTGATGCATTGAAAGTTATATTTTGTACAAAAAAAATGTTCTTTGAACCAATTTGCGTTTTTTGAGTTAATATGTTTACTATATTTGAACAGAGCATATTGGGAGAAAAATAACTTTAAAAAATGCACAGGTTATTTTAGCTAGACAATATAATTTGTTTCAAAGTTGGCGTCACATTTTGAACTATTTAGCAAAAGTGATATCCCAAATTTTGCATTTCATTTATTTTATTATAAAGATGAGTTTAAAATAATTGGATGTCATGCACAAGGTACAAGGCACTGCATGAAAATAAAAAAAGGGCCTGGGAGCTTGAACCAACTTGAAAAATGACAGAAAATATAAACAAAATATTTAATGACAAAAATATTTCCAAACAACACTAAAGGTTGAATGAATTCTTGCATTGAATCTGAATCACTAGACATCAACCCAACCTCTACAATAAATTGTTGTAGAAGACATTGAAATTGAATGGGATGACCACTTTAAACCATGAAAACATGAAGAGTGACAAAACATTCCACAAGCTAAATCAAGAGAATTCTTAAGATCATTGGGAGAGACCTTGTAGTAATATTATGGGAGCTTTGAAACAATAGATTGGAAGAGATAAAATATGAAGGATAGAACAACAAAACGGAAAACACACTCTCAAGACGTGTATCAAGTAGTGAATTTTTGTATAATGAATGCTTATGTTGTCTTTGTTAGAAGATATATATTTCAATTTTAATTCTAAAAGGATTAGCTTCCATGTATGAATATCTATGTAGAAATTGAAAAGGAGGGAATGGAACATATCATAGAATGCAAGAATTTGGAGAATATAGAATGTGGGCCATTGACAATATTTTGTTTGATTTTGCATCCAAAAGTGGCCTAAGAACTTCATGAAAATCTCTGAATCAGCGTCTAGAGCAAGGATCGACCTCCCCAGTGCCCAACAAACATGAATAATATTCCATGTAAGAACAATCAAATGCCAAAGTAAGGGACATGAAAGGTTGCAAAAATAACTTAAAATATAAGAAAGGGATGAAAGAAAATACATGTCTCACAATTAAGGTCCATAACTACAGAATTTGGTGGGGAACAAACATCAATAAAAACTTGAAGAGTGATCACATGGAATTCCTTCACCACCTTGAAAGTTCATATAATTTGGGATCTGGTCATTAAGGTCACATTAATGTAGTTGTACAACACATCTTCAACCTCAAGATTAATACCCTTTTCAACTAGCTCGACAAAAGGGGTGGAAAATTGAAATTTCGAGGAAAGCATGGTGCCTAGAGCTAAATCTCTTACAAGAAGTGTGACCTGATTTATAAGAATTTGCATCAAAAAGGAAAAATTACGGTTAATCCTAAAATTCATTAAAAGCAAAGCAAGAAGACATGCAAAATGAAAAGTTCATGGTACTTGGATCCTCACTACTCATCTAGGGGCTTGAGTTAATAACAAGCCACTTCATGTAAACCTTCATTTGGTAGTTTTCCAGGAAGGAACAAATCTCCTTCAACACTCGCAGATCAACTACATGCATGATAATGACGACCCTTTTGTCAAACAGAAACCTATCTGCAAAAAATACAATGGATTTGATAAAATTATCCACCTACCTATTCTAAAGAGGAATGAAGGAAAGGGGCTCAGAGACGTGTGGAATCAAGAGATTAGATGGTACATTTGCAATAACAAAGTTAACCTTGTTTTTCGAAAAAACCTTAAGAACAAAATTATTTAAGAGATTTATTAGAAAAATTAATTCATAAAAAAGTAAAGACTAATCCAATTACACTAAAGAAAGAAATAAAACTATATAAGTTGAAGAAAGCCATGGGCATTCAAATTTCATCAAAAGCTATATTCTCTTAAATCCTAAAAGCATTATGTTTTCAAGACCAAGTTTTGACATCGAAAGTTGAATACCAAAAGGTCTCAACTCTGGGTCCTCATCTTTCGGTGCCAAAGGTTGAAAATCGAGACGTTTTGCCTCTAGGTCCTTAACTTTTGGTGCCAAAAGTTGGAAACCAAACCTTTACAACTATTGGACTTCAACTTTCAAAGTTAGAGGTTGGAAACCTAGAGCAATGTACTTTTGGCCTTCAACTTTTGGTGTCGAAAGTTGGAACTTGGGACTTTTTTGCAAAAGAAAATTTTCTTGAACAGAAAATAATGTCCTAAGAAGTTGCTTCAAAAACATTAATGAAAACTCAGCAAATTGAATAGAGAATAGAATTACCTCCTTCAAACAATCTATAATTCCTAAATGATAAGTTGGCCATTCCCAAGTTTGGATCTGAGATGCAAGAATTAAGGCCCAAGAAACATTCATCAATCTCACAATGGGATGATGGTGAGCAAAACTAGGAATCAACAAGGGAATCTAAAGTGGAATTCACTTCCCTATACTTGATGCTCTTGCCCCATGGGTTGTCTATTCCTGTTGTCTTTTCTAGCACTCTTGCTAAGGAGATTGAAATTTCAAGAGGTCTAGAGCTGTGTTCTCTTCCTCGGTTAAGATGGTCCGAGTGGAAGTTGCTAGAACTTTTTAAAGAAATAAAACACCTAAGCCACAATCTTCTTTTCTCTTAAATTGAGTTCGGACATCTCCTTTGTCCTACATCTCTTATGCAGACTCCAACATTTGTCTCTTTCCCTTCCTCCTACCCCCTTCCATTCTCTTTTTGGTGGATGTTTCCTTCTCCAAGGCACCATGACCTTGAAAAAATGCAAGTTCCTATTTCTTTCGAATCTTGAACTCCAATGGAAGGGTGTTTTCATTCACTACTAGAAATTCTGTCATATGCAACCACCATGTTTGCAACTGGGATGCAATTGCCAGTCGCATGCAACTATGCAGGATTTTTTATGCAACTGTAATGGATTTATGCCCTCTTTTTGGGTATGTATGCAACTATGGTGCAACTATGATCACCTTCATCCCAACCTTTGGATGATTTATGTGATATACTATCGTATATATTTGATATGCATATACTCATAATTGCATGTGCAACCAAAATAGGTCAACTATGGTATTTTGGTAAGTTAGGTACACATTTTTTGTAGGCATGTCTAGGATTAGGGTTGCTTACAAATGACAATCCCATTGATAAGGTTTAGGATATAGGTGAAAAATAACCTAATCTATTTTGCCACCTACTTAAAATAATGTATCTATCCCCAACTTTTAGTA
>Ga0116229_10015646_pt1 | contig 10295 bp, 7 predicted proteins | sample S1TSphgellanicum_3_FD_87313 | JGI IMG/M metagenome (GOLD analysis project Ga0116229, IMG submission 87313) | Host-associated microbial communities from peat moss isolated from Minnesota, USA - S1T2_Fc - Sphagnum magellanicum MG | ecosystem: Host-associated > Plants > Peat moss > Unclassified...
GTCTTCAGCGCGCCGAGTTCGGTCGAGGTCAGCGCGGCCAGCTGCGTGGTGGTCAGGCTGTTCACTTCGGTGGACACCAGGCCGCCGATCTGGGTGGTCGACAGCGCGGCCAGCTGGGTGGTGGTAAGTCCTCCGATCTCGGTCGTCGTGAGTGCGCCAATGAGCGTGCTGCTCAATCCCGGCAACTGCGACACCGCAAGCACAGCAATATCGGTGGTGCTCAAGGCGTCAAGCTGCGTCGATACCAGCCAACCCAACTGTGTAGTGCTCAGCACCTCAAGCTGTGTCGTCGTCAGAACGGTCATGTCAGTCGTTGTGAGTGCGCCGACATCGCCCGACGTAAACGCCTCCACGGCGGTGGTGGAGAGCGCCTCCAGTGCCGTTGTAGTCAGATTGGTAACAATAGACGCCATGGCCCCGCACGCTCCGGAAAAGATTCATCCGGACACTTCCAAGCGACGCAACATACGAGCGCAGGGAAACGTCTCCGACAACGCAGGACACTAGCGGCACATCATAAATTCAGTGTAAATGACAACGCTTACAATCAAAGAGAGATATTGAAGAAGCCATCTCGATTGCAAACGACCACGCGTCGTGGACGCCTATGATACCGTTTGTTAATAACCTCGCCGCATATTGCGCCTCATGATGGCTACCGACGAAGCATACCGGGTTGAATCGGGAGATACGGTTTACATGCGGCAAAACGTTCGTGAATCGGCAGTGATTTCCGAAACCAGAGAATCTGAAGGCAAGTCTGACATTCGTATCGCTGCATTGGCAGAGCCAGGCGACATGAGCGTCGGTGCGTTAATTGGCGCGGCGGAGGCATTGCGTGCCTCCGGCCGAACCGATCTTGCGAACGATCTTCTCAGAACTTGGCTATGTAAAAACAGCCTACATGCGTTGGCCTACGCCGTACGCTATAATTACGCGGCGATGTTATCGGAGTCTGGCTCACTTGCTGAAGCGCGCGACCAACTCCGACTTGCCCTGCTGGATAACTCGGTGTTTTCGCCAGCAGCTATCAATCTGGGATCAGTACTGGAGCGGCTTGGCGACCGCGCAAATGCGGTGGAAACGTGGCGCGCAGTCATTAATCGGCTTGGTGCCGTCACCGGGGAGGCGGTCTCCCATCGCGTTATTGCACTCAATCAAATGGGGCGCGTGTTGGAAGCAGCGGCGATCTTGTCGCCCGCGGAAATAGCGCTTAAGACAAGTCTCGAACTTGATCCCACCCAGAGAGAGGTCATTCAACATCTCATCGCTCTCCGACAAGTACAGTGCTCTTGGCCGATACTCGCCGAAACAAGCAAAATCAGTGCGTCCGCCCTATTGGCCGCATCCTCACCCCTGGCCCTGGCGGCCTTGATCGACGATCCGATATTGCACCTGGCGAACGCCCATCGCTATTACATGACGGATGGACAGGCGGCAGCGCCGGTCACGCTTGGTGCGTGGCCGCCGCCAGATAGTGGGCGACAGGGGCCGACTGGCGCGTCGACGCGCCGTCTCCGTATTGGCTACGTGTCTTCGGACATGCGGCACCACGCAGTGGGCTTCCTGACCGCCGAGCTGTTCGCTTTGCACAATCGTAATCGCGTGGACGTGCAAGCCTATTATTGCGGAATTCCGAATGAGGATCCGATCAAGGCCCGCTTTCGCGACACAGCCGACGGGTGGACAAATATAAGTGCCATGACCGACCGGGCCGCCGCCGCCAAGATTGCCGCCGACAAAATCGATATTCTCGTTGACTTAAACGGCTACACGAAGGACGGTCGTGTAAAGCTGTTCGGCTACCGCCCGGCACCCTGCATCGTCAACTGGCTCGGCTTTCCAGGCTCTTCCGGGAGCCCAAACCATCATTACATTATTGCCGATCAGATCATAATTCCCGCAGAGGATGAGATATTCTACAGTGAAAAGGTTGTCCGCCTGCCATGCTACCAGCCAAATGACCGCCAGCGAATAGTTGCCGGAGAAACGCCTACACGTGACGAGGTCGGACTACCATCGCACGGATTTGTATTCTGCGTATTCAATGGTCCGCAAAAAATCACTCCGACAATATTTGCAATTTGGATGTCATTATTGCGCCAAGTGGCCGGAAGCGTATTATGGATGCTTTGCAACGACGATGGTGTGAGCGAACGCCTACGCGGCCACGCTTCAAACGCCGGCATCGATCCGAATCGCCTCGTGTTCGCCGGCCGCATGGCCAACCCACAACATCTTGCACGCTATCGGCTTGCAGACTTGTTCCTCGATACCGCGCCATACGGCGCCCATACTACCGCATCGGACGCGCTCTGGATGGGCGTGCCCGTGCTGACCGTTGCTGGACGCGGCTTTGCCGCGCGGGTGTGTGCCAGCCTGGTGCGCGCCGCCAATCTACCTGAGCTGGTCTGCAATGATTTCGCAGAGTACCGCGATCGCGCAATCATGCTGGCGCGTGATCCGGAGCAATTAGCCGCACTTGCCGAGCGGCTCCAGCATGGCCGCGACACCAGCCTGCTGTTCGACACGCCGGCTCTTGTGCATAATCTGGAGGATATCTACTTCGGCATGTGGGAAGACTATTGTGCAGGCAATCTTCCACAACCGCGCCTCGCGCACCTTCCACTCTACCACCGTATTGGCAACGATCCAGACCGGCCGCCACTCCCCGACCGCGAATCGCTGCTGACCTGGTGGCGGGCACGCCTGGTCCACAGCGACGCAGTGCAATTGGTGCCGCATGATGGATTGTTATGGCCGGACTGCAGAGTTCCATCGTAGCCATGTCCGCCAACCCAGCCGAGTCTGCTGCACATCACTCCGATTTAGCGTCGGACCGAGTTGCGCCACGCGATGCAAAATGGGCTGCGTCGCTCACGGCGCTGCGAGGCCTGTTCCTGTTGGCCATGCATCATGGCTGCCACTTGTCGCCTGACTTGGTAGCGGGGGCACTCGCGGAGGATATGGTGCAGGGCGTCCTGCGCGTATTGCGCCAGGCCGGCTTCGAGGCAACTGCAGTCGACGGCGCCAAGTGGGACGACATTGCAAGTCTTGGCAGCGCCCTTCCTGTGTTAGCCGTAACAAATGCCGGTGCCTTCCTGATTGTGGCCGGCGTACTTGGCGACAACGCGGGGGCTCAGCTTGCCGTGCTGGATCCGGCCCGAGAACAACTCGGCATAAAACTGATAACGCGACAAGACTTTCTTGCCATGTGGTCCGGGACAATCTTGCTGTGCCGTCGGAAGTCACTTTCGGTCCCCGCGACGCCTTTCGGGCTTGGATGGTTCGCAGCAGAAATCGTGCGACATGGTGACATATTACGCGATGTCAGCATCGCCGCTGCCGCCAGCGGTCTGATCGGTCTGGCGACTCCGCTTTTGTATCACGTTATCATTGATAAGGTCATTCCATATAGCGCAGAGCAAACATTGCTATCGGTTCTAATAATTTTCGGCGTTGTCACAGGCTTCGACGCCATTTTCAGTTACGCTCGCCAGCGATTGATGATTTATCTCACCAATAAGGTGGATGCTCGTCTTGCCGCGCGCACGTTCGAGAAAATGCTCGCTTTGCCAATGCCTTTCTTCGAGCACCAGCCGGCCGGCGTTCTTGTGCGCCACCTTCAGCAGACCGAGAAATTGCGCAATTTCCTCACCGGCAGGCTGTTCCAGTGCGCACTTGATTGTGCCCTCCTGCCGATCCTGCTAATTATGCTATTCGTCTACAGTTTTCCCCTGACGCTAGTGGTTCTGGCGTTCGCCCTCTCGATCACCGGCATCATTTTTGTCTTGATACCACATTTTCGTAGCCGGCTGAACGCACTCTATGCCGCGGAAGGGGCGCGGCAGGCGCATTTGGTCGAGACACTTCATGGTATGAGGACGGTCAAGTCGCTTGCCATGGAACGAGTACGACAAGGCGAGTGGAATAGCCGGGTGGCCGCGGCCATCACCAAGCAATCACAGGTCGGCCGCATTGCGGCACTCGCCAACACCATTACGTACACGCTAGATAGGTTAATGCAGGTGACTATCCTTGGACTTGGCGCACATATTGTGTTTTCCGGTGAGATGAGCATTGGCGCTCTTGTCGCGTTCACAATGCTAGCCGCGCGTGTAAGTGGTCCGCTTCTTCAGATTGTTGGGCTCATAAATGAATATCAGGAAACTGCATTATCAGTTCGTATGCTCGGCAGCGTCATGGACCATCCGCCGGAACGTGCTCCATCGCAGCACTACATTCGTCCTGTCATGACCGGCGCAATATCATTTGAGCAAGTCAGCTTCCGATACCCGGGGGCTGCAAGTCTTGCGCTCGACCGAGTAAACTTCCAAGCGCGCGAAGGCGAGGTCGTCGGCGTCGTGGGCCGGTCGGGCTCCGGCAAAACCACCCTCATCCGGCTGATACAAGGCATCGAGGCGCCGCAATCAGGGCTTATACGTTTCGATGGCGCCGACATTCGCCATATTGATCTTGAACATTTGCGCCGCAACGTCAGCGTGGTTCTGCAGGATAGCTTTCTGTTTCGTGGAACAATCAGGGAAAATATTGCCGCGGGCAAGCCCAATGCGAACTTAGCCGATGTCATCCAGGCTTCCAGACTCGCAGGCGCCGATGAGTTCATCGATCGGCTGCCACTCGGCTATGAAACGCCCGTAGAAGAGGGCGCGGCGAACTTTTCCGGAGGACAGAAGCAACGTATTTCCATCGCGCGGGCGCTTATCACACGCCCTCGCCTCTTGATCTTCGACGAGGCGACTAGCGCGCTTGACCCCGAGAGCGAGGCAATCTTGCAAACTAATTTGAAAAGCATCGCGGCGGGTCGAACGATGATTGTGGTTTCGCATCGCCTGTCCTCGCTGGTACAGGCGGATGCGATCCTGGTGCTGGACCGCGGCACTGCTTTGGATGTGGCGCCGCATGGAACTTTGCTAAAACGATGCGGCGTCTATCGCGGGCTATGGGAGCAGCAGACGATCCATATGGGTGCTGCATGATGCAGCCCCGCCAAGCCACCGGGGCATCAGGCTCTCGGCAGAACGCGCAATATGGCATCGTGCCGTGCGGATGGGCTCGGGTGGCCCGGCCGGTTCCAGAGGCTTTAGCCACAGCAAACGTGACCACAGCGTCGCACGGAATCACTGCGAGCGGTGCTTCTTCAAAGTCTCGCCGCGTTTATTCATGACTCATTCCGCAAGCCTGGCGTTTCGCGACGATCTCGACAGAATTGCAGCCGAACGGCCGCCAGGCCCTCTGCGCCTGATCTCAGGGGCAATCGGCCTCCTGATGATTGCGGTTATCGCCGTCGCATCAATGACGCGCTTCGATGTCGTCATTACGGGTCATGGGCGGCTCTCCACGGACCATCCCACGTTCCTCATTCAACCCCTGGACCGAGCCATCGTGCGCACGGTGCAGGTCCGCGCCGGGGACGTTGTGCATAAGGGCCAGATCCTCGCGACACTTGATCCCACCTTTGCCGCAGCCGACCTCGCCGCCCTGCAAGCCCGGCAACGTGCACTTGCAGCCGAAACAGGCCGCCTGCAGGCCGAAGCGGATAGCGCGCCCTATCTGCCATTGCCGGGCACGGAGTCCGCGCTACAATCGGGCCTGTTTACTGAACGGCAGCGCGAATACGGCGCCCGGCTTGCCAGCTTCGACCAGGCTATCGAACATGACGTCGCTGAGCGTTGCACCACCGAGGGTCAGCGTACGTCGCTCGTGCGGCAGGCCGCTATTGCGCAGGAAGTAAGGCGAGTGCGCGAAACTTTGATGCGGAGCGCCGTAGGTTCGCGTCTCCAGTTTCTTGATGCGGATTCAAGTTTTGCTCATGTGCAGGGCGACCTGCAAGCCGCTACCGACAGGCTTGCCGAGTTATCGCACGCCGCCATGTCGCATCGCGCTGATCGAAACGCTTTCATCGAAAATTGGCGCCGTGAAATCCTTGAGACGCTTGCCGCGCGCAGGGAGTTGTTGGCGGAAGCTAACGGAGCAGTGGCTAAGGCGGCCCACCTGCGCGATCTTGTGGTTGTAACGGCCCCCGAGGACGGCGTGGTGTTGGAGGTTGCAGCACGCGCGCCGGGGTCCGTTCTGCACGATGCGGAACCGCTGCTGACTTTGCTGCCGGCGCATGCTGGCCTTGAGGCCGAACTCACCATCCGCTCGTCCGATATAGGCTATATCCGCAATGGAGACCCGGTGACCCTGAAAATAGACGCGTATCCGTATCAACGCCACGGCACATTGCGAGGCAAGGTGCGCACGATAGAAGCTGCCTCATTCGAACCGGAAGCGGGCCGCGAAGCGGGCCCGCTCGCTGGCGGGGCCGTGCATCGGGTTTATGTCGACATTACATCTTCCGCATTGGACGACTTGCCGCGGGGCACCGGCCCGCTTCCGGGCATGACTTTGTCGGGCGACGTGCGTGTCGGCACCCGCAGCGTCATCGCCTATTTCCTGGCACCGATCACGCGTGGATTTAAGCAGAGTTTTCATGAACCTTAGAGTGGAAGACGCTCTTCTTTGAAAAAAGGAACCAAGAACCTCTTTTCCCGCTTAAACATGCAGCCAGCATATAATGCGCTTTCGAAATCAAACAACAAAGGATTTGGGGCTGGCCTGGATAAGGTTGAACCAAAAAACCTGATCGTTGTTGAGCCGTCTGATATGTGGATAAGTGGCCTGGCACGGGTTTGCTCTCAAACCTCCAGTTCGTCGGGCCACTTATCCACATGTTAGACGGCACCCAGCAGCAGGCAGTCTATAAGTCAATCCATTCGGTCAGTGTTTTCAGCAACAGGCTCGCCGGACGGTCGTTAGAGCGCCACTCGCACGCCTTGAGGAACAGGTGGAAGTGCGATCGTGGGATGCCGTTGTGGCGGCGCAAATAGCGCTTGGCTTGGCTCCAGAAATTCTCGATGCCATTGATGGGGTTACCCGCGTCGACAAACTGCTCGGTGTGGTTGATACAGCGGTGGTGGAATTCCGACACGTCTGGAACATCGGAGGATCTATAAGCATCCGTGTAGACCACGCTGTCGGGTTTGACACCGTCGCGAATAATCCCGGCCAGGGTCGCGGCACGTGCATCGGCGATCATCACCGCATGCACTTTGCCAGCGCGTTTGAGCGGGCCGAACACGGGTACCTTGCCCGCTGCACCGCGGCCGCGCCTACCTTTGCGCACGCCACCGAAATAGCTTTCGTCGACCTCGACCTCGACCTCGCCGCACAATTCGGGTGCTTCGTGTTCAAGTCGCTGGGCGATCACCTCCCGCAGCTTGTGGTAAAAAAGGGTGGACGTATGTCGGTTCACCCCGGCGATTTCGGCCGCGCTGCGCGCAGGGGTGCCCGCAACGAAATGGACAAGTAACGCTCGCCGAGCGCTGCAATCTAATCTGCTCCGCCGGCGCCCTGTAACCATCTGGCCTAGATAGCCTTTTCTTGCTATCTAGGCCAGCCTCAAGGATTTTTGATTCTTTTTTCAAAAAATGAAGTGCTTGCCTTCGCTGCCAATGAGTCAAACTCAAGGGGATTGGCAAGATCAGCCGCGCCCCGAACCATTACGCCGGCACCGGAGCAATAGTCTCTGGCTCCATTAATTACTAACCTAACGCACAAATACGCATCATAAACTTAATCATGCGGCATAGCGGAAATCCGGCGTCTGGAAGAAGGCGCGAACCTTGTCTGGGCGACGCTGTAGCCCGTGCATATGAGATCGCAGATCGGCTTTCATCGTCGGCTTGTCGAGCGGCGTGCTATGCCGCCCCATCCCCTGCTTGACGTCATTGTTCAAATATTCGTCCGGATTACACTCCGGTGCATAGGGCGGCAGAAAAGAAAAGCGCGATCTTGTCAGCTTTCTCCGCGATCCACGCCATCACCGCCTTCGCACGATGAACATGAAGATTGTCGACGATGACGAACAGCTTGCGGTCCGCGCCCTGGATCAACCGGCGCAGGAAATCCAGAAATATTTTGGTGCTCAGCGCACCGTTGTAGATCATGAACCGCAGCGTCCCCAGGTTGGTCACGCTCGAAATCATCGACTGGGTGCAGCGGGCGGCCGCGGGATCACCGGCGTTTGGCCCCGCGGCGCAGAACTGCGGCCATAATTGGCCTGGTTGGAGACGCCGGTTTCATCGGCCCAGTGAATTTCGGCACCCTCTTTCTTGGCGCGTCGCGCAATCGCCGGATAATCGCGCTTCAACCAATTCTCGATCGCGGCCTCATTACGTTCCGTGGCACGCCGGATCGGCTTCTGGGGCGTGAAGTGCCAAGCCGCCAGGTATGTGCCGATGGCAGTCAGGAACAGCGTTATCCCGGTCTTGCGGGCGATGAGTTGGCCCACGGCCTCTCGCGTCCAGAGCGCAAATGGCAGCTCCAATTGGTCGGGGCATTTGCTCGCAACGATCCGCCGGATCATCGCCTCCTGGCGTGTGTTCAACGCCTTTTGCTCGCCGGGGCGCCGTTCTCGTTTACCGCCGGCCAGCCCCGCCTCACCGTTCCGTTCATAGGCGGTCATCCATTCGCCGATGAAGCGGCGATTGACGCCCACGGCACTCGCTAACTCGATGCGCTTCATACCGCCGAGCACCATGTTCACCGCGATGCGTCGCAATTCAGCTTGCGCGGTGACGGAGAGTTTGCGGAAATCACAAGTGAGTGCCATATTGGCATGATAGCAGTCCTTCAATTACAACGCTGCGTATTTGTGCGCCTGGTTAGTAGAATGCGAGATTCCCCAGGTGCAACTGTGGCCGCCGGGGTCTCGACGCTTGCCGAATGAATCGATTGCGCGCCCGGTTGCACCGACACTTGAGCTTTGTATAATAGTCATCGGGTCAGGCCATCCCACTGACCGTCGAGTGGGGCACGGGTCCGGGGATCATTGATGCCGACTTCCTCAAGCGTTTTCTCCATGCGACCGAATTGACACACGAAGCAGGCGGTCACGAGGTTGCCCGGTTCGTTGGTGCCTCCTCTTGAGTGGGGAAGGACATGGTCGATAGTGCCTCATAAAGCCCAAAAGCCAGCGTCGCATTGAGAACTTGCTGCATTGTTCCATCGGATTGAGTTTGGAAGAATGCGATTGATTTGCCTTCGTATCGCGGCGAGTACAACTCTGCAACCGCAGTATCGGCATTGCCAGCAATCGCGTACAAAAACCTTATGCCCGGCAATAGAGTCCGACGCCCACGGGCTCACGCGCTCACTCGTTTGGATCACGGACGGCGAGTTTGGAACCTTTCGAAAGCGGAAGATAGACGAGTCTTGCTTTCTCTCGATATTGTCGCTAAATGCATAAAGTGCTGTTATATCGGCTTCAAGAATTAGCTCTCGCGCTCGGTTAAAGTGCTGAAGCAATATCATTTTTGCCGCCTGATCGAGAAGATCAGCTGCTTGTTCCAACTCGGGAATGGGCGGCGTGAAGCAATTCCTTGACAACCAAAATCCTGCTTCAGTCAACGGTACCATCCTTTTGCGTAGCTCAGGTTGACCCTACACGCCAACCAAAGGCTATTCAAAAAGGTTCGGTTGTCGGAATCGCCCCCGCGGATTTTGATGTTATGAAAGCGATCCTTCGTGGACGCATTGGAAGGTGGAGCTACGACCTGCTACTCAGAGCTTCTGAAACGATGAAAGTTATTGCGGCCGACCCTCGGCATCTCGGCGCGCGCACCGGCGTTGCCGCGGTGCTCCACACATGGGGTTCGGCCATGACCCACCATCGCACATCGACATGATCGTGCCGGGCGGCGAAATCTCGTTTGACGGTGCACGGCAGGTCTCGTCCAGACCGGCGTTTCTGCTGCCGGTTCGCGCGCTGGCAAAACTGTTCCGACGGCTCATTCTGAGGTGGTCCCCATATCCTGGAAAGGAAACGGGGCTGGCTAAGAAAGAGCCGCGCCGGTTTCCGGTGCTGCTACCTGTGTGCGAGAACCGTGCTTTTTACTACCACTCTATGTTGATCAATTGAATCCCTTTCTGCGTGCTGTTGTGGCGCCTGTGGGCATGTGGTCAACGCCCTTGCGTTGTCCACATGCCCACAGGCGGGCGTGGCTTCGAAAATTTCGCGTGGGGTTTGATAGCCTAGCGCCTGGTGCAGCCGTTCGTCGTTGTAGAATAGAACCCATTTGCCGATGCCACGGCGCGCGTCGGCCACGGTGACATAAGCGTGGATGAAGGTGAGTGGCGCGGGGCGTTGCAGCCCCGCGCTCTCTCAGAACCGGACGTGAACCTCTCGATTCATCCGGCTCCCATCATCCAGCCGCTGGTTCCAAGGACCA
>Ga0116229_10015647_pt1 | contig 10293 bp, 19 predicted proteins | sample S1TSphgellanicum_3_FD_87313 | JGI IMG/M metagenome (GOLD analysis project Ga0116229, IMG submission 87313) | Host-associated microbial communities from peat moss isolated from Minnesota, USA - S1T2_Fc - Sphagnum magellanicum MG | ecosystem: Host-associated > Plants > Peat moss > Unclassified...
AACAAGTTGTTTCTTAAGTCTGACGAAAAGAAAATTAGAAAAAAGAAAATCCCAATGAAGCCAACTAAAGAAGATTACATTAATCTTCTTTCATGCGCAGCCCGTGCATTGAACTATAAATTCAAAACTGGCGAAGATCGCCAAGCTATCAGTTTTCAAGTTTCAATCTTTGATTTTTCAACCTTTGACGAACTTCATAAACTTTATTACTTCCTAAAAAGACATGTAAGCTTCAAGAGAGTTATGGAAGCAGCAAAACAGAAAGGTTTTGAAGAACACGAAACGTTTCATTTCAAGAGCATGTGGAATGATCCTGTACAAATAATGATTAAAATTATCGAACCAACGGAGACAGACAATGTCTGAATTAGATAGTTGTGAATATTACACAGTTCAAGAAATAAATAGGTTTGAAATTGAAGTTACCAAAGTAAATATTCTAGAAGATACAGGTATCTTCTACACCGAAGATGAAATTACTGATATTCTTGGAGCAAAAAGAGACTACGCAAGCGAGCACATCGGAATATCAAAAGAAGGAAAAATGCGGTATTGGTTAAGAGAAAAATTTAACGAGGCCGTTATTGCTGCTGTTCAACCATTGCTTCAGGGGGAGAAAAAAAGCATTCCAATTCCTCCCAAAATTCTTGACCAAATAGAAAAAAGATCTCTGACTAACTTTTTTCTTAATGATGATCATCGTAAATTAAGAAGAAGGGGAAGTAAATTTATTTTAGTAAAAAAAGTAGAAAATATAGACAAGATATCAGTATTGCCAAAACCAAAGAACCCCTGGAAGATAGATCTGTTAAACTTGATCTATGATGCCGCCAATGCGTATTATGTGAAAGTCATAAAGGAACACGATCTTCCTACTACAAAATTTGATTTGAGTATTTCAAAGAAGATTACAAACGAAGAACTTGTACGTGTTTTTCAATATTACAAATCATTTGTAACTATTAAAGAGATTATGGAATATGTTAAAAAACTTCCAAGACGTAGTTTACGTGGGAGAGTCGGTCCCCAAGAATATTTTTACGAAACTCTCTATAAAAATCCAGAACAAATCATTAAAAAGAAATCTAAGGCTTGACGTAGCATTGCTTTTATAGTACAATGTTTATAGTTGTTCAACCCTCAAACTCTTTTAAGGAAAAAGGACATGAGTAAATCCACCGCTCCTGCTGTTGTTGACAAGACATTCTTGGCTGCTATGAGCACGAATGTCTCAGTTGGTTTTGAAGACGTAGTTGCTGTTTTTGTTGAGCGCTATGAGACGAAGCTGTTGGCAAGGCAAGCTGAGTTGCAAGCGAAAATCAAGCAGCTAAAGGCAGCTATTGAAACGCTAGTAAAAGGCATTAAAGATGGCGTTGATACTTCCAAATATGCAATTTCTATCCCTGTTTTGGAAATGCATACCAAAGTTGAGGCTGTAGAAGTTTTGTGGGGACGAGAAGTTGATAGATACGGACGCCCGACCGATTATGAAGCGAACTGTGTTGAAATCGTAGTTGGTTTTTTCAATGACGACAATGCAAAGGATAAAGATCGTTGTGGTTACCGTCGCATTAGGCTGCCCATTTCAGCAACAGACAGCGCCTCCTACAAGGGTTACAAGGATGCAATCAAGGAAGCTGAACACGGGCTGATTGAAGTGAATACGAGCTTGAAGAATATGGGGCGCAAGCAACGGCAAGTGGCGGCGCGCTTGAGCACAATGAAGATTGAACAAGCGGGCATGGAAGGGCTGCTTGAAAATCCGGAGTTGTTGAAGCTGCTGGAAGAGTAAGTTTACGGTGCGGCAAGGGAAAAGCACATGGGGAGAAATCCCCATGTGCTTTTTGTTATAAAATTCAAAAGGTAGTTGACCATTAATGTCGATTGCGTTACAATAATTACATGCTTACAAACCCAGCGGAGATTCAAATGAACTTCATTGATCGTGTTGATGAACTTGAGGCACTCAACAGAGCAGTCGATGTGCTTGTTGATAAGCGTTATGAAATTCACAGGGAGTTTCATAATCTAGCTAAAAAGATTAGATTGTTTTGGCAAGAAACTGTTACTCCAGTTTACAATATGTATAACAAGGAATTTTATTCCTATAAAATATTTCCCGGAATTCCTGATCCAATTGCAATCGAACGCATCAGAGTGTCGGACAACGAGATTGCAGTGACGTTTAATGACAATGATGGGGGTGAAGATGTTGAATACTATCCGTCTAGATGGTTTGTCAAGAACTACGAAGAGGTTATTCGTCAAGAAGCCTTAGAGCTTGAAAAAACTTTTGCTGCTGAAAAGAAAAGCAAAGAAGAAGAAAATCGCCAAAAAGAAATTGAATTGTGCAAACAACTTATTGAAAAGTGGGGCAATCCTTACGACGAGTAGTAAGTAGAAAAAGTTAACTAAAGGAGATGACAATGGAAGTATTGATCTTGTTCTCTGTTTGTTTCTTGTCTATGCTTCTTGGAGTAGCAGCCCTTGGTAACATGCCATATATGCGACTGGCTATCGTAGTCATCTGTTTTAGCATGTCGGGCGCACTTATGTTTAATGCCGTATCTATTTTGCATTTCATCTAGATATGAAAACTAAACAAGAACAATGGTATCTCGTAACATTGGATGACGAAGAAGTCGTTGTAGGACCTTTTGATTCCTTGTTTGCGGGAGAGCAATTCGTAATGATTAACCACAACATTATGCCCAGTGATCTTCATAATCTGGGCTTTGATCTTATAAGGGTACAAGATGCGACCGTACACTGACAACACGCTAAAGCCCACGCTAGTGTATGCACTTACGCCTGACGGGCGTAAGTTGTACTATACAGGCATGTCTGGCCAAGATTATCTATCAGAAGACAGAAGCAAGGCCTTTCGCGGCTATAGTTATAGCGGAGGTCTTCATAAGGTAGAGGTATTCAATAAACTTGGCCTGCAAGGATACACGTTTCATATAGAGGATGCATAGTTTATAGCTCTGTAGTATAATAGTCCTATTGCTAATCCAGATAGGAGTTTGCACGTGAGCTTTGAGATTGAAACCCTAATTATCGACCCAGAAATCACTAAAGTCACCCCATATCAAGAGGCCATGTTTCATGTACGCAACGGTAAATTATTAGGGTACGGAATTCACGGATGTGTTTATGAAGACCCAGATAATCCTGAACGGGCAATTAAGGTAGCCAGGGCATCTGATATTGGCTATTTCATGTTTCTTAAACTTCTTCAAAAGTTTGGAGATGGCAATAGGTATCTACCGAAGATCTACAAGGTAGTTCATTATCGCTATCCCGATAAGTTCGTAGGACATGATCCTTATTACTTAAGAGGGCATTCTAATAAAGAATATTATGTTGTTTGGATGGAAAAACTTAGTAAAGGACGGCAAATTCCTTCAATGGGGGATCGTCCTATAAGATCGGCCAAGAAAGAAGATTTTCCTAGCAGAGTTGTGTATGGTAAAGAATACTTTGCATTCAAGTTGAAGACTCTATTTAAGAAATACGAGAATATTGATTATTCAAGGTTCAATAAGCATCATCATGATTTTCTTGCACTGCTTCAACTTCTAAGAGAAATTGCCGATGCTAAGGCAATGGATTTTCATGAAGGAAATGTTATGTTCAGAGGTAGGCAAATTGTTGTTATTGATCCCATCTCTTTCGTTGGTGAAAAACACAAGCTTAAGGTACTGCAATGATTAAATTTCCAGGTAGGCAACCATCAAGGTCCGAGGTGCTACTACTAACACCTCTCATAAAGAAACCCGTTGGTCTCTATGATGAAATTATCATCATTCATCATATCTCAGAGGACACTAATAAGAAACTTCAACTTGAGGTTGAAAGACGATGTCCTGTGCGTGGGATTTCATTTGAAAGAATAATTCTATAAAATCAGGTTGACCAAATCCTCAAATAAGCGCATAATAGCAACTTGTTTAACCCACTTGTAAAGGAGAAGTAATTGTCTATTCAAGTAACAATCACGAAGGGTAATTATCGTGGTAAGCCCGTGTCAGGCTCTTTCAAGCTTGTCAAGCCATGGAAGAACGGAGCTAGTGGTGGCTATGTTACCATTTGGAATCCCAATCCCGAGCTTGGACATCCCCCAGCGCAACGTGTTCATTGCGAGCAGGGTGATTTTACGCTTCAAGGCGCAGACGGCGAAGACCTGGGCGAACACGTAGTAGTTACTGCAGACGGTGCAAGTATTGAAACGTCCACAGACTACGAAACTGTGTTTATTGCTTCTGAAACTGAAGAAGAGGCAATGGAGCGCATTGAAGAAACGTTCCTTATGCAAGACAAGATTGTCGATGCTGCTGCTAGGGGCGTGGTGCGCGGGTTGGTTATTGTTGGGCCCCCAGGTATTGGAAAGTCCTTTGGTGTTACAAAGCAACTGGAAGCAGCAAGTATGTTCCAGACGCTTGCAGGCAAAGATCCCCTGTTTGAAATTCTCAGCGGCGGGGTTTCACCGATTGGGTTGTACAAGAAGCTTTACTTTAATAGGGCAAAAGGTCTTACGCTGGTGCTTGATGACAGCGATGGCGTTCTGTTTGAAGAAGAGTCGCTGTCGTTGCTCAAGGCTGCGTTGAACAGCGGGGATTCGCGTCGCATTTGCTGGAACAAAGAATCCCGTGCCCTGGAAGGCGAAGACATCCCCAATGCATTTGATTTCGAAGCAAGTATTATTTTCTTGAGCAACATCGATTTTGAACGCACTGCTGCAGGGACTAGTCGAATTGCCAAGCACTTGGGCGCAATTTTGTCACGTTGCCATTATTTGGATCTTGAAATTGGATCTACACGTGATAAGTTGCTACGCATTAAGCAAGTTATTCGTCAAGGCATGCTTGAGCCCTATGATTTCACAAAGGCGCAAGAAAATGAGATTGTTGACTTTATCATGCACAACTCCGAATACCTGCGTGAGATTTCATTGCGTATGGTCAAGAAGATTGCTGATTTGGTGAAGTCCGATCCCCATGAATGGCAAGCTTTGGTTGAAGCTACTTGCTTGACGCGGGACGCGAAGTTCAAGCGTTTGATGGCCAAGCGCGAAGCAGCAAAGCTGAAGGGCGTGGAGCTTGCAGAAAGGCTCTAAGCACTAAGTAATACGGGGTGGGGTAACAGTCCCACCCCCAATTTTTAGACGTACAGGTTTTTCATACATGGGGAATCATTAGAAACTCCCCTTTTAGCGAGACGCAGGGTGTGCTTGAATGCATGCCTTAAATCAGTTGAGAGACTGCGTTTTATTGTGTTGACAAAGTCAAACCCTAGTTTGTTATATATTAATATAAAGTTGAATTAGGCTTCTGACACACTTCATAACGTTAAAGGTGCTTATTGCACCTTTTCTTTTGATCTATGGTTGACTTTTGTGTTGCGAGGCTATATAATTGCGATATTATAAGGAGACCATATATATGGCATTTACTAAACTAAGCACAACCCAAGTTGCTTTTCTTGAAAAGCATCTACGTGGAACTAACCGTGGTATGTCATCTGCACAAGCAGAGGCAACTTACGGCATTATGAATCTTCGTGCTCGTATGACCGACTTGCGTCAAGCAGGACTTGTTGTTCGTAAGAATAAGAATACTGAAGGCCGCACTGCATATTATATTAGCCGTCGTGATACTGAGGGTGGACAGTACAAGCTTTACGCTTAATTTTCATTCATTATGCTCCAGAAATAGACTGCCCAGTTTATACTGGGCTTTCTTTTGATTAACTGTTACAAATAATCTGTTGACTAATTTACAGTAGAGTGCTATTATATGCTCATGCGTTACAAGACGCATATCAACCTAACTTAGAGAAAGGAACGAAAATGACGAAGGGAATTCGTGAGCACGTTGACGCTCATTTTGCTTCACTCGTCCCGCGTTTCGTTGAAGGTGATGTGGATGGCACTACGTTTCGTCGCATCATTATGGACGATGCTATGGCCAGATTCCAAATCAGCGCAGCGACTGCGGCTACGCATTACAACCATTCCAAGACGGAATACAACCTGAAGAATCCGGGTGTGCTGAAGGACTTGGGTCGTCCCGAAGGTAAGAAAGGCGGGCGTCCGTTAGAGCACCCTGTTACTGTGGTCAAGGCGAAGTCCAGGGCAGTCGTTGCGCAGAACATTTCTCGTGGCGCTGCAATGTTGCTTATTCGCCAGGCAGAACTGAAAGGTAAGACGAAGCTGGAAATCGACGAACCTGCTCAGGCTGCTGCATGATGCAGAACAAACGGGGTTAGCAATAGCCCCGTTTGGCCTTCGCTTGGGATAGCAAACCCACTGTATTGCATTCGACAAGAGTGCAACCGCTACCTAAGCGAAGACTAAACCCCCAAAATACAGGGTTTGTTTTACTTCACATCAACCAACTTAAAGGAAATTATATGAGATTTAGTCTTAAGTATGCGATCTTTGGTATTCTTGCCATGGTGGCATTGGTATTTCTTCTCGCAATTTGGCCTTTCGCATCTGTTCCAACGGGCTCGCGAGGAGTTATTACTCAGTTTGGAAAAATCACAGGTATTGAAAACGAAGGGCTTGCAATTCTTTGGCCTTGGCAGAAGCTTACTGTATTTTCAATTCGCGCAGAACAAGCGGACATTGAGAATGCAGAGGGCAGCACATCTGACACACAACCCGTTCGTGTTAGTATGACTGTGCGTTACTCTATCTCACCAGACCGTGTATCTGAGGTGTTTGAAAAGTATTCGCATAATGGTGATCTAACGAGTTTCGTCAATACTGCTACTCAAGAGATCTTCAAGGCTGTTACTGCTCGCTATACAGCGCCTGACTTAATCTCGCAACGAGCAAAGGTATCTGCGGATATCAATCAAGCTCTTCGTGAGAAGTTGGCGATCTATGGTGCGCAGGTTATCAACATCGACATGCGCAACTTCTCGTTTAGTGATAGCTATATGCATGCCATCAACGACAAGGTCACTCAGGAGCAATTGCGCCTGGCGGCTGAGAACAAGTTGAAAACCGTTGAAGCTGAGCAAAAACAGAAGGTCGCTATTGCTGAAGCAGAAGCCAATGCAGTCAAAGCTAAGGCTGATGGTGATGCATATGCTAACCTGAAGATTGCTACAGCACAGGCAGAGGCCATCAAAGTTCAGAACACAGCGCTCATGCAGAATAACGGTGTACTTGAACTTCGTCGTATTGAGGTTGAGCAGACCAAGGCAGAACGATGGGATGGAAAGTTGCCTGAAGCAATCTATGCAGGAGCTCCCGTTCCGTTCTTGAATGTCAATACGGGCCCCAGCGGTGTAGTAAACAAGTAATTCAAAAAGTAGTTGACAATACTCCAGCATAGTGCTATACTGACTATGTTGGACTTTACCAAAGGGGAACTATGAGCGCTAAGGAACGAGCAATTGAATTGTATTTGGAACACATCGCACTAGCAACAACTGATGGTCGTCTATTCCGTGCAACAGTTATGGAAAAGCTAATGCAAGAGCTAAACATTAGCATTGCAAGCGCAGCAACGCACTACAACACGGCTAAAAAGCTACATCCTGTTGAAGGGTTGGGTCGTGTACCCCTTGCACCGGGGGTTAAAAAGCTCTCCACTAAACCAGTAACACAGAAAGTCGATGCCGCTTCAATTCCTGAAGAGGATTGCTTTACTGTTGTGGAATACACTAATAGAAATGGTTCACATTTCGTTGGATGCACACAGTCATTCGTGCTACAAGGAGAAGCAAGTGAATATTTTGACGAGCGTGTTTCACTTTGGCCCCAATTCAATTGGTTAATGATTAAGGGCTTGGGGCCAAACCCAGGAGAGGAAATTAAGGAAGAAGTAGAAATTAAACGGCATATTGCTGCTTGACATTTGCTGAACTTTGTACTATACTAGTAACACTGGTCGGGGAGATGCCAGCCCACATCTCCCATGTTTCAAAGGTATATCATGGAAAGTAGGTCTTTCATTAAGCAAGCGAAGAATCTTAGTCGCAAACTTGAAAGTGCAACAGCGTCTGCTATGGGTACAGCTGAGGAAGCTACCAAGCAACGAGAAATACTCCAGAAGGAGCTAACACAACTCTTTTCTGGACTTCAAAACCCCACACTGATGGCAGCTGCAGATCTTCGCGATGTGGCAATTGCTAACGGATTTACTGTGGAGCCTAAAGTGCAACATCAACTAACCAAAGGCGAAAGCTGCTGGTATTAAAGGAATTGCAATGATTGGCGCGCATCTGTTTGAAGGTCTTAGTCCTTGGCAATGTGCATTATATGCACTAGGCATCTATGCAGCAGTGATGTCTGTCATTTTCATCATATTCAAATTTAGTTTTGGATTGTGGTGGAGAATGTATAACTATATCTCAAGCATGGACACTCGAAAGACCAGCCCTGGACTTCACGACGACGTAGGACCTTGGCTTACAGTACTTCCGCTTATTCTTTTCTTTCTCGTATGGAGTATCTGGTGTGGTATTCTGTACGTTGTGAAGATTATTGCTTACGTACTTTGCATGTACGTGATTGCTAGTAGTCTTCGCGATTGGTGGCATAAGAGCGGACACTATCGCAAAACAAAAGTTCTTTAACAGGTTGACGCGCTGGCTTCTTTGCTGCATAATAGCTATACTTTAACGCGCAATAAGGAGCCAGCCGTGCTTACTAAAGAAGCGATTGTCAAGTTGCTGGAGGATGACGACCGTGCTGTTGCAAGAGCATTGGTTGTTCTAAACGATCGTCAAACACAAGACGAGCAGAGTCAAGAAACTACCAAATATCAAAACGGACGCGGATTTCGTCCTGCCCATGCCCGCATGGGAACATCGATGGCACAATTTTTCAAAGCACGCGGTTATCTTACTCCCAAACAATTGGCTTACTGGCGTGCTCGTGACAAGAAAGGCAATATGCGTATTGGCATTTATTGGGCGCAGTTGCTTGAAGAAGCACAGTTGAAGGCGGCACGAAAAGCAGAAATGCCTGTTGAAAACGACAGCAAGGATCCTAAGAAGATTGATGATGCTCAGTCAGAGCTTGATCAATTTATGACACGTGTTCGTAAACCCACTACTTAAGGAGAAATAGATGAATAAGTTTGTTGTAATCTGCGCAGACCTTGGTTTTGCCTTGATTGCTTCTTTTCTATTAGGCCTGCTCTTTGCATATCCAATAATGGTCACATGGAACAATGCGCTTGTTGGTGCAATCTCAGGCGTAAATACCATTGGTTTCTGGCAAGCGTTTGAAATTATGATTCTTTGCAGTTTGCTGTCCAAACCAATCACGAGTTCAAGTTCCAAAGAGTGATTGTAATACAACGGGAGCGATGCTACAATAGCAACATTCCCGTTAACCATTAAGGACTCCAATGAAAGAAATTCCAGAATCTATTAGCCTTGAAGCGCCACAATTTATGGCTAATAAAGTTAGTGCTATCAAGGCTATTCGTAGTATTACCGGTATTGGCCTGAAAGAAGCCAAAGATGCATCTGAAGCCCACGGTTGTGTTCAACATTTTGAAGTAGCACAACAAGATTTTGCAATGTTTGAAGATCAGTGTCGTATCCTTCGCAATGAAGGGTTTATTGTGAACGGGTTTAGATTCAAGATCTTACAGAGTTTGCGAGAGTTGGCTTCTGAAGCTTTAACACTTGGCGAAGATGAGTTGGCCAACGAAATTCTCCAGCTGGTATTAGCAGAGAAGTTGCGTTGTAATACATAACGCTTGCAATAGCGCTTTATACGCTGTTTTAACGCTTTTAAAGGGTCTTAAATCATGAGCAATAACACTTACACAGTTGCATATGCTGTAGGCTACTACTACGGGCGTGCCTTTCCGGTAGACAGCTACGAGAACATGTCTCCTGTAGATATCACGGTTAGAGATACCCAAGGATTCAAAGATGGCCTAACTGCTGGACGTCATGACTTTGAAGTGATCGATCTTACGAGGCAAGCATTAGCTGAAAAAGAGGTTGACCCAGACACCAATTAGTGCTATTATAACACTGTAATGCACATAAGGAGTTAGAAATGACTATTACTGTCTTTCACGCCGATTGGGATAAGCTTGATAACCAAGCACGCTTTGAAATCCTGTTGACAGGTATTACAAATGCCCCAGTTGAATATAAAAAGGTAGCTGAAGTTGAGACAGAAAGCCTTATGGCTGCTTTTGAATTTACCAATCACATTACGACAAATTGGACACAAAATCCCCTTGTAGAAGTTTTTAACGGGGACCGACATCGTTCAACTTCTGTTGGTGATCTTATGCTTCACGACAA
>Ga0116229_10015648_pt1 | contig 10293 bp, 8 predicted proteins | sample S1TSphgellanicum_3_FD_87313 | JGI IMG/M metagenome (GOLD analysis project Ga0116229, IMG submission 87313) | Host-associated microbial communities from peat moss isolated from Minnesota, USA - S1T2_Fc - Sphagnum magellanicum MG | ecosystem: Host-associated > Plants > Peat moss > Unclassified...
GACGGTAGAGGAGGCCGTTCGGGGTCACCTCCTGGGCCGGCGAGATCGGGTCGCGGGCGTCGTAGGCGTAGAGCTTCCCGTGGTTCGTGCGCACGATCAGCCGGGCAGCCGGCCCGTTGACGACCAGGTGCGGGTCGAACTCGGCATTGTCGGCCGGGTCGACCTGGAGGAAAGACTCGAGCAGCGCGGACAGCTCCGCGGCGCTGATCCGGCCGCGGTCGAGGATGTCGGACCCGACGTGCACGCTCCGACCGTCGGGACCCAGGTGGTAGGTGGTGACGCGGTACACCGTTCAGGCGGTCGGGCCCCGCGGCGGCCTCCCGGCAGCGGCGGCCTCCCGGCGGATCCGGGCAAAAGCCTCGGGCGGCCGGGGGGCGCCGAGGAAGTCGATCAGCTCGCGGGCGCCTTGGTCCGGCGTGAGGAGCGAGGTGTCGAGGGTGAGGTCATACTCCCCGTAGGTGTGCACCCGCTCGAACTGCCAGCGCGCGAACCCGATCTGGCGGTCGCCGCGCCGGCGCTCGCGGTCCTCCAGGAGGTCGAGCGGGCAGTGCACGCCGACGAAGTAGGCCTCGACCCCGACGAGCGCGGCCGCGACCTCCTCCACCCACGCCCGGGTCTCGATCACATGGTCGACGATGACGGGCAAGCCGCAGGCCACCAGGTTCGGCAGGGTGCGGTGGAAGGCGGAGATCACCGGCGGCAGGGTCTGGCGGCGGAGCTCGTCGTTCGCGCGCACATGGTCGGCGACCATGAAGATGAAGGCGTCCACCGAGGCGTACAGGCAGGGCTCGCGGTGGAGGCGCTGGAAGGCCCGGGCGAGGCTGGTCTTGCCGGCGCTCGACGTGCCGTTCAGGAAGAGGAGGGGGGTGCTCATGATTCGCTAGTGCTCCAGCACGTAGACCGGGGAGTTGCGGTACCCGAGGAAGAAGTTCCCGGTGGCCAGGTTCCCGTCGTCCAGCTTGGTGTCGATGTCCGAGAGCTGGTTGAAGTCGGACGTGACCCGGCTGCCGCGCTGGGAGGCGATGATGATGACGGCGGCGTAGCGGCCGCCGGCCTGCGGGCTCTGGGTCGCGAACTGGTAGTGGCCGCCGATGGGCGACGGCGCGGCCCAGTGGGTCGGGGACAGGTAGCCCTCCATGCCGGCGGGGAAGGCCCCGGGTGGGGAGCCCCCCGGGGGCCAGTCGCCGTGCTCCTGGGCGTAGGCCTGGAAGGCGCCGGCGAAGACCCGCAGGTCGTTCATCACCGCGCTGGAGCGGGTGTTCTGGGCGTTGCGCTTCAGCGCCGGGACCGCCGCCACCGCCAGGATCCCGATGATCAGGACCACCACCGACAGCTCGAGCAGGCTGAAGCCGGCCCAGCCGGCGGACCTACTCCGGCAGGTGGAGGTGGTACTGCTCCAGCGTGCTGCCCTCCAGGAAATGGAGATTGGAGACCGCCAGCAGGAGTCCGACCTTGGCCTGCAGTTCGCTGACGCGGGCGGTTTCAAGGGTGTTCTGGGCTTGGAGGACCAGATAACTCGTGGCCAGGCCGGCGTCAAATTGGGCCTTCGTGAGCTCGTAGGCCTTCTCGGCATAGCGGCTGTTGTCGGCGGAGAGCCGGGCGCTCTGCACGCTGGTCTCGACCGCGCGGATGGCGGAGCGGACGCTGACCACCAGCTGCTGGTCGGCCTGGTCGTAGGTCAGCTCCTGGGCGCGGACCTGGGCCACGGCGGCGTTGTAGACCGCCCGGTTGGCCCGCAGGCCCCAGGGCACGCTCACGGTGACGCCGGCGGTCCAGTTGTAGCCGTTCCATTGCCCGGTGATCGACGAGAGGGCGGTGGAGTTGAAGGAGTTGTAGCCGAGGCCGCCGTTCACGTTCAGCTCCGGCAGCGTGTTGCGCTTGGCCCGCAGCGCGGCCAGCTTGAACTGGTCGATGGTGGCCTGGGCGGTCGCGAGGTTCGGGCCCTGCTCGCGGGCCAGCTTGTAGGAGCGGGCGAACGAGACGTCGGGCTCGCCCACGTCGGGGAAGGCCACCGGGCCCACCCGGGTGTGGAACTGGCGGTCGCCCAGCAGCTGCAGCAGGCTGTCCTCGCTGTTGTACACCTGCTGCTGGTCGAGCAGCAGCTGGTTCTGCGCCGACGCCACGCCGGCCTTGGCGTTCATCACGTCCAGGTCGGTGAGCACGCCGGTCTGGCGGCGCACCGTGTTCTCCTGCAGGAGCTGCTCGGCCTGGCGGAGCTGGTCGGCCTGCACCTTGTACTGCTCCCGCTGGTAGAGCAGGTTGAAGTAGGTGGTCTCCACGTTGAGGATCATCGTGAGGATCGTGCTCTTGAAGTTCAGGTTCGAGATCTTGACCCCCAGGCGCGCGCTCTCGATCAGGGCCCGGTTGTAGTCCCAGCCGGCGCCCTGCAGGAGGGGCTGCGTGACCGCGATCCCGACGTTGCCGGAGTAGTAGGGGTTCGGGATCGTGTAGGGGGGCTGGTAATAGGTCTTGGTCAGGCCGGCGTTGGCGGAGACGGTGGCGCCGGTGATCAGGGTGTCGTTGACGCTGAACTGCGCTTGGGAGATCGACGAGTAGGGCACCGACGTGACGACCTCGGACGAGTAGGGGGTCTCGGCCACCTGCTTGCTGGCATTGAAGCCGAAGACCGGCTCGAACACCGCCTGCTGCTCCACCACGCTGTCGACCGACTCGAAGATCGAGAACTTCTGGATCCGGACGTTGAAGTTGCGCCCCAGGGCGGTGGCGACCAGGCCCGGCAGGTTGATCGGCCCCTCAAGGTCCAGCTCCGGCGCCTGGCTCACCGTGGAGTAGTCCGGGAAGGACGGGATGTCTTCGGCGCGGACCGCGGCGGCCGCGAGGCCCCCGAGCAGGACGAGGCCCAGGCGGGCGGAGAGGCGGGGCATAGGGTGGGTGGGCACGGTGGATCTTTCTCACTCAACACGCCAGGCCGGGCCAAAGTTACTCTTTTTCTACGTGCGGCCCGCCGGCCCGAGGGACGGTCGAATCGCGCGGTCGAGCGGTGGCCGCCGCGGGCCTACTTGGCGGTCACCTGGGTCCGCGCGAACTCGGCGTCCGCGACCTCGCGGAGCTCGGCCGACGCGGTCGTCTGGGCGAAGCGGGCGGCCATCTGGGCCCGGAGGGCCAGGTAGCGGGGGTTGGCGGGGGAAAGGTCGGGCAGCCGCTTGTCGACGGCGTAGGCGATCACCCCGCGGTCGTTGGCGGTGGAATCCATGGCGGAGACGGCGCCCTTCTGCAGGCCGTCCAAGAGGCCGAGGACGGCCGGGTCGACGTCCTTGGGCTGCGCGCGGAGGGTGAAGGGCGGGTAGGTCTTGAAGGCGAGCTTCTCGGGGCTGGCGGCGGCGGTGGCGGCCTGCTCGAAGGTCTTGCCCGCCTTGAGCCCCAGGGCGGTGGCGACCTGCAGCCGGCGGCCGAAATCATTGAAGAGCGCGCGCTTCTTGGCGTCGAGGGCGTCGGCCCTGGCCTTGTCGTGGACCTCGGCGAGCGTCGGTGTGCGGGAGGGGAGCGAGTTCCGCCAGAAGAGGACGACCGCGCCGCCCTTGGTCGAGATGCCCTCGGAGTAGAAGTGCGACGCGCTCAGCTCGAAGGCCGCCTTGGCGACCTCGGGGCTGTTCGGCAGCTCGGCCGGGCCGGCCTCCTCGGTGAAGGGCGCGAGGTGCAGGAGCTTGGTCCCGCGGCTCGCCAGGAAGCCGTCCAGGCCGGCCGCGGTCACCTTGCCATCGTAGATGCTGTAGGCGAGGTCCGACGCGGCCTTCACGGCGGCCCGGTGACCGAGCTCGATCACGAGCGCCTGGCGCACCTGGGGCTCGACCGCGGCGTAGTCGGCCACCGGGTCCAGCTTGGCCGGCGCCGCCCCCTTGGCCGGGGTCGGCTTGGGGAAGGCGGAGGGGTGGGCGTCGTAATATTTGCGGACTTCGGCCGCATCGACCTTGATCGTCGCCGCATACTCCGCCGAGGGGAAGACGACCGCGTCGGCCTCGACCTTGGGGGCGATGGTGTAGCGGAAGGTGTTATCGGCAAAAAACTTGCCGACCTCCGCCTCAGTGACCGTGAGGCCGGGGTCGAAGGTGGCGTAGTCGACCGAGCCGGTCTCGATCGTCCAGGTGGTGTCGGCCTGCTTCAGCTCGGCCTCGATGTCGGAGGGCAGCACGAACCCGGGCCCGGCCAGCAGCCGGCTGACCCGGGCGATGCGCACATCCTCGGCCAGGACCCGGTAGATGAAGTCCTGCGTGAGGCCGGTGCCGGGCTTCAGCGAGGCGCGGAAGGCCTCGTAGCGGGCGTTGTCGAACTGGCCGTCGGGGCCCATGAAGACCCGCAGGTGCTGGATGAAGTCGGTGACGTCCTCCGGCGTGGCCGCGGGCAGGTGCAGCTGGTCGGCCAGGTGGAGGGCGGTCTCGCGCTGCACCATGTAGGCCTCGAGCTGCTCGGCGGGGATGCCGCCCCCGTACTGCAGGGTGGCGCTGAACTGGGCGGTGGCGGCGATCTCCTTGTACTCGGCCTGGGAGTTCAGGTTGTGGCCGAAGAATTCCCGGTTGGCGGCCGTGTGGTCGGCCCGGCCGATGCCGGGGGTGGACCCGATGGTGAAGATGAAGGGGATCACCATCGCGACCAGCAGGAAGGCGAAGATCACGCGGAAGTGCTGCTGGAAGGTGCGCTGAAGCCAGGAAATCATGCGGGTAAAGGGGTCAGGAGGCTAGGTTCCGCCCCGCCGCTGGCAACGCTTAATTGGCCGCGGCCTCGTCGGAGAGGAGGTCCTCGACCGACCGGCCCAGCACCCCCTCGGCCCCGGCCTTTTCGGCCGCGATCCCGTAGGACCGGACGACCGGGTCGATGAGGTCGAGGGCGTCGCCGGCCGGGTCGGCCCCGATCTGGTCGGCGGCCCGGACGTAGGCGTAGAGGGTGATGCGGCTGAGCGGCCGGGCCGGCTGGAAGCCGACCTCCGCGTCCTCGCGCGCCACCGGCACCGCGCGCACGTAGCCGGCGGCGCTGATCCGGTTCAGGCACTCGTTCACCACCTGCTCCGGCAGCCGCACCGCCCGGGACAGCTCCGGCACGGTGATCGGGGGGCCGGCGGCGCGGAAGCGCCGGCAGACGGTCATCAGCACCGCCAGCGACAGGCGCTCGCGGTTCAGCGAGCTCAGGTGGCTCCAGGCCATGCGGCTGTTGCGCAGGTGCACGTTCTGGACGGCGTAGCTCAGCTGGCCGCCGATCAGCACGATCATCCAGAAGATGTAGAGCCCGAACATGAGGATGGGGATCAGGCCGAGGGAGCCGAAGAGGCTGCGCGTCAGCAGCACGCGGCGCAGGTAGAGGAAGCCGAGGAGGTTGTTGGCCGAGAGGAGGACGGCGGCGGCGAAGGCCCCGGCGAGGGCGGCGCTCCAGCGCACCCGGGTGTTGGGGATGGCGCGGTAGAAGACGGCCAGGACGGCGACCAGCAGCGCGAACGAGGCCACCGGCACCGACCAGCGCAGGAGCCGGACCAGCTCCGACCCGAACGGCAGCCGGGTGACGAAGACGTTCACGAAGGTCCCGGCGCCCAAGAGGGCGACGGCGGCGAAGAAGGCGAGGCCGCCCAGGGTCAGCGAGGTCCAGTAGAAGGCGACCCGGCGCAGCAGCGGGCGCCCGCGGCGCACGCCCCAGATCTCGTTGAACACGTCCTCGATCGCCTTGAAGAGGAAGAGGACGATCACGATCAGGACGCCCGCCCCCACCAGGCCCGCGGTCTCGGAGCGGGCGCCCTCGATGAAGCCGTTCAGCATCGCGACCAGCTCGGGGTTCACCTGCACCCCGCCGGCGGCGCCCAGGCGCTCGTACTGGTTCAGCTGCGGGGCGATGAAGGAGATGAGCCGGTTGAGCGCGTTGACCGCGAGGTTGGGGTCCCGGGCCCCGAACAGGTTCGAGGCCACCAGCATGGCGATGGCGATCAGCGGGCCCAGGCCGAGCAGCGAGCTGAACGAGAGGTCGGCCGCCCGGCTGGCGGTCCGCGTCTCCTGGAAGGTGGTGGCGGTGGTCGAGACGACGCGCAGGCAGGCGTACCCGAGGACCTTGGGCCGCGGATCCTCCGGGCGGGCGGCCTGCCAGATGTCCCGGGTCCAGATGCGGCCGAGGCTCGCGACGAGGCCCGAGGACGCCATGCCGCCTCAGGTCGAGATCTGGGTGTAGGCGACCCCGGCCATCCCGAGGACGGCCAGCAGCGAGACCACGATCACCGGCACCATGTCCACCCAGAGGGTGAGGAGGAAGAGGCCGCCGCAGCCGGCGGCCAGTTCGAGGATCGCGAGGTTCGCGCCCTGGGTGAAGAAGATGAAGCCGAAGAGGCCGAAGCCGAGCGCGGCGCGGAAGCGGACCACCGGGTAGAGGGTGGCGACGCCGAGGCCGAGCATGACGGCGAGGAGCAGGTCGGCGGCGCCCAGGAAGGCGAGCGGCTGCTCGATGATCTTGCCGAGGTCCAGGGCGGCGATCGCGTCGGCCACCGGCAGCATCTCGCCGGCGGCGCACAGCGCCAGCGCCACCACCGCGGCCCACATGCCGAGGCGGGCGGCCTGCAGCTGCATGTGCAGCGGGTCCACCTTGTCCTTGGTGTCGGCGGTGCGGCCCTCGGCGCCGGCCAGCATGTCCTCGACCGTGATCGGGGCCTGGGTCTCCAGGTGGCGGTTGGTCGCGATCGGCTCGCGCGCCTTGATGCGCAGCTTGCGCTTCTCGGGGAAGAGGGTGCCCTTCAGGGTGTCGTTGTTGCCGATCAGCGACCAGTCCTCGATCGCCGGGTCGTACCAGAGGGTCTCGATCGTCACCTGGCCGGTCTCGGCCAGCGACACCAGCTGCTCGAGGTTGTACGGCCCCCGGGCCTCGTTTTCGGAGGCCTCGCGGATGTAGAACTCCTGGGTGGTCGCCATCGTCGCGCCGATCGTGCCTTCGGCGGGGGGCCCCGGCAAGCGCGATCTGGCCGCTACATCCGCTCGAGGGTGCGCAGCCCGAGCAGGTGCAGCCCGGTCTCGAGCAGGCAGAGCGTGCGGGCGCAGAGCAGCAGCCGGCGGGCGCGGACCGGCCCGGCGGGGACGATCACCTTGTCGGCGGTGTAGAAGCCGCTGAATTCGCCGGCGAGCTCGTAGAGGTAGAGGCAGAGGAAGTGGGGGCAGAGGGTCTCCGTCGCCAGCCGGACCGCGTCGGCGAACTTGAGGAGCTTGCGCGCCAGGGCGACCTCGGCCGCGGTGGCGAAGACGTCGGCCCCGGCCTCGGCGGCGGGGTCGCCCGGCTCGAGGGCCGCCCGGCGGAAGATCGAGCGGATGCGGGCGACGGCGTAGAGCAGGTAGGCGGCGGTGTTGCCGTCCAGGGAGATCATCTTGTCCCAGGCGAAGAGGTAGTCGCTGGTGCGGTTCTGGGCCAGGTCGGCGTACTGCACCGAGCCCACGCCCACCGCCTCGGCGATCTGCCGGCGCTCGGCCTCGGGGAGGTCGGGGCTCTTGGCGGAGACGAGCGCGTAGGCGCGCTCGACCGCCTCGTCCAGCAGGTCCTTCAGCCGCACGTTCTCGCCCGTGCGGGTCTTGAGCGGCTTGTGGTTATCGCCCAGCACGGTGCCGAACTCGACGTGCTCCAGGCGCGGCAGGGTCCGGCCGAGCCGGGCGAACCACATCCGCGAGGCCTCGAAGAGCTGCTCGAAATGGTCGTGCTGGCGCTTGTCGACCACGTATAACACGTGGTCGGCCCGGAAGTGCTCGGTGCGGTAGAGCACGGTCGCCAGGTCGGTGGTGCCGTAGTTGGCCGCGCCGTCCGACTTGCGGATCAGGAAGGGCTGGTCCTTGAACCGGGGGTGGTCGGGGAAGGCGACGATGGTGGCGCCCTGGCTGGGCGACGAGACGCCGGCCTCGGCCAGCTCCTGGTAGACCCGCTCGAGCTTGTCGTTGTAGAAGCTCTCGCCCAGGGTCTCGTCGAACCGGATGCCAAGGCGGTCGTAGATCAGCTGGAAGGCGGCCAGGCTCGCCTCGTTGATCTGGCGCCAGAGCCGCAGGTTCTCGGGGTCGCCCCCCTGGAGCTTCACCAGCTCCGCCCGCGCCTCCTCCAGCACCTGCGGGTCGGCCTCCGCCGCGGCGTTGCCCAGCTTGTAAAGGCGCTCGAACTCCTCGACGGGATCGGTGGCCAGCGCCGCCTGGTCGAGGTGGCGCTTCACCGCCCAGATCAGCTTGCCGTACTGGGTGCCCCAGTCGCCGAGGTGGTTGTCGCGGATCACCTTGGCCCCGGTGAAGGTGAGCAGGCGGCAGAGGGCCTCGCCGATCACCGCCGAGCGCAGGTGGCCGACGTGCATCTGCTTGGCGGCGTTGGGGGAGCTGAAATCGACCACCCAGGTCTGGCCGTGGCGGGCCCGGGCGGCGGCGGTGCAGAGGTCGGTCTCGGTCCGGTGGGCCTGCAGCCACGCGAGAGTCAGGGCGGGGCGGGCCAGGAAGTTGATGAAGCCGGGACCGGCCACCGTAACCTCAAAGCCATCCTTCACCTGGGCGGGTAGGTACGCCACCAGCTTCTCGGCGAAGGACCGGGGGGGCAGCCCCGCCCGCTTGGCCGCCGCCAGGGCCCCGTTGGCCTGGAAGTCCCCGTGGCGGGGGTCGGCGGTCCGCACGCCCGGCTCGAAGCCGTCCGCGGCCAGTCCGGACTCGGCCGCCGCCGCCCGCAGGGCCGCGTCCAGCTCGCCGATCAGATCGAACGCCAGGTGCATCCGGCCAGTTGACCAGCCGGCGGCCGGGCGGCGCAAGCGCGGACTCGATGCGCCGTTTTGGCTCGACATTTTCTCCGATCCTGCTGGGCTCGTAAACTTTCCTCCCTTCGGGGCCCCTTTACCTTACCCCCGCCCACTATCCATGACGAGCAAACGCAACATCCCCGCCCGCCGCTTCATCAAGCCTTCGTTCAACTTCTTGATCGAGAAAAAGAGGGACGGCGGCGAGTTCACGCAGGAGGAGATCCGCTACATCGTTGACAGCACGCTGGATGGGGAGATGCCGCTGCACCAGCTGGCGGCGCTGGCGATGGCGATCTACTTCTCGGGCATGTCCGCCCAGGAGACGGCCGACCTCACCGAGGAAATGATGCTCTCGGGAGAGGTCATCGACCTTTCCCACATCGCGAAGCCGAAGATCGACAAGTACTCGACCGGCGGCGTCGGTGACAAGACTTCCCTGGTGCTGGTGCCCCTGGCCATGGCCTCGGGGGTCGTGGTCCCGATGATGTGCGGGGTCGAGCACGACTACGTCATCAACACCCTGGAGAAGCTGGCGGCGATCCCGGGCTTCAAGGGCCACCAGACCAACGAGCAGTTCGCCCAGCAGCTTGCCCGCATCGGCGGCGCCATCGTCATCCAGAACGAGGACCTGGCCCCGGCCGATGCCAAGCTCTACGAGCTCCGCCGCGAAACCGGCACCATCCCGAGCCTTCCGCTCATCACCGGCAGCGTCCTCTCCAAGAAGCTGGCCGAGGGCGCCGAGGGCCTCGTGATCGACGTCAAGTGGGGCAACGGCTCGTTCATCAAGGATTTGGAGCAGGCCAAGCAGCTGGCCCGCTCGATGACCCGCGTCGGCCGCTCGATGAAGCGCCGCTGCGTGGCCCTGGTCACCGACATGAACCAGCCGCTCGGCGACTCGGTCGGCACCGCGCTCGAGGTCAAGGAGGCGATCCAGCTGCTCCGCGGCGAGGGCCCGGAGGACGTGAAGGAGCTCGTGCTCAAGCTCGGCATGGAGATCGTGCGGCTGGCCGGCGTCGCCGGCTCGACCCTCTCGGCCAAGCAGACGGTGCAGCGGCACCTGACCGACGGCTCGGCGCTGGAGAAGTTCAAGGAGCTGGTGAAGGCCCAGGGCGGCGACACCACCTACATCGACCACCCGGAGAAGTTCCCGGCCGCCCGCCATATCCGCAAGCTGCCCGCCCCGAAGCGCGGCTACGTCCACACCATCAACGCGGCCATGATCGCCCGCGGCGTGCACCTGCTCGGCGCCGGCAAGGAGAACCCCACCGACAAGATCGACCACTCCGTCGGCGTCTCCGAGATCAAGAAGGTCGGCACCCAGGTGAAGCAGGGCGAGCCGCTGATGATGATCCATTACAACGACGAGGCGAAGCTCGAGCAGGCGCTCGAGTATTTCAAGAACGCCTACCGCCTGGCCCCGAAGCGCCCGACGCCGCCCCCGGCGATCGTCGAGCGCGTGGCCTGACGGGCCACGTCCGGCGTCGCGGCCGCCCACCCGGAATCGGGTTGGCGGCGGTCGCGTTTCATCCACGCTCTGGCCCCATGCCTCGTCCCACGCCGGTGCA
>Ga0116229_10015649_pt1 | contig 10293 bp, 7 predicted proteins | sample S1TSphgellanicum_3_FD_87313 | JGI IMG/M metagenome (GOLD analysis project Ga0116229, IMG submission 87313) | Host-associated microbial communities from peat moss isolated from Minnesota, USA - S1T2_Fc - Sphagnum magellanicum MG | ecosystem: Host-associated > Plants > Peat moss > Unclassified...
CGGCAGCTGTGTCGGCAGCTGTGTCGGCAACCGCGTCGGCGAGGCGGAATCCGGCGATCAAGCCGATCTCGCGCAAGGCCGCGCGCTGCTCGTCCGCGGCGGCGTTGTGCAAGCGCCGTTCGCAGGCCGCGATGATGGATTGCGGGGTGTGGCCACGGACCGCGAGAATGAACGGCATCGCAAATTTCGCGGTGTACGCCTCGTTGAGTTCGTCCAGCCGGGCCGCCTCCGCGACCGTACACGCGTCGATCCCTGCGCCGCGCTGCTCGCGCGATGAGGCGGCGGTCAGCTCTTCGTGAGCGCGCGCGGTACGCCTCAAGCGGGGATGCGCGCGAATGAGCGCAAGCTGTTCCGCGGGCGTCGCGGAGTCGACGGCCGCGCACATCGCCGCGTGCAAACTCGCACGCGATGCGTACGGCCGTCCCGCGGCCGCACGTTCGGCAACCCACGGCGAATGCTCGAAGATTCCGGCGAGCCGCGCGACGAACTCGGGCTCGGGCAGCGCGTTCAAATCGGCGAGCGTGATCAAACCGCGCGCTCCGCGGGGTAGGTCGCAATCCAGTGCCGCGCGATTTCAATGCGCCGTGCGATCCAGACGTGCTCATGGCGCAGCACATGATCCAGGAACTGCTCGAGCGCTTCGACCCGGCCCGGACGGCCGGCGAGACGGCAGTGCAGACCTACCGAGAGCATTTTCGGGCGATCGAGTCCATTGGGATCGCCCTCCCGATACAGCGTGTCGAAGGCCGCCCGCAGATAGTCGAAGAACTGGGTGCCGGAGTTGAAACCCTGGGCCGTCGCGAAGCGCATGTCGTTGGTGTCGAGCGCATAGGGGACGACCAGATGCGGCACCGTGCGCGCTGACGAACCCGTGCCGATCGCGACGCGGGTCCAGTACGGCAGATCGTCGGCATACGAATCCGCGTCGTAGACGAAGCCGCCGTGTTCGACGACCAACCGTCGCGTCTCGGGACTATCGCGGCCCGTATACCAGCCGAGCGGCGCCGCGCCGAAGGCGGTGCGCAGGATCGCGACGGCCTCCGCCATGTGCGCGCGCTCCGTATCGGCATCGATTTCTTGGTAGCTGATCCAGCGAAGGCCATGGCAGGCAATCTCATGTCCCAACTCCCGGAATGCCGCGGCCGCCTCCGGGTGGCGACGGATCGCGGCAGCCACCGCGAATATGGTCAGCGGCAAGCGGTGCCGCTCGAACGCGCGCAGCACACGCCACAGGCCGGCGCGCGCGCCGTATTCGTACAGCGATTCCATGCTCATGTGCCGCATCGGATACGCCTGAGCGCCCACGATCTCCGACAGAAACACCTCCGACTTGGCGTCCCCGTCGAGCACGCAGTTCTCCGCACCCTCCTCGAAGTTCAAGACGAACTGCAGCGCGATACGCGCGTTGCCGGGCCAGCGTGCATGCGGCGGATCGCGTCCGTAGCCCTTGAGATCGCGCGGATATGCGGAGTTCATGGCCGTCTTTCCTGGCCGATCCACTCGAGCACCGCGGCGCGTTCGTCGTCGGTCATGCCCGTCAGATTGCCGAGCGGCATCGCGCGCGACGCGAGTTGCTGCTGAACCTGGGTTGAGTGCGCCGTAACTTCGTCGAGTGTGTCGAACATGATGCCGCCGGGCGCCGCGTTGAATCCGACTTGCGTCGGATGCGCCGCATGGCAGGGCGCGCAGCGCCGGGCGATGATCTCGTGCACGAACACCCCGGAGGGCGCCGGTTCCACGCCGAGCGCCGCGGCAGTCTGCATGCTCGGGACGGGCGCGAGCGCGAACACCACGGAGATGAGCGCCACGACGGCCAGCGCGGCCGGGGCGGCCGTGACGAACCCGCTTTGCTGCCGCGGCTTGTGACGAGCCACGAACCACGCCCGAATGCACGCGCCCGCAAAACTCATCGCGATGAGCACGAGCCAATTGTGGCGCGCGCCGTAAGTCAGGGCATAGTGATTGCTGATCATGACGAACAAGACCGGCAGCGTGAAATACGTGTTGTGCACGGAACGCTGTTTGCCCTTCAGGCCGGGCGCCGGATCCGGCTCGCGCCCCTGTTGCTTGGCACGCACGAGCTCGCGCTGGCCCGGAATGATCACGAACAGGACATTGGCCACCATGATCGTGCCGAGCGAGGAGCCGAAAACCATGAAGGCGCCCCGACCGCTGAACAAGTGGCACAGAGCCCAGGCCTCGGCGGCGACGAGTGCTGCGAGGCTCACGCCGAGCATTGCGGGCCGAGCGCTCAAAGGAGAGCGGCAGAGCCCATCGTAAATCAGCCAGGCACCGATCAAAAATCCGAGCGCGATGGCGATCGCCGCCGGCTTCGTGAGCACGGCGACGGCCGGATCGATCAGATAGGCCTCGGCACGCAGAAAGTAGAGCAGACAGAGCAGCCCAAATCCCGACAACCAGGTCGTATAAGCTTCCCAATAAAACCAGTGCAAGGTCTCGGGCAACCGTGGCGGTGCGACCCGGTATTTGCGCGAACGATAAAAGCCGCCACCATGCACCGCCCATAACTCGCCCGCCACGGGCGCGTCGCTGGACTCACCCTCGGGCAGCGGCTGCAGGTGATTGTCGAGCCAGACGCAGTAGAACGAGGCACCGATCCAGGCGACGCCGGCGATCAGATGCAGCCAGCGCACGAGCAGCGCGCACCAGTCGAGCAGGTAGGCCGTCACCAGCGAGCCTTCACAGGTGGCCCATCACAGGCAGGCCATCACGAGAGCCCGAAGCGTTTGAGGCCGCGCCGATAGGCGATCGAACTCGCATCGGCGGGAATATGCATTTCCACGGACATGTCCAAGGGCAGGCGTTGCGGCCGCTGCGATTCCACGATGCGCCGGTCCTCCTCGAAGATCCGTCGATTGAACTCGTAGACGTCCGCCACGGGCAAGTGCTGGTCGAAATTGCGTGCAATGGGTGCGAACAAGCGGGTCTTGTGCTCGGAAACCGGCGAAGCGGCGTTCATGATGACCAGTCGGCCGTCATCGGGAAAATGAATCGTGAGTGTCGCCGTGAACGGCAGATGCACTTCGAAATGGCGCAGCCAGCGGAAGCCTTCCGGCGCGCTGCCGTTGACGCCGATCGGATAGTTGCCGATGTTGGACAGATAGTCGGCGTAAAAGCCTTGCGGCGTCTCCACGGTCGTGTAGCTCTCGACTTCGGGTTTCTGCGGATCGGCGAACGTCGCCGTATGGATCCAGGCGAAGTGCGCCACGTCGATGAAGCCTTCGACTTGGCGGCCCGCGGCACCGGCGATGTCGAACGCCGGACAGACGATCTGCTGGAAACCGGGATCGTCCCAGTGCGGCATCGCCGGCAAGTCCGGCGCCGCCCCGTCGGCGGGAGCCAGGCAAGTCCAGATCAATCCATAGCGATCGATGGCCGGATAGGTGCGCAGTTTGAGTCTCGCCGGAATCCGCTGCGCGGGAGCCGAGGGTATTCGGTTGCAGCGCCCCTCCACGCCATAGCGCAACCCGTGGTAGCCGCAGACGATACCCTCGTCGTCGTGGGTTCCGAGGCTCATCGGCACGCCGCGGTGGGGGCAGAGGTCGCGAGCCACGACCAATTGGCCGTGCACGCGATAGGCGACGAGTTTCTCATCGAGCAAGGTCGCTGCATACGGCGCGGCGCCGACGTCGGCCGAACGCGCGACCGGATACCAAGCGCGCGCCAGGACCCGCCATTCGCCGGGCTCGAAGCTGCAGGGATTCGGTAACTCAGGGTCGCTCACACCTATCCCCCTCGGTAAATCGAGTAACTCCACGGTGAGACCAGCAGCGGCACGTGGTAATGCTGGTCGGCCTGCGCGATGCCGATACGAATCACCGCTTCTTCCAGGAACGCGGGCTCGGGCAGTGCCAGGCCGCGGCCGCGGAAATACTCCGCGACATGGAAGGTCATGACATACCGCCCCGAACGGAAAGTCTCGCCGGCGAGCAACGGTGCCGCGCAGCGACCATCCTTCCCGGTGGCGACCGACGCGAGCACGACCGGCGAACCCGGTCCGGCAGAATGTACCTCGATGCGGACGCCGGCGGCCGGCAACCCCGCACTGATATCGAGCACATGCGTCGTCAGTTGGCCCATTGTTGACGATGCTAACGACGATCGGGAGTCCGTTGCAAACAATCGCCCATGAATTGATTTACATTGGCTGCAACTATCGTCCCGAGGTCATCCCGCGTCATGCCGTCCGAGGAAGAGTTCATCAGGGGCCTGCCCAAGGCGGAGCTGCATGTGCACGTGGAGGGCACGCTCGAGCCGGAATTGGCGTTTCGCCTGGCCGCGAAGCATGGCATCGAGCTGCCGTACGCCACGATCGAAGAATTGCGCGCCGCTTACCAGTTCGAGGACCTGCAGGCGTTCCTGGACATTTACTATGCCGGAGCCGATGTGCTGCGTGACGCGGATGATTTTCATGCCTTGGCGAGAAGCTACCTGCGCAAGGCGCACGGCGAAGGCGTCGTGCACGCGGAGATGTTCTTCGATCCTCAGACCCATGCGAGCCGCGGTATCGATCTCGCGACCGTGCTCGAAGGCTTGACGCGGGCCCAACACGAGGCCGAGCAAGAATCCGGCATCACGAGCCGACTGATCCTGTGCTTCTTGCGGCATTTGAGCGCCGAGGAGGCGATGCGTACGCTCGAGGATGCGCTGCCCTACCGGAACGCCATTGCCGCGGTCGGCCTCGATTCGTCGGAAGTCGGGAATCCGCCGAGCAAATTTGCGAAAGTTTTTGCGCGGGCGCGCGACGCGGGACTGCCGGCCGTGGCGCACGCCGGCGAGGAAGGTCCGCCCACGTACATCGTGGAGGCCTTGGATATCTTACAGGTACGACGCATCGATCATGGCGTGCGCTGCGAGGAAGATCCGGCATTGCTCGCGCGGCTCGCGCGGGAGCGCATCCCCTTGACCGTGTGCCCTCTGTCGAACGTCAAGCTCAACGTCTTCGCGAGCATCGCGGACCACAACATCAAGCGGCTGCTCGCGCGCGGAATCTGCGTGACCGTGAACTCGGACGACCCGGCCTATTTCGGCGGCTACCTCGTGGCGAATTTCTCGGCGCTCGAGCGCGGTCTCGGTCTGTCGCGCGCGGAGCTCACGACCCTCGCGCGCAACTCGATCGAAGCTTCGTTTCTCGAGGATTCGGCCAAGCGCCACTGGTACCGCGCGATCGACGCGTACACGGCCGGCGCCGCGGCCCAGTAAAACGCGACGCACGCTTCATGAAGCCGGCGTCGTACCTTGACCGAGGACGTGCCGGTTCGCGACCCACACATCGCGAATGTTCGACCTGCCGGATTCGTAGAGAATCTTCTGCAGGATCTGCTCCGGTGTATCGCTCGGTGCGATGCGCAGATTGCTTGCGGGGGCGGCGGTATCGATCAGCATCGCGTCGAATTGATATCCGGGCCGGAACAGGCCCACATTCAACTCGAGCGCGATGCCACCGCCGACGGTTGCGAGCCAGAACGCCGTAAGCGCGTCGATGCGTGAATCCGGCCGTCGGCGCAAGGGCCGTGCAAGCGCAGGATCGACTCCTGATTCGAGCAGGCGCGAAGCCAGCACGGCATGACGCGCATTGTCGAGAATCGACGGGCTGCTGCCGCCGGCAATGTCGGAGCCCAAACCCACATGCACACCACGGTCCAAGACCCGCCGTAGCGGAAATACCGCATCGGAGAAATACACGTTCGACAGCGGACAATGCGCAATGCCGGCGCCATGCGCGGCAATCGTGTCGAGGTCGTCGTCGCCCACGAGATTGCCATGCGCGAGGATCGTACGTCGCGACAACAGGCCGAACTTTTCGAGTGCCGCCGTATCACTGATTCCGAAGCGGTCGAGTACGAAGCGATGTTCCCAGTCGCTCTCCGAGCAATGCGTCTGCACGTGGCAGCCGCTCGTCGCAGCGAGCGCGCCGAGCTGTTCGAGCAGCGCGTCCGAGCACGAAGGAATGAAGCGCGGCGTGATCACGGGCCGGATCAGGCCTCGGCCGTTGCCCGGCATCGCTTCGACGTAAGCGATGAAGGCGCGCGTCTCGGCCACGGCGAGCTCCGCGCTGGGATCACGGTAATACGCCGGACATTGTGCCGGGTCGTCCATCGCCACGCGGCCGATCAAGGCACGTTGCGCTTTCCCGAGGCAAGTGCGCGCGAGTATCTGGGTCGCCTCGAGATGGATCGTGCCGAAGTACATCGCGGTCGTCGTGCCATTGGCGAGCAGCCCGTCGACCAGAGAAGCATATACGGTCGCCGCGAAGTTCGTGTCGGCATAGCGTGCCTCCAGTGGAAAGGTATGCGTCTGCAGCCATTCTTCGAGCGGCAGATCGAGCGCGAGACCCAGCTGCGGCCATTGCGGCGCGTGCACGTGCAGATCGACGAGGCCGGGCAGCAGATACTGCCCTTCGCGCAAAGTGACGAGGGTCCCCGCCGCCGCGAAGCGCCGGATCAAGGCATCGACGCCGGGATCTTGCGCGGCCTGCACACTCACGATCGCGCCATCGTCGCCGGCAACCACGAGCGTATCGCGCAGTAGTTCAACGCGACCACGCAGAGGCGTATGCAGCAGCGTTGCTAAGTAGGCGCGATCCACGAGCCAGAGCATGGTCGTGCGTGTGCCGGCGTGTCAACGCACCGAGCACGGACTGCGCACCGATTTGGCGCGCATGACACACGCAAATGCCCCAATTTATAGCAAGATGTTGCGTGCTTGACACACTGATCTCGGCTGCTACGATCGAACCGGAATCAACAAAATAAAGGGATGCGGTGACCTATGACACTATGGGTTCGTGTTGGTTTAGGTCTCTCGGTTTCGATGGGGATTTCTCAGTTCACCGTGGCACAGCAGAGCGCGGCCACTGCACCCGCCGCGTCAACATCGGCGGCGACGCCGGTCGCGGCCGGCACGGGCGAACTCGATGAGATCGTCGTCAACGGCATCCGCCGCGGCGACCTCATCATGCCGACCACGGTCACCTCCGATTCGGCTTACGGTCTCGACCTCGGCGTCATGGACACACCGCGCAACAACACCGTGCTCTCCAAGGTGCAGCTCGATGCGCTCGACGTGCAGAATCCCGGTGGTTTTTCCTACCTGACCGCGAGCGCCTACTCGGACGCCTCGTTCGGCCAGCCGAATGTGCCGCGCATCCGCGGCCAGTACGCCGACATGTTCTACAACGGCATGCGCGACAGCTTCACGCTCAATGGTTACGGCGCCCCGATCAGCTTCAACATGGTCGATGCGATCGACATCGTCAAAGGTCCGGCCAGCGTCCAGGGCGGCCCGGGGTCGGGTGTCGGCGGCTCGATCGACATCACGACCAAGATGCCCTCGATGTCGAAATTCGCAGCCACTTTCAATGCGGAATTCGACACCCAGCAGAAGCGTATTGCCGGGTTCGATCTCGGTGGTCCGCTCGCCTCGAATGTCGCGGGGCGACTGAGTTTCACGAGCAACGACAGCGGCAGTTACTACAACAACATGTACTTTCATCAGCAGTCGGTGTACGGCGCGGTCGTCGTCGACGTCACGCCGAACTACACGGTCTCGCTGAACGGCGACTTCGTCGACACCAAGTACCGCGAGAACGATGGCATCAACCGCGTGAATCAAGCGCTCATCGACAACGGCACGTATCTCACGGGCGGTCCGATCGGCGGCGCCGATGCCATCGGCGGCTTCGGAACGGGTGTCGATTTGACCGGCACGACGGTGCTGCCCGGTAAGATCATCATCGACGAGCCCCCGGGTAACGGGGCCCACGCCCAGCACGCGATGCTGCAGCTGATCCAGACCCTGAAAGTCACCGATGACTTCACGATCGTGAACAATACGTTCTACGATTACATGAACCGCTACAACCAGGTCACCGCCTACTACGCCGATACGGCGGAGGGCAGCTACACGCTCGAGAACAAGACCGACTTCAAGATCAATTTCCACACGGGGCCGATCAGCCACAACGTCGACGCCGGCTTCACGTATCGCTACGCGCACGTGCTCGACATCCAGAATTACGCGAACGAGCCGGTCAGCGTCTACGATCTTTCCCAGGATCCGAACAGCTGGGTGTTCCCCTCATCCGCCCAGATCTACGGCGGAGCGATTCCCTACACGGCCGCCTTCGGGCATCAGCAGTACGGCGTTCCGGGCGCCTACGGTGCGTACGCCAACGCCACGATCGACTCGAATCTGCAGGACGGCGCGATATTCCTGGAGCATCGGCTCGAGTTCTCGCCGCAGTGGAGCGTGCTCTACGGAGTGCGCGGTGACGTGGTGCAGCTCAACGACTCCGACCCTCTCTACGACGCGGGCCTGGCCGCGGGCTTGGGGCCGTATCCCGACTGCGGCAACTATTGCATCAGCCTGCCGCAATCGCAGCATACCGCCGCTTATGGCTTGTACAACGGGAACATCAGTGTGGTGTACAGCCCCACCTCCGAGATTTCGGGCTACCTCACGTACAACAAGGCCCAGTACGTACTCGCCGACGCCAACGACGGCGCGGTTGGCACGCTCGGTGTCGATCCTGCCACGCAGCTGCGCCAGAACACGCTGCTCGAGGAGGCCGGCGTGAAATTCGATTTGCTCGGCAAGGCGCTGTTCGTCTCGATCGCGGGCTTCAAGCAGGAGCGGGCTGTTCCGGTCGGCCAAGGCGACACCGAACACTCGTTGGCCCATATCACGGGCGCCGAGATCGAGCTCAATTACCAGCCCTCGTCGAATTTCTTCGCGACCGCGAGTTACTCGTACCTGCACACGGTCCTGGATACGCCGTTCGGCTTCTATAACTTCCCGGCGCAAGCCGGCATCAATTACGATGGCGCCGCAACGGCGATTTCCTGGCAAGGCTGCTCGGGAACCAACGGAACCAGCCAATGCACGCAGAAATTCATCGATCCGGGCGTGCCGGCGCATCTGTTCAACTTGCTGGCCAACTACAAGCTCGAGAGTGGAATCGGATTTCAGGGCAACCTGCAGGTCACGGGTCCGGTCCAGACCACGCAGGCGGGCTACATCAATATCGGCGCGACCGAAGCGAACCTTGCCAACGAATATCCTCCGATTCCCAATGGCGCGACACCCGCGAGCCTGATCCCGGCCTCCGTATTGAGCAGCGGCGGCTACTACAATCCGCCGACGATCCCGTGGCAGTACACCCTGAACACCGCGGTCTTCTATAGCTTCGCGGAGCACTACAACGTCAAGTTCACGATCTACAACGTGACCGACCGGCATAATCTTCTGAACGACCAGGGGTTCTACGGCAACGATTTCTTGACGCGCGAGCCGCCGCGCAGCTTCGATCTGACGTTCACCGGCAAGTTTTGAAGCGGAGATTTGCCAGCCCGCAAGTCTTGCGGGCCAAGTCGCAGGTCTACAGCTAGGCCGCGGGCCGTACGCCGACCGCGACGGTGCCTGAGGCCTCAGGCGCCGCCGCGGGGTTTGGTTCGACGGGATGCCCCGCAGCGATCCAGGCGTCGAGTCCGCCGTGCAGGGGGCGCACGCGCTTGAAGCCATTGCGCATCAACTGTTTCGCGACGACCGCCGCGGACGCCTCGTTCGGACAGGCACAGTAGACGATGACTTCGCGATCGCGCGGCAAATCGCGCAGACGTTGCGCGATTTCCGCGACCGGGGCATGAATGGCACTCGGGATCCAGCGCGGTTCCAGCCCGCGGGCCGTGTGCGTGCGCACGTCGAGGATCAGCGGCTCCTCGCCGGATTCGACGAGCGTGTACAACTCGTCGACGGTAATCCGCGCCATGCGCAACTCGGCGAGGAATCGCCGACGCTGCCGCCACTTATAAGCAATGTAGCCGACAAAGAGGGCAGCCAGTATGGTCACGGCCACCCCGGCGAAACGCTGGACATAGCCCGACAGCCACTCCAACTGGGCCTTGAAGGCGACTCCTAACCCGAGACCGGCCGCCACCCAAAGCGCGCCGCCGAGCGCGCTCAGAGTCAGGAACCGCGGCCAACCGACGCGCAACGCGCCGGCCAGCGGTGGTGCAATCACCGCGAGACCCGGCACGAATTTCGCGATGAGCAGAGAGTTCGCACCCCAGCGCTCGAAGCGATGCTGCGTCTGGCTCACGCACGAATCCGGTTCCAGCGAGATTCGGCAGAGCGTTTTGAGCACGCGCATTCCATACCTTTGGCCGATCACGAACCAGATCGAGTCGGCAATCAGACACGCGAGCACCGAGGCGAAAAACAGCTCGGGCACGCTGGCCTTGCCGGCCGCCGCGAGCGTACCGGCGGCGGACC
>Ga0116229_10015650_pt1 | contig 10292 bp, 10 predicted proteins | sample S1TSphgellanicum_3_FD_87313 | JGI IMG/M metagenome (GOLD analysis project Ga0116229, IMG submission 87313) | Host-associated microbial communities from peat moss isolated from Minnesota, USA - S1T2_Fc - Sphagnum magellanicum MG | ecosystem: Host-associated > Plants > Peat moss > Unclassified...
CCCCTCGTCCTTGCGCGTGAAGACGGTGTTTTGAGCATCCGGAAGCCATTGGAGATATTCCGGCTTGGCTCCGATCCACAACTGGCCCGAGAGTTCGCTTGAACTGTCGATGGCGAAACCACCCTTCACGCCGAGGGCGTTGCCGGCGCGGATATCGATCTGCTTCACGCCCATGGCCCCCTGGTTCCAAGTCCATGATAATTGCGTGCGGTTGAGCGGCATGTCGAGCAGCGTCCGCTCGTTGAGAAACCGGGCCAGCGCGGATTGAAACGAGGTGTAGGCCAACTGGCCATTGAGCAAGTGGATGTCGCCGCCGTAGGACCCCTCGCCGAATTTCCATTGGCGCACGGCCAGCGCGACATGGCCGTTGAGGTTACCGGTGAGTTGGCTGGCCAGTCCGACCGGGAGCCAGTTCTGGATCGTCATGTCCTGCCAATCCATCGTCGCAGTCAAAGCGCTGCCCGTGGCGAGGCTTCCGGTTAACTGCGCGTTCATCACGCCCGGCGCGGCGAGTTCGGCCTTGGTCAGGCTGAAGACTTCGTTCTGATAGCTGAAAAGGAACTGCGCCTTGTGGAATTGAATTTCCTCCGGGGTCCTGAACCCTTTCGCAGCCAGGAATTTTCGCAACAGGACCGGGTCCATGATGTGGGTTCCATCGAGATTGACGGCGACCGTCCCGGTTGATTCCTTTTTCGTATCGAGCTGCCCGTGCCATTTCAGCACGGCCGAGGCGACGCCCGAGTAGCGCGGCTTGAAATCGCTGGGCATCCAGATTTTGAGCGGCAGTTCGGACATCGTCAGGTCGAGGTCCGTCATCCTGGTCTTGATGTCGTAAATGACCGTGCCGGCCAGGTCGAATTTCCCGACCGCATGGGCGTGGAGGTCGAGCGTGAGCAGGCCGTTCCGAATCCGGTAATGGCAACTCGCCTCGTCGAAGTTGAAGTCCTGCAAGTCCGGGTTGCTGTGCAGCTCGGTCAGTTCCTTGAAAACGGAGAGATTGTGAATACCCGCCCCGGTCAGCTTCAAATCTCCATCGCTGGAGATGGCATCGCCGGCGGAATTACGATGCCAGGTCAGGTTGCCCGATATTTTGCCCTGAATGAGCGGGCGCAGGTTTTCCGGGAGGATTTTCTCGATGGACATTTCGTTCACGGTGACGTCGGCATCGATCGACTTGTCTTCGCGCATGCCAACGCGCCCGCTCAGGGTCAATCGCGCCGGATCCTGCGGATCGATCCCGGCGAGTTGCGCGGAATAGATGGTGATCGAGGGCCTCGTCACCAGCAACTTGAGGTACTCGATCCGCAGCGGCGGCAGGTAGGGAAAATCGAGCACGCCCGAGTCGACGGTATATTGGAGGTCCTTGCCGATCAGGTCGGCCTGGACATGGGCATCGCGAATGCCGGAGTCGATTCCCTGAAAGACAAAGGCGATGTTGCTTTGCGGGCAGATAATCGGGCCGCATTCGAAATGATCCGGCAGAAATAGGGCGTACCATGGCGGCGGCTTTTTCGGCGGCATCTTACGCTTGAGCGCATCAATCGGAGTCGCCAGGCGAATGGTGGCGTGATCGATCTGGATGCTGCTGAATCGCCAGGCGCGATGCCAGATGGCGGAGGGATCGAATACGGCGCGGATGTTGGTGGCATCGAGGCTGCCGATGGCCTCACCGGGCCAGCCGATGCTGGTGAAGGAGTCGGTCTGGATGGTCCAGCCGTCGAGATGGATCGGCGCGAAAGTGCCGTCGACCTTGATGGCTTTGCCGAGCTCGCGCCCCGACACGCGAGGTCCGGCCGGACTTTCGATCCAGGCTTTCGCGACGTCGTAGCCATAAAACCGGGCCGCCCCCGCGAGCAAGATGACCAGGAGTACGATCAATAGCCCGGGCCGAACGATCCACCGCCGCCAGTGAAAGCCGGGAGCTTTGGCGACGGGGGATGATGATGGCTCCGATGGCATGACAACGAGCTTGGCAGTAAGATTCGGCCCGGTCGACCGCCAAGACTCCCGGGGTGATGAATCTGTTCCCGAAGCAGGGGGCAATTTTAATCGCCGGGGCCCGGTCACTTCTTGCCGCGGGCGCCGAGGCGCATCGGGGCGATCTCGAAGACCTGGAAAGCCTGCGCAAAGGCGCATCCGTGTCGGACGGCGTGATTCACACCGCCTTTATCCACGATTTCTCGAGGTTCAAGGAGGGCTGATTTCTGATCTCGACCAGACTAAGTTCTAAATTCACAACCACTATGAAACTCACTGACAACACCATTCTCATTACAGGCGGCGGCTCCGGCATTGGCCGTGGACTCGCCGAATCTTTCCACGCTCTTGGCAACAAAGTCATCATCGCGGGTCGGCGCCAGCACGCCTTGGAAGAAGTTACGGACGCCAATCCCGGCATGGCTTCCGTGACGCTCGATATCGATGATCCCGACGGCATCAGGTCATTCGTCGAGGAGGTCACCGAGCTTCATCCCACGCTCAATGTCCTGATCAACAACGCGGGCATCATGCGGCCGGAAAATCTCAAGGCTCCGCAGGTGGCCGATGCCGAAGCCATCATCACCACCAACCTGCTTGGCCCGATCCGCCTGACCGCGGCACTTCTGCCCCATCTCCAGAAGCAGGCAACTTCGTCGATCATCAATGTTTCCTCCGGGCTGGCTTTCGTCCCCTTTCCGGTTACGGCCACCAAGGCTGCGCTGCACTCCTACACGGTTTCGCTGCGGGTGCAGCTTCAGGACACTCCGGTCGAGGTCATCGAAATCATCCCGCCCGCCGTGGCGACCGATCTCACTCCCGGCCGCTCCACGAGCAATCCACACTTTATGTCCGTCGAGAACTACATTGCGGAGGCGATGCAAATTCTGAAGACGCAACCCACGCCGACGGAGGTCAATGTGGAAAAGGTGAAATTCCTCCGCTTCGCCGAGGCAAGCGGCTCCTTCGACAAGGCCCTCCAGATGCTGAGTCAGCTCGCGCTCCCCGCGGAAAACGGGGCCAAGCACTAAAGTCGATGCACATGGACGATTTTATTGCGGCCCTTTTGTGCCTGCCGTTTCTCATTCCTCCACTGATCGTCCGGGTTGGGAGTATTTTGAATAAAATCAAAGCTTCCGGGATGGCAAAGTTGCTCTGCACGGGATGACCGGCGCTTAATGCGCAGCCGGCATGCCGCCGGGCATCGCGTCGAATTTGGGCAGGAAAAAGAGGCTGGTCCCGCTCAGGAGCAGCGCGGCGCCGATGACGAAGAACGCGTCGCTATAGGCCATGATGTAGGACTGGATCTGCACGGAGTGATTCAACTGCGTCAGCGCGTAACCGCTCGCAGTGGCGGGGTCGAGTCCCTTCGTCTCGAAGAAATCCGTCAGCATGGCGAGCCGCGCCTGGACCGCCGGCATGTAGGCCGTCACTGTTTCACCGATTCGCACGGAGTGGAGATGCTCCCGCTGCGTGACGATGGTTGAGAGCAGGGCGATGCCGACGGAACCGCCGATGTTGCGCGTCATGTTGAAGAGGGCCGAAGCTGAACCGGCCTCGCTGCGGGGAATGCCCTGCGTCGACATGCTGAGCAATGGGACGAAGATCAGCGGCTGGCCAAGCGCCCGCACGAAGTTGGAGACGCGGAACTGGTCCATGGCGAAATCGGGGGAGAGAAAGGCGTCGATAAAACAGCTCCCGTAAAAAAGGAGAATGCCAACGCCGGCGATGAGTCGCGGGTCGACGACCTTCATCAGCTTGGGAACGAAGGGGAGAATGAAGAGCTGGGGCAAGCCGACCCACATCAGGGTCTCCCCAATCTCGAGGGCACTGTAACCCTGGACCTGGGCGAGGTAGAGCGGGATAAGATAGACCGTGCCATAGAGGGCCAGGCCCAGCGCACCCAGGACCGAACACGAAAGCGTGAAACGGAGATGGCGAAAGACGCGCAGATTAACGAAGGGCTTTTTCGCCGTGAATTCGATGATGAGAAAGATCGCGATAAATACGACTGCCACGATTGCCAGGCGAACGATGAGCGGATTGCCGAACCAGTCCTTGCGCTCGCCTTCCTCCAGGACGTATTCGAGCGAACCCAAGCCAACGGCCATCGCAAAAATGCCCCAGTAATCGCCCTCCTTGAGCAGCCCGATATTGGGTTTATCCGTTTCCAGATAGGTCGCGATCAGAAAGAACATCAGCGCGCCGGGAAAAAAGTTGATGAAAAAAATCCACTGCCAGCCGTAATTGTCGGTCAGCCAGCCGCCGATGGTCGGTCCGATGGCGGGAGCGAAGGTCGCGGTCATGCCAAAGATGGCGCTGCCGACTGGATGCAGCCGCGGCGGCATGGTGAGGAGATTTACTGTCATCGCCAGGGGGATGAGGGCGCCACCGGTCAACCCCTGCAGAACGCGGCTGACGATCATCATGTTCAGGTTTTGCGCGAAGGCGCATAGAATCGAACAAAGAACAAATGCGACCGTGCTGAAGAGAAGATAGCGCTTGATCGAAAAGACCCGCGCCAGCCAAGCCGTCGTTCCGATGACGATAATTTCAGCCACCAGATAGGCGGTTGAAATCCAGGAGCCTTCGTCGAGCGAGGAGCCCAGCGCCCCGGAAATATCGTTCAGGGACGAATTGGTGATCTGGATGTCGAGGATCGCCATGAAAGCACCCAGCATCGCCCCGCAGAGGGCCAGCCATTTGGTGTAGGGAACTTTCTCCATGGCAGTGGATGATTAGCGGGAAGCCGTCAAGGGAATCGTTTCCGTTTGCGGGTGGAGCGGTTCGGAACGATTGGAGATGCCGCCACGAAGAAGGACCGAAGGTTCGCAGGAGAGCCCGGGAACGATCCGGTTCTCGTAGCCTTTGATCGAGTCAGGGTCGAAGCGGATTTTTACCGGAACGCGCTGGACGATCTTGGTGAAATTGCCGGTGGCGTTGTCGGGCGGCAACAGGGCAAAGGTCGAGCCTGAACCGGGCGACCAGCTATCCACCACACCGTGAAAGGTTTTGCCCGGAATGGCATCAATGGTGATCTCCGCCGGCTGGCCGGGGCGCATGTCACCGAGCTGCGTCTCCTTGAAATTGGCCACCACCCAAGTGTCTTCCACGACGGCCATGAGGGCTGAGCCGGCATTGATCCGGTTGCCCGTCTCGACCGTTTTGCTGCCGATGCGTCCGTCGGAAGGGGCGCGAATCGTACAATAGGCCAACTGGTTCTCGGCGTCCTTGAGCTTGGCCGCGGCCACCTCGCAGGCGCTCGTGTAGGTGTCGAAATCCTGTTTGGCGACCGCACCTGTCGCCAGAAGGATCCGGGCGCGCGCCAGGTTGGCCTTGGCAGTTTCATAATCGGCGCGTGCCTGATCGACCTGCACCTGATAGTCGGTCGGATCGAGTTCGACGAGCACATCACCCTGGCGCACCATCTGGTTGTCATCGACCCGCACGGCGATCACCGTTCCGGACACACGCGAGGAGATGTTATGGATGTGCCCCGTGGTGTAGGCGTCATCGGTTGATTCGTGGGTGCTGGCCGTGTAAATGAAATGGCTGAGCAGAAGCAGGACAATGATTCCTGCCACCACCTGAAAAATGCGATTGCGCATCAGGTTCAACATTTTCTGGCGCAACGCACCCGCTCCGGAAGAAGGAACCGCTTCCTGCTTCGGCAAGGCGATGGGGCCTTTATCCATCGTTTGTAGACGAGCCTCTTCAAGACCCTGGTGAGGTCCGAATCGGAAATCAGGGGCGGCTAGGGCGGGAGTGTTCATGGCGAAAATGACCGGGGGTCATGGTGAGTTATTCAATCCAACGGGTGATGGGCACCAGAAAAGGTCCGGAGTGCAGTGGACTCCAGAGGTAGGCGTCAGTCGGTGCCAATCCGTCTGCCGCCAATTCCTTGACGTGGGCCTGAATGTGCCGGGCCTTAATCAGGCTCCGGTTGATCGTGGGCAATTGTTCTGTCTTGGTTTTTACGTTGGCGATTTGGTTGATCATGGTGGTTTTCCTTCGGTTGATTAGGTATCGATTTGGCTAAATAGAGTTGACTAGTCGGTATAGTGCATGGGCAAAAAAAGGGTTAGGCGGCTGCCGTTGTAAGTTGTTTGAGTCCGAGCAACCGCATGATGCCCACCTGCAAACGCTCGACCTGTCTCATGCTGTTTTCAAGCTTGGCCTGCATGAGCACGCCCGTAATATAAGTGCGTACTTCCTCGGCGACTTGCATCGTATCCGTGGCTTCGATGTAACCCGCTGCAGCCAAGTCGCGAACGAGCGACTCGATATACCGCAAACGGCGTTGGGACATCTGTTCCGCCTTGAGCCGGATCTTTTCATCCAAGGTGCTCAGTTCGCATCCGATCGAGCAGAAGGGACAACCCAGCATCTTGCCGAAACTCACGTATTTCTGCCTTTGGTCGTCGACGATCATTTGGCAATACCGATCAAGTTTTTCCAGCGGAGGAACTTGCGGCGAGAAAATACTGTCCAGCTTGGGCTGTTTGTGCTCCCAATGGCGCTCAATAGCCGCCACCGCCAAGTCGGACTTGGACTTGAAGGCATGATAAAAGCTGCCCTTGTTGACGCCCGCCTTAGTGCAGATGTCATCGACGCTAACCGAGGTATAACTGCTCTCCCAGATCAAATCAATGGCGGTTTCGAGGAGCTTACGCTTGGATTCGCTTTCAGGTCTCACAAGGCCAAGTTAGTTGACTAGTTGGTATGGCGCAAGTGATTTTTGAAATTTTTTAATAAAAGGCACTTTAGGCCCATAGACGGCGGATGGACCACGGCGTAATCACCTGAAAAACGAAGTACATGCTATGAATAAAATCCAAACGAAGTCGTGCGTCGCGTGGATGGACGAAGCTTCCAGAAAATGCTCCACGACGAGATCGGCGCGCCGCTTCAAATCACCCAAGAGTTTTTTGTCGGCATACCGGATGAAGTCGAACCCCGTGTGGCAATTCTCGAAGCGAAGACTGACGAATCGGCCAATCAACCTTTACCGCACGACGCAAACCCGCAAGCCATTCCCGCCTTGGTGCAACCTCTCCACGAATGGATGAATCGTCCCGATGCGCGCCGCGCGTGCATCCCGGCTTCCAATGGAATCATGACAGCCCGCGCCATTGCCCGGCCTTATGCAGCGCTTCTGCCCGGCGGCGTGGATGGAGTCGAGTTGCTGCCGCCGGAACGAATTCGCCTGGCGACGGAAACGCAATGGCCCGGCAACGCCAAGCCCGGAGATCAACCGCCGGGACACCGTCTCGGCTATGGTGTGGGAACACCTTTTTCCGCAACTTCCACGATCAAGCCCTCTACAAGGAGGCGGGCGGCGGTTACACCCCATGGCACGTCGATCAATTCTATTGGCCGCTGGCCCCTGAGAAAACGGTCACTGCGTGGATTCCTCTGCGCGCCGTGCCCCTCGATAACGGCCCGCTGATGTTTTCCGTCGGCAGTCAGCGGATCAAGATCGGACGCGATCTGGAAATCAGCGATGACAGCGAAAAGAAAATCGACCAGCAATTGAAGCTGTCGAACCTGCCGGTGGACGAATCGCCGTTCGATCTCGGCGAAGTCAGTTTTCATCTCGGCTTTAATTTCCATCGCGCCGGCCCGAACAAGTTGACACGCCCGCGCGAGGTCATGACCATCATCTATATGGACAAGGACATGCGCCTGATCGCACCCAAAAATCAAAACCAGCAAAACGATTGGGAGTGGTGGTGCCCCGGCGCCAAGGCGGGCGAAATCATCGACACTCCCCTGAATCCAGTCCTCTATCCATGATCGATCGCCCTTGAAAATGGGTCGCCGCGCGCGAAATGCTGCGCCGGGTAGGAAGCAGGCAGGCTTGAGTTGGGCTCGCCTGAAAAAGCGATTTAACCGACGACGAATTTGGTAGGCATTGACGGTGACGTGGCTCAGCATATCCGTAAAATCGCCTCAGGCTATCCATGGCTAAAAAATCTGTCTCGTTTCCTCTTCGTGTCGGCATCATCGGCTGCGGAAATATCAGCAATGCCTACTTCCAGCATTCCAAACCTTTCGGCGACCTGATCAAGATCAAGGCATGCGCCGACATGGACCTCAGCCGCGCCCAGGCCAAGGCGGCGGAGCATGGGTTGAGCAAAGCTTATTCGGTCAAGGAGCTCCTGACCGATCCCGAGATCGACATGGTTCTTAACCTGACAATTCCTGCGGCCCATGCGCACGTGAATCAACAGGCGCTGCAGGCGGGCAAGCATGTTTATACGGAAAAGCCGTTTTCGCTCCAGTACAAGGAGGGGCTTAAGACGGTGAAGGAGGCGCAGAAGCGGAAGCTTCGCGTGGGATGCGCGCCTGATACAGTGCTCGGCGGCGGCATCCAGACGTGTCGCAAATTGATAGACGACGGCGCGATTGGCCGTCCGGTGGCGGCGACGGCCAATATGCTTTGCCACGGCCACGAGGGCTGGCATCCCAACCCGGAATTCTATTATCAACCCGGCGGCGGGCCGCTCTTCGACATGGGGCCCTATTATTTGACGGCGCTGGTGACCATGCTCGGACCGGCCAAAAGTGTGGTAGCCGCCGCCACAACAACCTTCAAGGAACGGGTGACTGGCAGCCGGCCGTTTGCGGGCCAGAAAATCAAGGTGCGGACGCCGACGCACCTTTGCGGGCTGGTGGAATTCGGCCAGGGCGCGATCGCCAACATCACCATGAGTTTTGATGTCTGGAAGAGCAGGCTGCCGCTGCTTGAAATTTATGGATCGGAGGGCTCCATCAGTTGCCCCGATCCCAACGGGTTCGGAGGCGAAGTCTTGCTTTGGACCAAGGCCAAAAATGATTGGGAAAAAGTGCCCTTGACGCACACCGACCAAATGGGTCGCGGCACGGGCCTGGCCGACATGGCGGAAGCGATTCACCAACGGCGCGCACATCGGTGCAGCGGCGAGTTGGGGCTGCACGTCGTCGAGATCATGGAATCGTTTCACGTTTCCGCGCGGGCCGGGAAAAAGGTGAAACTAAAGTCGACAAGCCGCCAGCCGGTGGCGATGCCGCCCGGGTTGCCACCGGGCAGGTTGTCCTGATCGATTCCTGAAATTTATGAGTAAAAAAGCGCTGATTGTTTTTGGAGGCTGGGAGGGCCATCAACCCAGGGAAACGGCGGAACTCATCGCGGGCGACCTGAAAAAGGAGGGCTTCGAAGTCGAGCTTTCCGACCAGCTTGATGCCTTCGCGGATGAAGCGAAATTAAAAACCTTCCATCTCGTCGTGCCGCACTGGACGATGGGTGAAATCAGCGGCGACCAGGCGAAGTCCCTGCTTCAGGCCGTCGAAAGCGGGGTTGGCCTGGGCGGATGTCATGGCGGCATGGGCGATGCCTTCCGCGGCAACACGGATTATCAATTCATGGTGGGCGGACAATTTGTAGCGCATCCGGATAATCATAAGAATTACACCGTGCAAATCGTGAAGCAGAGCGACCCGATTGTTGCCGGGCTGAGAGACTTTACCGTCCACTCCGAGCAATACTACATGCACGTCGATCCCTCGAACGAGGTGCTCGCGACCACGACTTTTCAAACCACCACCGCGCCGTGGGTCAACGGCACAGTCATGCCGGTGGTCTGGAAAAGGAAGCAGGGGCAGGGCCGCGTCTTCTATCAATCGATCGGCCATTCCACCACGGAATTGCAGGTTGCTGAGGTGCGCGAAATCATGAGGCGCGGACTTTTGTGGGCGGCGAGATAATTCGGTCGCGCCACCTTGGCCCGGCCGTCCCTGCCACCGGGACGCAGGCCAAGCGGCGCGCTTCGTCGCCGAAAAATGAGTTTTCCAGAGGTAAATGCCCGAGGCGGGAGTCGAACCCGCACGGGGATTTCTCCCCTCGGGATTTTAAGTCCCGTATGTCTGCCATTCCATCACTCGGGCGAGGTTGGCTCCATGTCACCGAGGCAGCCCTTACGAAAAGCTGTCTGACGCATAACAGAGCCCTGCCCAGCATGAACATTAACACGGCCGTCGACAAATTCTAAAAGGCCTCGGATGATTACCTTCCGCGCGTTCGCGGTCTGCCTATTCATTTCCGCTAGACTGTCACCGTGGAACGAGAGCGGAGGGAGTCCGGTCAAACTTCAGCACAATTACTTCTTTGTTCTCGATTTGCTTGGCCAACTCACTTAAGTTTAACCTCGCTCGTTCGACACCGGTTGAACGGCCGTCAATGACCGAGAAACGCTATCGCCGCACAGTCAGAGCAAGTCATTGATAATAGGATAAAAGGAGCTGTGGCCGAGTGGCTGAAGGCGATGGTTTGCTAA